>LSRR01000653.1_pt1 | contig 16665 bp, 24 predicted proteins | sample 1162981 | NCBI WGS metagenome assembly LSRR01 (sample SAMN03256433, study PRJNA305521) | marine metagenome | biome: Estuarine; feature: Estuary; material: Brackish water; isolation source: iron chloride precipitation of viral particles from surface water samples | place: USA: Chesapeake Bay ... | reverse complement strand
TTCCTTTAAGATGTGCTAGGGCTTTTAATCTGAACTTTAGTTCATAGTTTGGTATCGTTCCCATATTTATTTCTCCTTATATTTTTTTGATATTGAATACTTGAGTAAGTATTCATGAATACTCAGTATCGAGTATTCAAAAATACTTATTCGATAATTTCGAAATCCTTATCGAAGTTATATCTTTTTTGAAAAACGCTTTCTGAGACGCTCTCAAAATAAAAGTTCAAAGCGGATCGATGATCACTTACTACTTTTTTAAAGTACATATACTCATAGCCAAAAGTATTTGAACTTCCGTAAGAACTAAAATCTTTGGTCACATATTTTCTCGGTGTCTCAAGTAAAAATGTTTTACTGTAAGATTGATTGCAACAGTCACAATCATGGTCACTATGCTCTACTAAATAGTAGTTCATGGTTGATATAAATCTAATTCATCACCGAAAAAATATTTTTCGTGATTGTTAATCCAATTAGTTATATCGGGGTGCAGGTCTAACGTTCCGCTAAATCCTGTGATCTCATTATTAGTCGTATAGAGATAACAAGAGTTATCGTGATTGTTATGCTCAACGTAAAGGTCAATACCTTTGTCAAAGACAATCATGTTCTTGTCTTGGTGTACTATTTTGTTCATGCTATCTCCCTCACGAAATCCTCTTCACGAACTCTTCTTGCACAGTCACCTAGTTCTTTTACATCTGCAAATTTTACTTTGTATGCATTTGCAAGGGCTTTGTACAATCTGTTTTTGTGATCTCTATGAGTATGTCTTTGAGTAATGTTTGGAAAATCTATTATTAAAGTTCCATAGACTTCATCCAATCTGCGATCATAATTTTGCGAAAGAATATAACCGCCGTCACCATTAGCTTGATACTTAATTAATGTTTCAAGATTGTTTCTCATATTTATTTCTCCTTATATTTTTTGATATTGAATACTGATAAGTATTCATGATTACTCAGTATCGAGTAATCAAAAATACTTATATCTTTAGAGTACCATCGAATGAAAAGTTCGGCAGTCTCGCAACGCTATACTTCGACTTGGCGTCTCTACCATTTCTAAAAAAATTAAAGAGTTTATACCATCGATGCAATTTAGCTTCGGATAGTCCGTCATCCTCTAAAGGCTCCACCGCTCCAAACAATTGTACGTTTGTTTGGTCAGCTAATTTACAAATATATTTTAAGATACTTGTACTGTGAGAAGTAAGACCTGCACCGCTTCCTCTTTTTTTAGAATGAATAGTGATGAATTCAATCGCATCGTTTTTCGGTCTAAAAGTAAATTGAATGACTTGATCGAATTCTAGTGTATCCATGTCGGTAGTCGTAAAACATACAGTCCAATAAGACTTTGGATAATGCTTCGGATTAGTTCCTCGTATCAAATCGTATCGTGTTCCGTTGATCGTGACTGCTTTAATCCACGCTCCACCAAAATTAAAAAATTCTTGGTTATCCGTTCCTGTAAGTTTAGTTAAAAATTTATTTACCATTTTTTTTTTCTCCTTTGTATTTGAATACTGATAAGTATTCATGATTACTCAAAGCGAGTAATCAAAAGTACTTATTTTAGTTTTTCGTTTTCAGCGACTAGCTTCTCATATTCTGAGTCATACAAATCGTACCATTTACGAGTACTAAATTTTGGATCAGCTTTTCTTGAGTTTCTTTTGATATCATCGTCAATAATAATAGCTAAGGCACTCAATATGTTTTGAGTTTTATGAGATTGATCTGAGCAATTTTTTTTAAAATCTTTAATAATTGCTAGGACTCTCGCTAATTCTTTTGTCATTAGTTATTCTCCAATAATAAAAGTTTGTTTTGTTGTAATGTAATTAAAGTTTTGATTTCTTTTTTTACATCGCTTGTCTTAACGTTGTATTTCTCAGCGAACTCTTTTACTAATTTGTTCACATAAGATTTGTTAGTCCATCGACTAATTAAGTTAGGATATAAATCTTTCATATCCCAAAAACAACGACTCACTCTTGAAGAGTAATTTAATGATTTTACTTCTACTGACATTTTATTTTCTCCTTATGTTTTTGTAATTGAATACGTTATGTATTCACAACTGCCCTCAGCAATTGCAAGGGCAATTGAAAATACATAAAAGAAAAAAAATAAATATTCTTTTCAATGGCAACTCAATCTCAGTGTCGCTGACCGATCAGTTTTGGAAGCTGATCGCGGTTGGTCGACTTATTGCCGTACAGTAAGTTAATAGTATGGTGTCTGCCTTACTGCTCCGATGCCTTGCGATAAGAAAACTAAATTTTTCGCTGAAGAGTCACATTGAGAGACTTCAGCGTAGGCAAGTAATGTATCGCAATTGAACTAAATCCAATTATCAATTTAACTTCGGTCTGCTGAGCATTAACCTTCGGAAGATTTATAAAATTGATAACGCCAAATACTACTTTTTTCATATTTGGAATTCGGAGATTTAAAAAGTTCATGTGATTAAAAATATACTTATTTATAATAAAATATCTACTTATATATTATTTATTATTATCCTTATTTATCGGGGTTTTTTCAGCATATTTTAGCTAATCGCTTGTTATTTTTAGGTTTCAACGGGAATTTTTTCCGTTTTAAAGCGTTTCTAGATAGGTTTTAAATTGGTTAGTGTATGTTTGATCGCGGTCAGCGGAACGCGGAAATTAATTTAAAATAAAAATTTGAATTTATTAATCATCCGCCGATATTGTTTATATGAAAATAGAATATGCAGAAATCAAAGCGTCAAATAAATCGGATGCAAAAACTAATGTAGACATTTGTCTACACCTATCGGGATTTACTTCTAAAGAATTTAAATTCGGAAAGATTAAAAAAATAAGTGAGAATACTTATGAAGTAGAAATTATCTTTAAAGGTGACAAGGGTGTCTTTGATTAATCGAACTCGTAAGGCTCATCGATAAAATCCTCATACCAATTCATCTTAAAGTTAACGTCATCTCTATCCTCTTCTAATTGTTTAGAGTATTCGATGAGACTTTCTCCGATGTTCTTTAAGAATATTTGTTGCTCCAATTTACTCTCTAAGCGGTCAACGATCAGCGGAACGTTGGTGACAAAATACATCCCACTAGACCTGATCACATCAAGATCATCCTCATCTATTTGAAATGCAATGTTTACTACTTTTGTTTTTTGTTCTTCGCTTAGTTTTTCTAGTTTGTATTTCTTTAAATCTATAATCATAACTAATTGTTATTAGATATTTTATTTAATATCTATTAGATAAATTATTATAAGAACTTCACACTCTTCACAGTACTATAAGTTTTTTGAAAAAATATTTTTTTAGAGAGAAAATTATTTTTAAACAAGTGTGATAGTGTGAAGAATGAGTTATTAATATTGAATTATATAGCTTTTTACCATCACACTACTACTTTTGAGAAGTGTGATAGTGTGAAGGGTTTGAGCATTGGTACTAGGTAATTGCGGGAAAATTTTGAAAATTTATTTTTTATAATAATATTTCTAAAAAAACTTATAGTACCAATAATTGCAATTTGAATTAAAAATATTAATAATTGTGTCACGCTATATTTTTTATGAGTAGAGAAAAAAATTTATATAAAATGGTTAAAGATAAACTGCCCGATTTTAATCCAATTCGCATTGAAACGACTACTATAAATGGATTTCCCGATATGATTTTATTCAACAAAAATAAACACGCTTTGTTTATTGAATGTAAAGTTTGTGAGCGTCACAATCTGCTACAAAGTTTGAGACCGCATCAGAAATCATTCCACCATAAATATTCTCAGCTTTTTGGAAATCTATTTATCTTGCAACGCTCTCTCAAAGAGAGAAGAGTTTTTCTGTATAGATCGCTCTTTTTGGATTTTTTAGAGGGAAACGCTGACCACTCACCGCTGACCGCTGTTTCATTAGGTGAAACATGGGACACGATCCGAGAAATTTTGAACAATGACCACAAGATATAGAAACATCGATCCGCTGACCGCTAAAAGCGTTGAAAAATATAGACTTATCTGTTCTTATAATATAGATTATGCAACAATTACAGCTGACCGCGATCCGATGGCTTAGGTACTTTGAGACAATGATTTTAAAAGTAATAAAAAATTACCCCCACCCCCCAAAAAATCGCCCCTTTTTTTATATACGTGTGTTAAGGTTTGCAACATACACACACTGATGGAACAAAATTCACGTATGAACTATGAAAATTTAGATATGCAGCAACTAAAGGCGATGGTTTTACTTCGCCAAAAGCAAGAACAAGAATTTGCGAGAGCAAATTTCATGAGTTTTGTAAAGGCAGTATGGCCAGAGTTTGTAGAAGGACCTCATCATTTAAGAACTTCTGAACAATTTCAAAAATTTGCAGCGGAAAAAGCACAAAGATTAATTATCAACATGCCGCCACGACATACAAAATCAGAATTTGCGAGTTATTTGTTTCCAGCGTGGATGATGGGACTCAATCCTAGACTAAAAATTATTCAGGCAACGCACACAGGTGAACTTGCAGTTAGATTTGGTAGAAAAATTCGTAACTTAATGAATACAAAAGAATATAAACGCATCTTTCCTAATGTAACACTGCGAACTGATAACCAAGCAGCGGGAAGATGGGAAACAAATCATGGTGGTGAGTATTTTGCAGCGGGTGTCGGCGGTGCAATCACAGGTCGTGGTGCTGATTTATTAATTATTGACGATCCTCACTCGGAACAGGATGCACTATCTGATACTGCAATGGATAATGCTTACGAATGGTACACCTCAGGTCCTCGACAGCGTCTTCAACCTGGTGGATCAATAGCGATTGTGATGACAAGATGGTCTAACAAAGACCTGACAGCTAACTTAATTAAGAAAATGGCAGAGCCTAAGGCTGACAAGTGGGAATTAGTCGAGTTCCCCGCAATCTTAGACGACGATGATGAAGAAAAAAGAAAACCTATTTGGCCTCAGTACTGGAAACTAGAGGAATTAGATAAAGTTAAGGCTTCGCTGGTACCCAGTAAGTGGAATGCCCAGTGGCAACAAAACCCTACCTACGATGGAACCAGTATTATTAAGCGTGAATGGTGGAATGTTTGGGAAAAACCAAATCCACCTGAGTGTGCTTTCATTATTCAAAGCTATGATACTGCCTTTTCTAAAAAAGAAACCGCTGACTACTCTGCCATTACCACTTGGGGTATCTTTTATCCCAACGAAGGCAAAGAAACGCATTTAATTCTTCTTGCATCCACCAAAGGTCGATGGGATTTCCCTGAGTTAAAGCAAGTCGCGAAGCAGGAACTCCATAAGTTTAATCCTGACAGCGTTATTATCGAGGCAAAGGCGTCAGGGACACCCTTGATACATGAGCTTAGACGATTTGGCGTCTATGCAACTGCATTTTCCCCGAACCGCGGAATGGATAAACATGTTCGCTTAAATATGGTCGCTCCCATCTTTGAAGCGGGTCACGTTTGGCGGACCGATGACAGTTGGGCGCTGGAATTGCAAGAGGAGCTCGCGTCTTTCCCCTACGGAGAGCATGACGACTTAGTTGACGCGACTACATTAGCTCTGATAAGATACCGAGAAGGAAACTTTGTCAGGTTGTTTGATGACGATGAATCTATTCTAGAACCTGTGAGACATGATAGCTATGAGTACTACTAAAAAATTAATTAATCCTGAAGACAGGAGACTAAAACAAAAATTAACCCCCAAGCAAATGCTGTTCGTGACCAATTATGTCCAAGGAACGCTGACAGGGAAAATCTCAGCGGCGGAGGCGGCACGCCAAGCGGGATACGCTGATGGCAGAGCTCGACAAACTGCCCACGAACTTCTGAACCCTCACCTCAATCCCTTTGTGGTCGAAGCGGTGAATGAATTAAAACAAGATTTGTATGAGACGGCTGGCGTTTCGATGGCCTCGCACCTCTCGTCGCTGAAAGAAATCCGCGAAGCGGCAATGGAGAGTAAACACTACTCGGCTGCCGTGAATGCAGAAGTGAACCGCGGTCGAGTGGCAGGCTTCTACGATAACAAAGCGCAAGCGGAGAACTCTCTCGATAGCATGAGCAAAGAAGAATTGATTAAAGTTTTACAAAACTATGATAAGCTAGGCATTCAACAGGATCGCGGTCTCATCGTTCAGGATGACATGAAGAGCGAACCGCGGACCGTGGAAGGTGACTAGATGGAGAACATACAAAACATTGAGTGGATAAAGAGGGCGTTAGACCCTTCGACACCAATGTTGAACAATCAGACCGTTCGAACAGAGTATAGTGAGCTTGATGGAAAAATAGTTCTCTATCCAACAATTCGAATGATTGACGGTCAGTTAGTCAATCTTCGCGAACAGGGAATTGATCCTGTTAAGTATGCTGTTGAAATGGGAGATTTTTTATCTTTCAATACTGCCGAAGAAGCAGACCAGTTTTCAAAAATGTTTAGTGAGATGGTGGGTAGATCGCGATCAGCGGAAAGACCTGCTCAAGGTAATTCAAGGGATGTATTTTAATGGCTTCTAAGTTTATAATAGATGATGCGTTAATATCAGATATGCTTAATTTTTCGGCGAAACCTGCACCGACATATCGGCAAGCGGAAGACGCATCCATGAGAGGATTAGAATCCCTCCTTATCCCCGATGCGCCAGGCGTACCTGAGGGAGAAGCATACTATCCGCAGACAGCGGTCAGCGAGCAGTCATTCTTAGACAAGCTTCCCTTTTTCACCGACACATCAAAAATAGATTTATCCAAAGCGCCAGGTGATCGTGGTCGCTTCGATATCACCGAACAAAATATTAAAGAGCTGGGCAATGCGTTCAAAGGAATTATGGATATGCACAGCGAAGGATTAAAACAAATTGATGAAGACTTTGCCGATGATCCTATTGCAAAGAACGCTCTCAAATCTTTAGGGTATTTATCAACAGGAACTAATTTAGCAATCACCGCTGGCTTCTCTCCGTTTACAGTGGGAACAGCGTATGTGGGTGATTTGATTGCTAATGTTACAGGAGACGAGACCACAGGAAGACAACTGTTTCGTGACTTGAATACTTTTCTCATAGGTAGAGGGGGAGAGGCTCCCGTCACGATTAAGATACCCTCAAAGAAGGGTGTCGTTAATGCTACCGTCAATAAGGATGGATCGATTAACGTCGGAGAGAAAACCTATGGCGGCGATTTAAATTTAAACAGAGCGCAGTTCATGGAACTGGTTCGAAGAGAGACCTTTGGCTCTGCTGGTCGCGAGACAGGTAATCTTAATTTAATGCCACTGAGAGAGGATGGGCTTCCATCACCCACAGTACAAAAAACGGAGATACCGAAAGTCAGCAATGTCATTAAAGATATTCAAACAAAAGCAAAAGACATAGCTCCCGATCCAAAAGCAAAAGATTTAACTTTAGATAATATTGATCCCAAAGATGTTACCGACAATAGCTACAATCCAGCAGTTTTAATTCCTAAGTTTTCCACAGACAGGCAGACAGGAGATAAAGTTCTTAATGAAAATAAAACCGCTCCCGCCTTAACTAAAAACTTTGATGCAAGCACTGCCTATGGTTTTCCTGGTCAGTGGTGGGATTTTAAAACCAATCAGTCATTAAACAATAAAAGCTTTATGTCAGGAACCATTACTATTGATCCTGAAACCTTACTCCCCTCTACTCAGTTTAATAATGAGATCAAAGGGAATTACGATATTAAAATACAAGGAAGAACAAAAGACCCTGATTTAGACGGGACAGTTGTTACTGTTAATAAATTAGGAGGAACAAGATTTAAAATATTAGAATCACCTAACAAAGATTTGATAGGCAAACCTCTTCAAGACAAACAAGGATTGCTGGCGATTACTAGAGGAAACAGTGCTAGAAATAAAACAGCAGCAGGAGGAGGTAAGTTTAAGATAACAGGAACAGATCACATTTATACGATGAAATTTAATTCAACGACTCCACTTAAATTAGGAGCATTTCCTGCTGTACAAGATAATCCAAGACTGGTGGGAGTCACTGTTGATGATATTTTTGTGGGAGATGTTGGTATGACTATTCAAGTGGGAGGAAGTAAAGGAAAAATACATCCTGTGTACAATGAAGTTCTGACTACTCCACCAGGTACCTACAAGAAAATGGAGGAGGCAGGATTTGATCCTTACAAAAAAGAAAACAGTATTGCTGAATATCAAAAATATTTAGAGTTACAAAGTAAACCCGTTGTTGAGCCCAAGTATCATCCTAATGATGTAGTTTTTTCTAGAATGATAAGACCTGTTTTAACTAAAGATTTATTAAAACCTCAGTATTTAAAAAGATTAAAAGAAGATTCTGATATTAGTTGTGGGCATTGTTATCACGCCGCTGAAGCTATTTATCATAAGTGGGGTAAGTTTAATGGCTTTACTTCAAAGTATTTAACATCCAAAGATTTTCCTGAGGGATTACCTCAGGGAGATACCCATTGGTTTTTACAAAATAATAAAACAGGAGAGATTATTGATCCTACATCTCAACAATTTGGTAATATCCCTATTCCTTACGAAAAAGGTACGGGAGCAGGTTTTCAGACAAAGGAACCTTCTAAACCAGCAAAAGACATTTTAGAAAGAATAGGAACTGATAAAGTTATTAAAACCCCTAGTGGAGTTGTTCTTGATTTTGCAAATGAAAAAGGAATTGAAATAGAGGGTGCTTCTGTTGAGGATTGGATAAGATCACATAATTACGATGTAGAATATAATTCTCCTGAAAGAAAAATTTTAGGTGATTTAAAAAATACAACAGGAAATGATCCTCGTTTCTTAGTTGGTTTTGAAACAAAAGAAGGTAATCGAGGTTACATCACTGGATATGGAACTAATAAGAACGTAGGCTTTGTTGAGTACATTGCTAATTTAGGAACTGAAACCAAAGTTGGTGGAGAAGCTCCGTCTCCTTTAAAACCTTCAGAACTAAAAGAGATAATAAATGAACTAAGAAAGCATTATGGTTTTCGACAGTTTGCGGGTGATAGAATTACAGGAATAAGAAAACAAAACAGAGATAACCAAGATAGTACTTTCGATAGAAGCCAAGATTTATTCGCAATAACACCTAAACCAAAATCGGGTGTTGATTTAATGATTAACCCTAATTTTGCAAGTATTGGAAAAACTGGAAATATTTCTCTCAGAGATGTTTTTGATTTTTTAGATGATGTTCCAAAAAGAGATTTAAAAAATCCAGTAGAACGCAAACAAATGATAAATGAAGCTTTTGATGAAATTGTATACATGAAACAACAAGCTGTCAGTGGAGAAGGATGGTACCAACAAGACGTTAAGAAGGCTCTAAAGATAGTAGAAAAAATATTACCTGTAGTAAAAGAAAGACCTATTCTAAAAGATTTTTTATTATTCTTAACAGGTATATCCTCCGCATTAACACCTGTTGGAAGTGATTTTAAAATAGGAATTCAAATGATCAAATCATTTGCAGAGACTGGAGAAATACCTTTAAGAAATCCTTTCGAATCTTATAATGAAAAATCAGATGCAGTGAAAAAAGGTTTAGCAAAAGTAGGTGATCCTAAAAAATGGAATAGAAACGCACAAAACTTAGAAAAGCAAATTACTTTTGTTAACAACTTTATTAAGGATCAGGGATTAGATGCCTTTATGAAATTTTTATTTGCAAACGTCAATAAGGATGGATCACCAAGAACAAGAAGAGACCTTACTCCTTTAAGAAAAAAATATGCAAATATGGAACCTCTATCGGGAAAGCTAGATGAAAAGATATTTGGCTTTCAGAACTTTGGACCAAAAGTTGGTCCTTTCTTAGCTAACATAAGTGGAGTGACTAGTCTTAATGTAGTTGATCTTTGGAATTCTAGAGGAATGAACAGAAGAACAGGAAATATGTTTATTAGAGATAAAAATGGAAAAATATTATCTTTTGCTGACACACCTAGAACAGAGACAGAGAGAGAACTTTGGAATGGCTTTATGGATGAATTAGCTGAAAGGTCTAATTTATCTGTTGATGACACACAAGCTATTTTATGGTATTTTGAACAACTATTATATACGCATTTAGGAGTAAAAAGTGAACCAAAGAGCTACGCAGACGTTGCAAAAAAATTCCTCGAAGAAGCAGAAAAAGAAGCCAATGACTCCGATGGAGGCGTTCGCCAAAGCGATGGAAGTAAAAATAAACCTACTGTCCCAAAAAAAGCCCAAGGCGGAAGTATAAGTATTCCCCAAAGACGATCACTTGTAAATGATGGGTTAGTTGATATAAATACTATTATTGGAAAATTAAATTATGGCAACTAACATCGACAAAGGTTTATATCAGACAAGCGATACACCTGACCTAGAGATTATGAAATCGGAAACCGAAGTAGAGATCGACGGTCAACCGATCCCTAGTCCTGAGGGTATTGAAATTGAAATGGATGAAGACGGAGGAGCAACTCTTGACTTCGATCCAATGTCCGCGATCCCCGATGAAGTGGAGTTCTATTCCAACTTAGCAGAAGTTTTAGACGATCGAATTTTAGGAAGAATATCCTCTGAGTTATTAGATGACTTAGAGAGTGACCGCGCCTCTCGAAAAGATTGGGAGGAAGCCTACATCAAAGGTTTAGATTTATTAGGACTTAAATATGAAAAGCGTACTCGACCTTTTAATGGCGCGAGTGGTGTGACTCATCCTTTGTTGGCAGAGAGTGCCACTCAATTTCAGGCATCCGCCTACAAGGAGTTACTACCATCGGGTGGTCCTGTTCGAACTGTCATTATGGGAGAGGAAACTCCCGACAAGTACGCGAGAGCACAACGTGTTCAAGAATACATGAATTACCAGCTAATGAACAAAATGGAAGACTTCACACCTGAGTATGATCAAATGTTGTTTTATCTCCCTCTAGCTGGTAGCACATTTAAAAAAGTTTACTACGATGAGTTAATGGATCGAGCTGTATCAAGATTCGTTCCCGCTGAAGACTTAGTCGTTAATTACATGGCATCCGATTTAGATAGCTGCGATCGCATCTGTCAGATTGTGAACATGGGTTATAATGATTTTAGAAAAAAACAAGTTTCAGGATTTTATAAAGATATTGAAATTAATCCCGATCAACTGAACCCGAGTGAGGTTAAAAGAAAATACGATGAGATTGAAGGATTAAAACAAAACGAGAGAGACAAGTATGTTCGACTATACGAGTTTCATGTTTCATTGGATATTGAAGGTTTTGAGGATACCGATGAGACTGGTGAGCCCACAGGAATTAAAATACCCTACATCGTCACGATTGAGGATGGATCAAGCCAAATTGTAGGTATTCGTCGAAACTACGATAAAGACGATCCAAAGAAAATGAAGAAGCAATACTTTGTTCATTATAAGTTTTTACCAGGATTAGGTTTCTATGGTTTTGGTTTACTACATGTCATTGGTTCTCTCTCCAGAGCAGCAACGTCTATTTTACGTCAGCTAATTGATGCGGGATCCCTATCGAATTTACCTGCTGGATTTAAGACCAGAGGATTGAAAATTAGAGATGATGCCGAACCGATTCAACCAGGTGAGTTTAGAGATATTGATGCACCCAACGGTGATCTTCGAAACGCTTTAATACCTTTACCTTACAAAGAGCCATCTCAGACATTATATAGTTTATTAGGTTTTGTTGTTCAGTCAGGACAAAGATTTGCAGCCATCACTGATTTACAGGTGGGTGATGCCAATCAAAACGCTCCTGTCGGTACAACGATGGCTTTACTCGAGAGAGGTTCTAAAGTGATGTCCGCGATCCATAAGCGATCCTATTACTCTCAGAAAAAAGAATTTAAATTACTCTTTAAAGTTTTTGCTGAGTATCTTCCTGAAACCTATCCGTATTCAGTGGAGGGAGCAGATCGAACAATCAAAGCAGAAGACTTTAGTGATCAAGTAGATGTCTTACCTGTATCCGATCCTAATATTTTCTCCATGACTCAAAGAGTAACTCTAGCTCAAACTGAATTACAATTAGCTCAGAGTGCTCCCGATTTACACAACATGAAAGAGGCATACCGAAGAATGTATGAAGCTTTGGGTGTTAAAGATATTGATGAGATGTTAAGAAAAGATACTCCTGTCGAACCGAAGGATCCCGCAATGGAACACGCTGATTTATTAGATGGTAATTTATTGAAAGCTTACGAGGGACAAGATCACGATGCTCACATTCAAAACCATATTCTCTTTGGTACCAATCAAATGATTTTAGCTAATCCTCCGATGGCAATGAAATTACAAAAACATATTTTAGAACATGTTTCTCTCAAAGCAAAAGAGCAAGCAATGTTCCTAACACAGCAAGGTCAAGTTCCTCAAGATCAACTCGATCCTGTCATTGCGAAACTAGAAGCTCAATTTATGATAGAACTAAAACAAATGTCACAACAGTTATCAGGAGCAGGTCAACCTGACCCTGTTGTTCAATTAAAACAACAAGAGTTACAGCAAGACGCTATGAAAGATCAAATGGATGCGCAAATTGATCAAGCAAAACTTCAATTAGATGCACAAAAACTTCAACAAAAGAATGCAATTGATCAAGCAAGAATTCAAAAAGATTACGATATTGCCGATAAGCGTGCCGAAGTTCAGTACGATAAAATGACAACACAAACTTTAAACCAAGAGAGAAGAGATGCCACTAACCAAAAAAGGCAGTAAAATTATGTCTGCCATGAAAAAAGAATATGGTAAAAAAAGAGGCGAACAAGTTTTCTATGCTTCTAAGAATAAAGGTAAAATAAAAGGCGTAGAAAAGAAGACTAGAAAAAATGCCTAAGCCATATTACATTATAGGTATGATTAATAAAAAAACAGAGGCTCGAGTTCAAAAGATTATTGATGAAACTAGAGACTTTATACAAGATCAAGCAGAAAAGGGCGTTGATCTTGTTGAGCTAGCTCAAGTAATGCTAAGTATGAGTAGAGAAACAATGGTTGATGCTTATGGAGAGTATGTTGCAGATACTTACATTTGTAATCAAATTAGTAGGTTGAAAATACCTCAAAATAGTCTAACATTACATTAATGAAAAAACGTTTAACAAAAACAATCCCTCCGAAAAAGGGCCCTGTTTCTCAGGGTGAATCTATTCCACCAGGTAAGATTATAGAAATTAAGTCTGTGCCTGAGGATAAAAAACACAAACGTGGTTATGGAATAGCGTCTAAAGGTCTTAAATTTGAAGGAGTATTTTAATGAAAAAAATACTATTAAAAGTTAAAAGCTTTACTTCTAATGTCAAGAAACGTGATGCAATTATAGCTGTCGTTTTCTTTGCGTTAGGGGTATATCTTGGTTCTTAGTAAAATATTAGGCGGTTCTTTAGTCGACACGGTCGGAAAGGTTATCGATTCCGTACATACTTCCGAAGAAGAAAAAGGTCAAATTAGAATTAAACTTCAGGAGCTTGAAAATGAAATTAATTCTAAACAGATGGATATTAATTTAGCGGATGCTCAGTCTACAGCTACCGATATTTCAGGTTTATTGCAACGTTCTTGGCGACCCCTCATTGGATTTAGTGCAGCATTGGCCATATTTTTTGAATATGTCCTTAAACCTTTTATCGTGTTCTTTTTAGGAATATTTCAAGTTGATGTTGGTCCTCTCCCTCAAATGGACATGGAACAATTATTCCCGTTAGTCATGGCGCTTTTGGGTATGGCAAGCTTGAGAACTTTTGAGAAGTCTAAGAAAATTACAAAATAATGGCTTACTTTGAATATGAAGTAACCAAACTTATCAAGGATAAGATACAAGCTTTAGAGGAAGAAATAACTTCCATGAATATTAATTCCTTTGAAGATTATAAATACTGCTTAGGTAAACTCCATGAAATGCAAAAATTTCAAAGAGATTACAGAGAGATTATGGAAAGGATGAATAAAGATGAGTAGCTTAATACTCCCAAAAGGCTTTAAGAAAGCTATCGATAAAAAAGAAGAAAAGAAAGATAAAGACGAAGGTCCTGCGTTAGAAAGAATACCCCAAGCAACAGGATGGAGAATGGTTGTTTTACCTTATAGAGGAACAGAAAAAACTAAAGGTGGTTTATATCTTACCGATAAAGCTGTGGAAGAACAACAACTCACAACGAACGTTGGAATGATCTTGAGTATGGGCTCTGATGCTTATGCTGATAAAGATAAGTTCCCTAATGGTCCGTGGTGCAAAAAAGGCGATTGGGTTGTCTTTGCAAGATACGCTGGATCAAGAGTTAAAATTGAAGGTGGAGAAATTCGTATTCTCAATGACGATGAAATTTTAGCTAAATTGAAAGACCCAAAAGACGTATTAACAATCTATTAAGGAGATTATTATGGCTGAAGAAAAAATGGTAGACCTTGACACTACAGGCGAGGGTCAAGAGGTTGAACTTCAAGAAGAAGAATCTACTAAAGAAATTAAAGTCGAGTCAAAAGAAAATGATTCTGAAAAAGTAGAGGCTTCCATTGAAGAAAAAGACGATCAACAAAATGATGATGATGACGATTCTAAAGATGATGGTCTGGATAAATATTCTAAAAAAGTTCAAAGAAGAATTAAAAAACTTTTAGATAGAGTTGAAAAGACAGAGCAAAGAGAACAGGAAGCTCTTCGTTTTGCAGAGAGTGCAAAGAAAAAATACGAAGAATACGAAAATAAAATTAAATCTTTGGATGAAAATTATCTTACAGAGTATGAGACAAGAGTTCAGTCTCAAATTGAACAAGCTAAAAAAGCTTATCAAGATGCTTTGTATAATAATGATGTGAATGCTCAGGTTGAGGCTCAAAGAGCTTTAACAAGATTGGCAATTGAAGAGGAAAGAGCTATTGCTTCTAAAGCTCAGAGAGAACAGTTATTAAAACAACAACAAGGTTTAATGGCTGAGAAGCAACAACCACAACAACCCGTTCAAAGAAAACCCGATCCTAGAGCAGAGCAGTGGGCTGAAGAAAACAAGTGGTTTGGTCAAGACGAAGCAATGACTTTTACTGCTTTAGCTCATCATAAAAAGCTTTTAAGAGAGGGTTACGATCCTAAAAGCGACGAATATTATGAGGAAATTAACTCTTACATAAGAGATCAGTTTCCAAATAAATTTGAACAAAAAGAACAAGTGAAGGAAAAAGCTCCTCAAACAGTTGCTGGAACTTCACGAACATCAAAAACAAGCGGTTCTCGAAAAGTAAAGCTAACTCCTAGTCAAGTTGCAATTGCAAAAAAATTAGGTCTTACTCTTGAACAATACGCAAAATATGTATAGATTGGAGACAATATGGTAAATAAAACGCTTAGGTCTAATGAGACAAGGGAAAAGACAGCTCGTAAAAAAGGTTGGACAAGACCTTCTGCATTAGACGCACCCCCAGCTCCAGATGGTTATAAACATCGATGGATAAGGGAATCAGTCAGAGGATTTGATGATTATAAAAACATCAGTGGTAAATTACGAGAAGGCTGGGAATTAGTTCGAGCCGACGAGTATCCTGACTGGGAACTTCCTACTATCGAAGACGGTAAACACGCTGGTGTTATAGGGGTAGGTGGGTTGCTGTTAGCTCGCATGCCAGTAGAGACAATTGAAGAGCGTAATGCTTATTACAGAAGCTTGACTGAGGGCCAGAAACAGGCCGTCGACAATGATCTACTGAAGATCGAGGATCCAAGGATGCCGATCAGTAAACCCCAAAGGCAAACCAAAGTAACTTTTGGTTCAGGAAACAAGTCGTAATCGGCACGGTTTGTTAGACGACCAACTAACAACGTATTACAAAGGAGTAATATTATGGCAAACGTAGACGCACCATTCGGGTTTAGACCCGTACAAAAGGTGGGTGGCGGAGTATCAAACCAAGGGCAAACAGAATATGCTATTGCCAATAACTATGGTACCGCTATCTTCCAGGGTGATCCAGTTTCCTTCGCGAACACTGGTACACTCGTTCTCGCCAATGCTGCTGGTAGTACTATTGTTGGTATTTTTAACGGTTGTTTCTATACAGACCCAACAACACAAAAACCAACTTTTAGTAATTACTATCCAGGAAGCATTGTCGCTACTGACATTGTTGCTAATGTGATTGATGATCCAAATCAATTATTTGAAGTTCAATGTAATGGCACAGTAACAGCTGCTAACGTAGGTGAAAACGCAGAAACATCTTACACTGCTGGCAGCACAAAGTCTGGTATTTCAAAAGCTGAAGTAGATACTTTCGCATCAAACGCTAGCTCAACATGGATTGTCGTAGGTCTTTCAAAAGATCCAGATAACGATGATACATCTGCTGCTAACGGTAATTTGATTGTGAAACCAAACCTTCACTATTACACAGGCGGAAAGGCAGGGGTATAAACCATGGCTATTTCAAGAAGTCAACTCGTTAAAGAGTTAGAACCAGGTCTAAACGCTCTGTTTGGAATGGAATATCAACGTTATGAGCAAGAGCACACCGAAATCTTCGATCAAGAGTCTTCTGACAGAGCATTCGAAGAAGAGGTAATGCTTTCAGGTTTTGGATCAGCTCCAGTTAAATCTGAAGGCGCTGGTATCTCTTATGATACAGCTGCTGAAGCTTATACTTCACGTTA
>LSRR01000012.1_pt1 | contig 16845 bp, 24 predicted proteins | sample 1162981 | NCBI WGS metagenome assembly LSRR01 (sample SAMN03256433, study PRJNA305521) | marine metagenome | biome: Estuarine; feature: Estuary; material: Brackish water; isolation source: iron chloride precipitation of viral particles from surface water samples | place: USA: Chesapeake Bay ... | reverse complement strand
TATGGGGTCCATCAGTATGCCCTCACTGTTACGGGGTCTGCCACACGGGGCAAACAATATGCAGCGAGGGCCACGCCTCTCGGCTCGTAACTAAGGGTCCGCTCTACCTTCCCCCTGACAATAGCTGTAGCAAAGTAATTGCACCTATTGATGTCATAGAAGTACATGTCCGAAGACTGTATCTGGCCGTTGACCAGAACATATAACAAAAATAGATGCGTCACTCATCATACTCTTACGGTTCGACAGGCCAATTAACTGTAGTGGGGAACCCCTCTTGCTCGGGGACATCTCGCAGTGCTTGGCGGTATGTTGCCCATGCGGCTTGGTCTACGGGTGCATCGGCTACCTGAGTCCAATCGGATTCTTTTAGCTTGGCGTCTCGCGCTGCTCTGATTTCTTTGGAGTTATCTTTTTCCACTAGAATAAAATCAGCAGCATCGTTGTCGTACCGATAGCCAATATCTACAACATCATTAGAGTCGATAGGAATCCAGTTATACGCCAAAGCTCCATCAGAAAGGGCGATATTAACTACTGTTTCGTTTTCAATAATTGCGTATTTCATATTAAGCCCTACCAAGAGTAAACAATACAGTAACCTGCGCCGCCAGCACCACCATTTCCGGCATTTGTCAAGCTTACGTTAGAGTGACCGCCACCGCCGCCACCGCCGCCTTTAGAACCCCCCGCTCCACCATTTCCGATGGGGCCTGTTCCACTATTGGGGCCTGCGCCACCACCGCCACCGCCTTCTCTTTCTCCTCCAGCGCTACCGTCAGTTCCGCCAAAAGGAGAGCCTGCGCCACCGCCGCCGTTTTCTTGAGTGTCACACCCGCCATCACCCGCGCCAGCATTGCCAGAGCTACCGCCACTGCCTCCACCTGCGCCCCCACTAACAGAACCGCCACCGTTATAAGAAGCGGCAAGTGCAGCGGCTCCCCCCGCTCCGCCTCCCCACCCAGAAGGTCCACCGTGTGTGCTAGTAACTGCCCCAGAGCTAAAGGTAAGAGCGGTTGAGCTAACTAAGCGTAGCCCCATAGTAGAACCACCGTGCCCCGAACCTGCGCCAGAGCCTGTGTCACCACCCTCCCCGCCTTCCCCGCCAGAAGCATAAAGCAGGGTGCCAAAAGAAGTCGTACCTCCGTTGCCCCCATCGGAGCCGTTACCCGGCGCGCCTCCGCCTTTTCCTGCACCACCAGCGCCACCTGCGCCTATAACAACAGACTCTGTAGCACTTAAATCTGAAGCTAAGAAAAAAGAACTATTAAAAGCGCCGCCACCTGCACCACCGCCGCCGCTGCCTTGGCTACTTGTGTTATACGATCCGCCACCGCCGCCACCGCCGCCGCCGTAAACATCTACTCGTACAAAAGTAGCGCCCGCAGGCTTAGTCCAAGTGCCACTGCTAGAAAACTCTTGAATGTCTGAAAATCCCGTAGAGGCACCCCATTCAACTTGAGTTCCGCCAGAGTTTACTTTTAGAACTTGATCCGCAGAGCCTAAAGTTAATTTGGATAGAGTATTCGTGGCGCTCGCATAAATAATATCGCCCGTGGTGTAAGTAGTTAAATTTGTACCGCCGTTAGCGATAGGCAGAGTGCCTGTGACGTTAGTTGTGAGGTTTGCAAACGTAGTTGAGGTGCTACCCGTACCGCCGTTAGCAATAGGCAAAGTACCGGTAATTTGAGAAGTTAGGTCCACGTTTGATAAAGAACCACCGAGAGTTAAACTTCCCGCAGTTGTTACAGTACCCGTAAGAGTAATGCCATTTACTGTGCCGGTGCCCGCTACGCTTGTTACTGTTCCGTTAGTAGCCGCAGTGGGGTTAGCGTTTAAAACTGCCGCACCTGCACCCGCACCATCTGTGACGACCATGACTTTATAGCCGTTAGCAACATCTACCGTAGCGCCTGAACCCTGCTTGATCGTAATAGTCTGACCGCCAGAAGTGGCGTTTTCAATAATCCACGTCTTAGATACCGTGTTTGGCCCAAGCGTAATCTCACGAGTTGCTGTTAAATCGACTGCCGAAGTGAATTTTAAGTACAGTGAGCGCGTGGCATCTGCTGTAGCGTCCGGCATGGTGAAGGTTTCATTGGCATCCGCCGCCATCTGCTTTGTGCCGTAGCTAAAACCGTCAGTAATTAGCTCAAGGTTAGTGTTAGTACTGGTGCCCCAAGTGCCGTCCTCATCACCTGTGGTGATTTCTTTGAGTCGGAGGTTGTTTATATAAGTAGCCATTTAATTTCTCCAGTACCTACACTAAGGTAGAGCCGCCCGCAGGTGGCACGCTTGTCGCGTAAATCTTTGTATTTTGACGTAAGTTTAGTGGTTCGCCACAGTCTGAGCAAGTGTCAGCGGATAGTTCGTTTTCATCCACATCATACCCGCAGTTGCTGCATACCACTTCAATTTCGTGCTTTGGGACTATTGTGTCGTCTACTTTAACTGCTTCGTTTACTATCTTCATGCCGCTATATCCGTCCAAGTTGCTGTTTGGTTAGGGTCTATTTCCGTCCAACCCGGAGTTTGACTATCGTCTACATCTACCCAATTTGCGTTCTGATTGGGAATAATATCGCTCCAGATCAGCACATTTCCTGCTTGTCCTGTGGCTTGTACGCCAATGGCGTATACTTTTGCTCCGGCTGATTCAGTTGTATCGCTTAGTATCGCTGTAGCTTCTAGCCCAACTACGGGTATGTTTTGTGAGAGCCGGATGGATACTGTACCTACTGCCCCTATGCCCTCTACCCCTACAGGAGATGCACTAGCGGAAGCGAATACCGTAGCAGAACCTACTTCACCTGTGGCTTCTACCCCAACTACGGGCACGTCTAACTGCAAGCCTACTGCTGCCGTACCAAGGGCTGTTGTGCCTTGTACGCCGGTAACAACCACCTCTTGAGAAACAACTACCCCTACAGAACCTACTTCGCCTGTGGCGGCATTACCGAGAGCTTCTATTGCTCCATCGGCTTGTACTGCGATATTACCTAGAACTGTTGTTCCTTGTACGCCGGTGACATTAAGTGCAACACTTTCTCTTACAGTAACTAAGCCTACTGCTCCGGTGCCTACAACGCCTGTTAGAGTAACGGATACGTTCTCCACTGCCTCTACGGTTACAGAACCTACTGTACCTGTGGCGCTAACCCCTGTTACATCTACGTTTTGCTGTAGTACTACGGCTGCCGCACCTAAACTAGCAGTGGCTACGACCGATGAAACGTCCACAGAGACCGATACCGCTGACTCTCCGGTAGCGGCTAAGGGCGAACTGGCTAATGGCGAAAAACCAAGCATTTACTTACTCTCTCAGAGTCAGGTTACGTCGTTGTTGTAAGTATACTTTACCGCTGTAAAATTTGTTACGGGTATAAAACCGTTGGCCTGTCGGCTAAATCTCCGTTCCAAGCAGCGATTTCAGTGCCGTATATTCTCATGTCAATACCGTTATCACTCGGACCGCCGTCTTTCCAATTACCAAAAACAAAAGCACCGTTGCCAACAAATGGAAGCGTAAAAACGGCATCGCCTACTCCTACGTCAATGCAGTCGTACCCTGCAATGATTAGCTTCCCAGTGTTGTTAGACGAATCAAAAATATACTGAACTTGAAGTTGGTTGTTATACCAATTAAACCCTCCGCTATCGTCCCAACTAGCCGAGGATTCGGTTGGATTAGAGTAGCGAAAATGGCCGCCTGACTGCCCACCAACTACCCCATGATCGGCCCTAAAATATGAAAATAGATTATCGGGAAAAATGTCGCCGCCACGTTCGTCAAAGACTTCTATGGCAGTGCCAAAAGAATCCTTTGATATTACATACATTGTGGATATAAACGAAACATAGCGGTAGTTGTTTAAATACGCCGCAGGGATGTCAAAATAAAATCTGGCGTTTTGGTCGGTACGGCTATTAACCGCCATATAACCCCCACCACCCGAGTTCCACGAAACATTTGAGGTAAATGTGGAAAAACTTGGCGACCATACCCCGTTAGTATCTACATAAGACCCTTCACCAGAAGATGCCTGAGACGAAGTGCTTCCCGTAGCAAAACTATTACTGTACAAAGAATAATCAGCCGTAGAAGCAATAATGGGCCAGTCTCCACCCTGTTGGGCGCGTTTCTGCTTTTTTAGCGTCCAGATGCCGTCGGCAGTTGTGTCTGAAGGGAATGTAGCCATTAGAATGTAATACTCCCTCTAGAAAGTCGGTAGGGCCGCTTCTGGCGGCGTGAAGTTAGCAGTATAGCGAGCTAGACCATTTGTGATGCGTAGGTCGTCTATGTAGCCATTAAAATAGTTCAAACCGGCAGGATTATCACTCGCAGAGCCAATTCTGGCGTAATCGTTTGCCTTGTAATCATTACTATCAGAATATGTAGAACCAACTTGCGTCCCATCAATAAACATTTTTGTAGATGTCCCGCTTCGGGCAACAGCAAGATGATACCAAGTGTTAATAGCAGGAGCAGTTGCGGGTTGTATTCTTGCTGCACCGTTATACCACCAAGAAGGCTTGCCAAGATTCAAAACAATATGAGAAGAATCGTCTGGTTCTGAATCTCTTGTATCCCATAAAACAGCATACGTTGGGCTGTTAGTCGTATTGTATACCCACATCTCGATAGTGAAGTCACCTGTGCCAAAAGCAAATATGCTTGACTCATCTATTTGCAACCAATCACCAGTACCATCAAACGCCAACGATCCAGTGCCGTACTTAACTACTGCCGTACTAATGTCTGCGTTGCCTATTGTGCCAAGATTATTTAAGGCGGCGTAGTCAAAGATGGCAGCATCTTCAAAGTTTAGTAGTAGATAAGTATTTGTTATATTAGTTAGTGGCGCTGTTGGTGGAGTAAAGTTAGCCGTGTAAAGAGCAGTGCCTGCTACTATTCTAAAGTTAGAAAGGTATCCAGTTAAGTTGCTACCGTTGGGTGCGTATCTCCCGCCAATAGTGTACTGCTGTGAATCGTAATTAGACGAATCAGCGGGGCTTCCAGTAAGCACTCCGTTAACAAAGAATCGGCTTGTTCCTCCCGTTCTAGTCTGAGCAATGTGATACCACTGTCCTGTTGTAAAGGTACTAGAAGTCCACCCAGAAGCTAATGTTGATCCTGCTCCGTTAAAAATAGTCCACGATCCGCTACCTTCTTGCGCCCACATTAAATTAGATGTATCAGCTCCAGTCCTTCCGTCAAGAAGTGTGTAAACGGTTCCGGGACCAATGCCGTTAAAATAAAACCATCCTTCAATTGTGAAGTCGCCAGTTCCTATGGTAGTGCCTGTGGTTGCTGCGGTTAAAGCATCTCCTCCCACTCCCCCAGAAAAGTATCCAGACCCACCGTTATCAGCAAGGGTTATAGATGTGGCTGTTAAGAACGGGCTAAAAGGTGTGACTTTTGGAGTGCCCGCAATAGTAAACGCAAGGGCGTTGGTGCTATTGTCCGTAAAATAGTTGGACTGGCAAGTAAGTAGTTCTGTTCCTGATATTGCTGTTAAAGGATCGGTTGGTGGAGTAAAATTGGTGGTATACAACCCGGTGCCTTTTATAACACGGATATTACTTATATAACCTTGGAAATAAGCATTTGACGCGCCATGATCGTAACCAACCCTAAAGCCACTAGCATTTGTAGTATACGAAGTCGTTACTGTGGCACTGTAACCTTCAACACCGTTTATAAACCCTTTTAGTGTTCCAGAAGCTCTTGAAAAAGCTATATGCGCCCAACTGTTGTTTGGTATTGTGCTACTGGTCGCTCGTATGGTGTTATCGTCACCAAAAAAGGCAAGGGTATCGTTAGTTATGTTTCTGTATACATTCCAGTAACTAGGTGGGGAATTAGAGTTACTTCCAAATATACATTGGTAGGTAGTACCCCCAGTGCCATTCCCCGTTACATACACCCAACACTCAACTGTAAAATCACCTGTGCCAAAGTCCAGTACAGACGTATATGGTGTGGATAAAAAATCACCAGTACCATCAAAATAATTAGCCCAATTATCACCGAACGGACTTACGCTACCCTGCTCTATTGCCCCCGCAGGAGTAATGGTATACCCATTAGAAGATGAGTCAGTGTAGGTATTGTTTTGCCCACCGTCAGGACCGTCTCCGTTTAACAACAAAGACACCTGATTGAAGTTAGGATCAGAAATGGCTAAGGCGGGCCAGTTATCTCCGGCTATAGCAATGTACTGGCTTTTTAAAGACCAAACATCTGACGCGCTTGTACTAGTTGGAAATGGCATGGTAAAAATAATACTCCCTCTAGAAAGTCGGTAGCGCTTCAGTTGGTGGTGTGAAGTTAGCGGTGTAACGGGCTAGTCCTTTTGTGATGCGTAGGTCGTCTATGTATCCGGTGAAAGGGTACTGAGTTGTCCCTCCATAAATTCCTATCGCAGCACCATTTGCACTCAGAAATACTGCCCCAGTAACTCCCGTAGCAGGCGTCCCCGCAACCCCGTCAATATACGCCGTAAAAGTTGTCCCGTTCCTAACTACAGTAAAATAGTGCCAAGTATTCGCCGTTATAGAAGACGCAGGGCCTTGGAGGTTAGTCACAATATAAGGAGAGCCGCTATCGTCACTGTCAAAATAACACTCTATTGTTCCGTTTCTTGCATATATTTGGACAGGTGGGCCTATACTAAAAATACATCGGTAAGTACCATCAATACTTGCAACATTCATCCACCCTTCTATAGTAAAATCAGCAACGCCAAAACTTAGTGTGGTGTTTACTGGAAAGTTTAAGTAATCCCCCGTCCCATCAAAAGCCAAAGACCCCGTTCCGTACTTAACTACAGCCGTACTAATGTCTGCGTTTCCTACTGTGTTGACGTTGTTTACAGCGGCGTAATCAAAGATGGCAGCATCTTCAAAGTTTAGTAGCAGCGCTGTTCCTGATATTGCAGTTAGCGGTTCGGTTGGTGGAGTAAAAGCAGAGGTGTAGACTGCTGTGCCGTTAACAATGCGGAGATTTGATATATATCCCCCATAAAAAGCATTTACACCACCAACGTCAGCCTCGCCAATTTGAAACCGAGCCGCTGTAAAAGAAGTAGCTATAGATGCGGTAGTAGTGCTTACGCCGTCTACATACAACGTATAAACGCCACTAGAACGAACAAGCGCGACGTGATGCCACTGACCGTCGTTTAATATAAAAACACCCGACGGATAGCTTGTACCGTTAACGTACATATTTAATTCGCCGCTGACAGCGGCATAAATAGCAGGGTTGTTGTTAGCAGTTCCACCACGAAAATCAAGAATAATCCCACCATAAGGAGTGTCTATGTAATCGCAGTTTACCCAACACTCCGCAGTTAAATCCCCACTAAACGTAGCGCCGCCACTTGTACGCAAGTAGGCATTGTTAGCAGGGCCGTCAAGATACCCAGACCCACCGTTAGCAGCAAGAGTTATAGGTGCAGAGTTTGCAAAGGGACTAAACGATGTGACTTTTGGAGCACCCACAATGGTAAGCGTAAAACCATTGGTGCTGTTGTCCACAAAGTAGTTGGACTGGCAAGTAAGTAGTTCTGTTCCTGATATTGCAGTTAGCGGTTCTGTTGGTGGAGTAAAAGCAGATGTGTAAAGCGCAGTTCCGTTAACGATGCGTAAATTAGATATATACCCGCCATAATAAGCGTTGCTACTACCATCGTCATCTGCGCCAATTTGAAACCTAGTCGCTGTAAAGGAAGTAGCTATAGATGCGGTAGTAGTGCTTACACCATCTACATACAACGTGTAAACACCACTAGAACGAACAAGCGCAACGTGATGCCACTGACCGTCGTTTAATATATTAATGCCAGAATTATATACAGTATTGTTAATGTACATACCCAATAGCCCACTGCTAGAAACAAAAACACTAGGGTTGTTGTTAGCAGCTCCACCACGAAAATCAAAAATAACTGCCGCAGTAGGGTCTACGTAATCACAGTTTACCCAACACTCCGCAGTTAAATCTCCACTAAATGTAGCGCCGCCACTTGTACGCAAGTAGGTATTGTTAGCAGGGCCGTCAAGATAATTAGCCCAGTTATCACCAAACGGACTAACACTACCCTGAGCAACATCTCCATTTTTAGTTATAGTAAACGAATTTGTGGACGAGTCAGTGTAAGTGTTGTTCTGCCCGCCGTCAGGACCGTCACCATTTAGTAGTAACGAAACCCGATTAAAGTTAGGGTCTGGCTGAGCTACATATATTACGGGCCAATTATTTCCACGCACAGCGTCACGAACGTCTTGTAGCGTCCATACACCATAGGCTGAAGTAGTAGAGGGGAACTGAGCCATTAGCTAATATCTTCGTATGAGCAAACGGCCTCAAGATCAGAGGCAGCGTTCGCGGTTAAACGCAAAGTATCGCCTTCTTCTAAATAGATAGGTTTAGAGATAACGTCTAGCGTAGCGTCAGCAGGGACAACGATTGTCTTGCCAATATGGTAAGCGACAGAGGACCGGAATATATCAATCGTAATGTCAGCGTTATCCGTACCGTCTACGTTAGAGATGTATAGTGAATTTACTTTAAGGACCTTCCCGCTGGCCGCAGAGTTAGTGACAATAGCTGTTGCGCTATTGCTGACCGCTTGGACCGCAGTTTTGCCAATAATAGTAGAGGGGTTTAGTAAGTTAGGAGCAGCCATTGTTTAATTCCCGAATAGAAGAGACATTGCGAAGGGGCGGCCCGTAACATCAGCTTGGATGGCGGAAACGAAAACAACAGCATTGCCCGACAAGTTTATAGCAGCGTCAGAGTTACTACTTTGGGAGACTGTTCGAGACAGAGTAGTGCCACTAGCGGTGTACGTACCCGTGCCAATCTCCCAACCGTCGTTAGCGTCCTCAATAACGTACTGAACCACGTCGCCGTCCACTACACCTGCGTCGGCAAAACTCATGTAGCCCGCTTCCGCAGTGCCTAAAGTTACTGTGCCTGTACCAGTAGTGGTAGTTGCTACCTTAGCCCTGTTGACGAGTTTAGCCATGTGAAAACCTTAAGCGATACGGATAATCGCGTTGCTCGCGTCAGCAGTAGGGAACACAATAGTGAAGTCCCCCGCAGTAGAGGTCTTGTCCGCACCGAAATCCAGAACTGCAACAGCAGGATTAGTGCCGCCGTCAGCCAAGTAAATCAGAGCGCCACGAGCAGTAATAGTCGCTGTAGACCATGTAGTATCTGCAAAATCTAAGAACGCTGTAGTGCCGCTTGAGGCAGGGTTAGCTGAGATAGTCAGCGTGTTTCCGCCCGCAGTGTAGCCTGTGCCTGAGACTTCGTTAGTTGCGCTGTATGCCGTAGTAGTCGCATCCAGTGTAGCCGCTGAAGTGAACAGAGCGATCTTGAATGTCTGTGATGTGCCGCTGCTGAAGTCAAAAGTGCCATCAAGCACGCCGACTTTGAACGATGTAACCATAGCTTGTGTGATAGCCATTTTTGTTTCCTCTTTTAAATGTTACGGTCCGGGCGATTCCGATTTAATCGGCAATCTAATCATGCCATCTCTAAATTCATCTCGACGTCGACGTCCTTGTTGTTCGATGCCGAGACCCTGAATGGCCTGCTTATAGCTGTTTTCGAAATACTGCAGCATATCAGTAGGTCCTTTTGTATAGCTATATGCCTGTATCAGGCACGCATATAAAAGCGCTTCAGGAGCGTTATTACTAATCCAAGTTGTAGTGTTGGATGAGGATAGCTGCTGTGGCCTGTATATGTATCCTAACTGAACTGCGTAATTAGCGTCTGGCGTGGGAGCAATGTAAAACGTGTTCTGGTCCCACACAGAATAATACTTGGGTGTTCCTGTTTGTGTGTAGTCAGGCCAATACTCTTTCATGAAAGAGGTGTCCCTGAACTCTAAAAAGGTCTGATCTCCGCTCAACGTCGCCATTATGTAGCGATGTGTCAGAATGTCGCTTGGCGCCACTAAGAACCTATTTCCAGAAGTCATGTTTGCCGTGGCTTCGACCTTAAAAACGTCAAGATCGATGTCTCGAAGAATCCTGTTCTCCGCCATTAAAATAAACGTATCTATTACCGAGTTAGAGAAGACGTTGCTGTCTACCTCGGTGTAGTTACGAATATTTGTCACTAGCTCGTCATAGGTCATGTAGTCACCACCGTAACCGTTCCCAGAGTAGCCACGCCTTCAACTGCTATTGTCGATGGCGCCGGCTGCATTGAACCCGGCACTGTCTCAAAAGGTGTATCGCCGCCTGTGCTATTCACAAAAACACTCAACGGCTCTGTCCTGTCAGGGCGTGGATTCAATAGTGAAATCGCATCGCCTCTATACTTTAACGGGTCCAGTTGGGGCTCTTTTGGCTCATAGTCCTCTGGACAAACCATAAACCCTTTCCAGTTCTTCTTAAGAGTCTGGTAAGGGTAGCGCTGCCCGCAGTAATCACAAAGGGCGAATGAGTATTTACCCGTTGCATGCGCCATTTTATGCCCCTACGTCAGGCAGGATGTAGGTACTTGCAGTGTCCCTATCCTCCATCGCGGCCCGTTGGAAATCCTGTTCGTACATTTGTTGAAGCGCGCTAGTGCGTTCTGGCGCATACTTCAAAGAAAGCATGTACGCTAAACCCGACGCTAAACAAGGTAAGAACCTGAAGTTAACATCGGTAGTGTTAGTGTAGCCACCGGCGTCTTCCATACGGCGTATACGGTAATAAACCAGTGTATATGCCTTGTCCGCAGCCGGATATAAATACGCCTTGGGCGTATTCGTTCTTTCAATATAGATTTGAGAAGGCCTAGCCTGAGTGAGTTTGTCTGGTACATTCAGGTATTCTTCTCGTCCTATTCTTTCAATGTTGATGTCTTGTTGCTGCCCGTTTACCGTCTGACGAATAACTGCGGTCAAAACATTGACCGTGTCAGTAGGCAACGATATTTCAGCATCGCCTTGGGCCAAAGAGTAGGTAGCCTGCTCGATGGTCCAAAGGTTTAGTCCGCGGTTAGCCCAGTCCAAGAACAACAAATTTAAGGACCGACGAGCCGAGTTAAGCTGATAGCCTGCAGTCATCTGCATGCCGCAGCGCTCAAACGCCTCTTCTACGAGGTCGTCTATCGCCAGATTAAAGTTTGTAGTCCCTGAGGTCGCCATCTATTTACCCCAACTATCCCGCGCTTTTTTCTGTGCGGGTTTGGATAAGTCACTGTAATGGTAAAGCTTTTTAGACGTTTTTGACATGTTTTTGCCTGTCATAATAGTTCCATCGGGGTGCTTATGGGTGCCTCCCCGATGGACCTTTCCGTCTTTAAAATAATGCTTTACGCCGGCTGCCATTACTTATAGCCCATGCCGCCTTTGCGGTATTTCTTAATCATGCCGCCGCCCATCTTCTTCTGGACTCCACGGCCCATAAGAACGTCAGCCTTAGAAACTTTTCCATCCTTGTTCAGGTCAGGAAAGCCTTTCTTTTTGCTGTTGGCCATGCCGCCTTTGTTCATCATCACAGGACCAGTAGTCTTGCTTGTTTCTTTGATGACCTTATTGCGTGGGCCAGAACCAACGCATCCACCACCCTTAGTGGCCATACCCATTCCACGTCCTGCCATTTGGATCACCTCACTTTTCGATGTCGTTTGACTTGAGAAGCAATTTTCTTTGGCTGTTCTGAAAACTGCTTCCCTTTCGCTGTATCCGCCCGCTTCTTGCGGGTGGTGGCTGCGTACTGTTTACTACTCATCGATTTTATTGCCTTCTCAGGCAAGTATCGTTCTCCAGTAGCTTTGGGTCCTTGCGTCGATGGCTTGCCGCTTTTGGTTCGCCATTTCTGCTTAGTCCATGCCTTTAATGATCTTTGGGGCTTCTTTAATCCGGCCATTAGCTTCTATAGCCCCCACCTTTGGCCTTGTATTCTTTTGCTAGCATTTGAGCCTTTCGAGCAGACCATTGGCCCGGCTTACCACCTTTGCCTCCAGACTTTATTTGCTCAAAAAGCCTCTTACGCATTGTAGGCTTGGTATAGTTACCCGCCTCATTGACCCTAGATTTAGTAGCCGAGCCACCTGTAGACATTTTACGAACAGGCTTTTTTGCTGCGGGCTTCTTCATCTGCATCTCCAACGCTTGCGTGCTTGTCGTAAGCGGCTGTTAGGGTCTTTAGCAGCCTTTGGAAACTGTTTCATCTGTCCTTCAGATCGCGCACAAAAGGACTTACGTCTTTTTGCCCTAGCCTCCGAAGGATTCTTTTCGGTAACTGCGGTCTTTAGCTTGCTGCCGGGATTGGCTTTCCGATAGGCTTTTACACCTTTTTCGGTCATCCCCGCCCCCTTCTTAGTCGGGCGAAAATTGCCCGACTTGACGGAGGTTTTGATGCCCATTCCCTTTTTGCTAGCCATTAGGCCGCAGCTCCGCCCTCAAACAAGAGGGTCACACTAGTTATATTGACGTCATTGACGTCGATGTAAATACCATCCTCAAACAAAATGCCCATATCTGGGATCATCAGGTCCTGAGCTCCTGCAACAGCAGGGGTATTGATGGTTAACTTAGCGGTGCCAGAGTCTGTAGTGCCATCCTTCAAAGCAAAAGATGACGCGGTGGCTGTATTTGTAAAATACACCCCTAAAAGACGTGTGCGGCCAGTTACGGCTGAGGCATCTGCCGTCTTAGTGACGGATTGAATATTGCTGAAACTCATGGGTCTCTCCTTCAGTTAGTAAGGATTAACCTTATGATGGAGTTACAGCATTAGTGCCGTCGGCGTCAACCCAAGTGTCAGCGGCTGCATCGCCAGTTGCGATTTTCAGCTTGCTATTTGTTGTGTCAAAGACGATGGTGCCAGCTTGCTTGTCGGAGGTGTTTACAGCGTCAGCAATGTCAGCGATTGCAGCGGCGGTCGTGCTATAGAGGATCACGTAGCCAGTTCTAGCGTCGATGCCGCCTGTTACGTTGCCTGTCGTGTTGCCGGTAACTGCGCCGATGAAGCCGTTAGTCGAAGTTACGGGACCAGAGAAAGTAGTATTCGCCATTCGAGAATTCCTCACATGCGAGTTAATTTTGGGGTGTATCTGTCTGCATGTCGTCAGCCGGGACTGTCAGATACACCGGATGACCCCGGTACACTTGCATATTACATGATTTTAAGCCGAATGGAAGAGGGTTATTCAGTCATTTTTTCATGTATGTTTTTGACCCACCAAAGAAACATGTCTTGGCTAAGGGTGTGTTTCATAGTATTTACTCGAGTAGCTACCAACTGCACATTGTCTCGAGTATATGGCCCAGAAGGATTTATCCTGTCTATTGAGGCGTTGAACTCTTTTCTTGTTCGGTCTCCGTAGCTCCCATCCCGTTGATGTGTCATGAGGACGCCAGAAAGAGCACACCGACCATTTTGTGCTTCCCAAATTTCTATTAACTCGTCGGAGGAAAGATCGTACTGAATGCCTTGTTTGATCCTCCCAGATTTAAGCTGAGTGTTTACTACGCGAAGATAAGCTTCGGGAGTGGCAGATACTTTACGAGCGCGTTGAAGGGTGACGCATTTCTGACAAATACCACGCACCTGCCCGTCTTTGAAGTGTTCAAACTGAGACAAGAGTCTGACTTTGTTGCACGACGTGCAAAGCCGAGAGCCTTGCGAAGGCTCTTTTTTTACTTTGGGTTGTCTTGGCATTTTTTCTTCCATAAAAAAAGGGCCCCGAAGGGCCCTTTCCTTTGCATCAACTAGCTTACGGAGTACCCGGTGAGCCGAAGATACCACGTGGATCGCTGAAGCCAAAGCTGTAGCGCTCACGTGCCTTGTAGCGGACGTTACCAGTTTCGAAGTCGCCTTCGAAGCCAGTCTTGATAGCTACACGTTGGAACATCTTCATGCCGTTAGGCGCATCAGTCATGATGAAGAATGCGTCAGGGTCAGTCAGATAGTGGTTGACTGAGTAGCCCTGAGGCACCATTCCCATGTTGCGAACGGCGTTGATGTCGTTGTCTGCAGTACCAACACGCAGAGTAGACTTCAGGATGCGGTCGGCTGTGAACTGAAGTTCCTTAGGAATAATCAGCTTGAGGCCTTGGACAGCAATCTTCAGTCCACGCTCGTCAGTGAATGCAGCGATGTCGATCAGAGCCTGCTCGAGAGAAGTCTCTGAAAGGTCAGCAGCTACTGACAGCTCGTTGCGAAGATCAGGACCACTCAGAGTGGGGTGATCTGTCGCACACAACGGCTTGCCGTCACCGCCTGTAGAGGTAGTGAATGCGCCGTTGAGGATAGCTGCAGCTTTGATCTGCTTAGTAGTGGCCATTGAACGAGCAAGAGCCTTAGTATAACGAGCCGCAAGGCGGTCATACAGGTTGTCTTCAATCGCTTCTTCAGTCAGTGAGAACGCAAGAGCGATTGTCTCGTGAGTGTAGCGAGCAGTGTAGACTTCCTGCGCTTGGTCGTATGCAACGCCTGCGCCTTCAGTCTTAACTGGGGCCTCGCCAAACCCGGAAAGCATGACCTCCTCTTCGAAGGCACGGTCAGAAGACTCGGTTTCGTAGATTTCAGCATGCTCGTTTTCGTAGTTCTTGTACTCCAGACCAAACAAGGCGTTCAGACCGGGCTCAAGCTCTTTTACTAGTTGTGAACGTGAAATAGCCATGGTTTAAGCTCCTTGTCCTGCAACACCTGCACTACCGTAGAGGTGTTCGTTGATCTTAACAACCACAACAGCGTTTGCGCCCACAGCATTGTTAGGAACGTCCCAAAGACCTACGATCTTCACGTTCAACGCTGCAGTTTTTGCAATAGTGGATGTGTCGAGTTCCATACCAGAAACACCAGTAGTGGTGCTGCCAGTGCCCATTACTACATCAGCGTTCTTACCATAGTTAGCGACAGCAGATGTGCCGTCGTTCTGGATGATGAACAACTGATTAGGATCGTCAAGCACGTCAGCAATGATCTTGCCTTGAGTGATGTTGACTGAACCGGGGTAGTAGTTTTTCCAAGTTGGCTTGCCAGAAGTAGGATCAATGTAGTTGCAACCATTGAAAACACCAACCGCAGCAGTGTGAGTGCTAGGGTCAAACTGGACGAGGTAGCCGTCATATACTGTTACCAAGTCGCCTTGGTAAATTGCGCCGGCCTGATTGTCCGCAATCTCATAGCCGAACTGCTTCTGTGAACCAGAGGCAGAAAGGTTACCGAGCGGACGCATACCGAAAGCTTTATCTACATTAGCCATGATAAATGTCCTTTAAATGGGTTATTCGGTGTCCGTACGAGGACCACCGAGACTTACGCGGGACTGGCGTTCTGGCGTGTTGATCTTCATAGACGAGTGTGCATTCGTCTTCAACAGGTCATTATCGACAGCCCTTAGCTGATCATGGGTTCGTGAAGAATAGTACGCTCGACGCTCTTCTGCTGTTTCATCAGGTATACGGGCTAATACTAGCGAGCCTACGCTCACTACGCCTGCATGCTTGCCATCATCAGCAGAGCTTGTCTCGTAATCTGGATATTCGTCTGCACGAACAAGCTCATACCCCTCGCGGAGTTTGCCTGCTACGTTAATACGATCATCCTGACCACCAGATTCCGCCCTGATCCAACGATGTCTATAACCCTCTGGAGCAGGAGGAGCATCCAATCGAGAAGGAGGAGCCCAAGGCTTACGGCGCGCAGTCTTTTCGCGGCTTTCAGTTCCGCGGGCACTGCGATTAAGTTTTGGCACGTTGCTTTCGTTACTCATGTGTTACTCCTTCACGTATTTTGCGTATTCTTCAAGTGGAACCCCAAGTTTCTTTGCTATGGCTACCTGACTCGGCTTCAACCGAACGGAGCGGCGTGCTGAATTATTTATTCCCGACGAGCGGTTTGCAGGGGCCACCGTCTGCACGGGACGGCTATTCCTGTTAGTTTGTTGCGCGGGTGCTTCATCTATTTGAAACTCCTGCGGAAATAGGGTACGCATTCTACGGTCTATTTCATCATAATACTCATTACTGGTTGGGTCAAACCCTTCTTTCTGTATTAAGTCTTTATGTAACCCCCATACAGCGTGAGTCATTACTGTATTTTGACCAAACCAAGGGTTGTTTTCCGCCCACTCTTCTGCTCTTGGGTCAGGCGCTGCTCTTCTTGGCTGCAGTATTTCAGGAACTTCTCTCGGCTTCTGCGGCTGTTTTGAGGCTAACTCACGCTCTTGAAGCGTTTGGGCTAAACGCTGTTGCTCCCAGACTATAGTCGTAAGTCTTTGTTGCGCCTCAGTTTCTGTATCAATGTCGCCCTCTTCACGGGCTTTTTTGATAATGTGCTTTAGCGCGGTGACCTGAGTCTCTACTCGACTTTTAACCTCGCCAAGTCGCTCAGTATCCGTCTTGGCGTACTTTTGCTGCAGCTCTTCGTTTTGCTGCTGCACGCTCTTCGCATACTCAATAGCTGCTTCTTCACGACGCTGAGTCTCGCGGAGACGAGCAGTAAGCTTGTCAATGCGCTTTTTTACTTTGTCCGAATAGTTATCAAGCTCTTCTGACTTGGGCGCCTCAACTTCTTGCTCAACAATAGGTGTTTCGTCGGCAGCTTCTAGCTTAGCGTCGCTGCCATCTTCATTCATTTCAACAGTAGCTTCCTGCTCATCATCGCCAATGTTAAATTCCAATTCTTCGTTCTTAGGTTCGCTCATCCCATCTCTCCTTACATGTGAATAATGTCGTCAGGATCATTCACGATCCCAAGAATTTCATCGTCATTGAGTAGACGAATCTCACCGCCGTCTATCTGAATCCGAGAACCGGCGTACCGGCCAAAGATTACCCAATCCCCTTCCTTGCACCACGCTCCGTATGGGAACTTAGA
>LSRR01000715.1_pt1 | contig 16973 bp, 29 predicted proteins | sample 1162981 | NCBI WGS metagenome assembly LSRR01 (sample SAMN03256433, study PRJNA305521) | marine metagenome | biome: Estuarine; feature: Estuary; material: Brackish water; isolation source: iron chloride precipitation of viral particles from surface water samples | place: USA: Chesapeake Bay ... | reverse complement strand
AGTAAGTGTAGGTGCTTTACCTTCTTGTGCATACACTCTCTTGATTGAGTCATGCCCTTTGAGGTCAGCAGTACCTACTCTAATCAATCCATCTTTAGACATGGTAGGGTTCTCCTTGAGTACCATAGTACGTTGCTTACGTTCAATGCTATTCCACCATACTGCACCATTGTATCTTGCAGTAAGGCAATGAGACTTACCATTGCTAGTCATCTCTTCAGTCTCATAACCATCTTCAAGTATGTTCTGCATAGTCAAACCTTTACATATCATAGGTGGTATAGTTAATTGCTCATATCTATCGTCTACACGTTTACCAAACCAATATAATCTATATCTGTTTTGTGCTGATACATACTTAGAGTTCAATGGTTGAGGTTCAAATCCCATGTACTTAGAGATTACATCTTGAGATTTCTTAGCCATACGTACATTCTCTAGTAGTACATACTTAGGTTTTATGTCATGCATAATCCTAGTGAACTCAAAGAATAACTTGCTACGTGGGTCATCAAAGTTAAGTTGATGTCCTGCGAATGAGAAACCTTGACAAGGCGAACCACCCATAAGCAAATCAATATCTCCTTCATAAAAGATAGGTTCATATTCAGACATAGAATATGGAGTTATAACTTCCCTTACATCTCCTAGCTGAATAGTGTTAGGAAAGTTAGCTTGAGTTACCTTGATTGCATACTTATCAATCTCACTTGCAAAGTAATTATCTACCTTGAAACCTGCTCTCTGTAGTGCAACTTGACCACCACTACAACCATCAAATAAACTTAGTACATTCATTCTTCATCTCCTTCTCTAGTTAAAAAGTTAGACATAATTTCTTCAACATTATTTACAATCTGAAGAAACTCATCTTCATATTCTTCAAGACGATTTCCATTATCATCAAATCTATTATCAGTACTTCCATACTCCTCAACATAAGCAGAAAGTTCTGCATACAAACCTACCCACACATCTGAAGGTATTGTTATCTTTGACATACTATACTCCTATAATGTGATACTCACCATTCTCATCTATAAGTGTAAGTATGGCTTCATGTTTTGGTGTGCTTGTTTGAATCTCTAGCCTATGAACTACATAAGGTAGTTGCTCCATACGAAACTTAAACTCTTTCATGTTAAGAGCATTACCTTCTACTAGATTTTCTAACATAAGTCTTATTTTTATTTTATCTTTTTGGTTCATTACTTTTTCTCCCTTTTAATTTTAAAGAAATTATTATTTGCTAAATGCTGAGCAAATATATAAATACCAAAGTCAAAACCTTGATTATAGTAGTGGTGTGTTTCCTTATCATTTCTAGTACCATATACTATTGCATCTGCAACACCATCTTTGAAAGCTGATAAGTCTTTCCTTGTTAGTATATCTACCTTAACTAGTTCTGACATCATTCTTATCCTTTCTATCTTTTAAAAAATCATTTAAAGTAGTACCAAATTTAAAACCTTCTTCATAGAAGGAATAATCATCTTCATAGTTATCTTTTATACTACCATGAAGTACAGCATCTGTGATACCTTCTTTAAACTTTTCTCTCAAAGTATGCATTATTAATATATGCTTTTCTAATAATATAGTTTCTCTAAGATTCAATTAATCCTCCTCTTTAATCAAGATATAAGAAGCACCTAGCATACCTAAAAGACTAAAGGTATATATTAGGGTAGGAATTAGTCCACCCTCATCTACAACGTGTCCTATAGAGATTGTTACACCTATGGTTGAAACTATAAGTAGTACTATTCTTGCAAAGTTATAACCTGTATTCATATCTATTGTCCTTTCTTGTTTGGTCTTGTTTTATCAAAGTATCTCATAAAATAATCTCTTGCAAGATGTGTATGTTTTTCTCCAAAAGATTCCTTCACTTGCTCAATGATTGTTGACATTGCCCAACCTCTAATCTTTGGGTTGGCTTTACCTTCTTTCATTTTAGTTTCAATAAAATTTATTACTTCCATTTTCTCATCTAAGTTAGGTGTTATAGTCATTACTTTATGTCCTTCCATTTCATTTTGTTTTTAGATTTCTCATTAGATAGTTGCAGTAATAGTTTATCTATCTCTGCATCTTGTTCGCTATTGATATCTTCAAGTACTCTTATTTGTTCAAAGAGTCTTGACTGTTCATCAAGTAGGAATTTTTCTAGCTCAAGGTATGTAGATTTCTCTACCATGTTCAAGGCTTTCTCCTTCCAAAAGTCTGCCTTGTTTTTTTCTCTTTCATACCAAACTTTCATTGGGTTTGTCATACTACCACTCCTCTATTTTAAAGTTACTGAATAATTTATCATGGTCAATGTATCTCTTGCCCATAAAGGTCACTCTCTTTTTAAGTTCCTCAAGAGTTAAGTTCTTAGGTGATACTGATTCACCATTCTCATCACATGACATGATAACTGCATTGCCACTTACAATGTAATCATCTATGGTAAAGAAGTAATTATACTCTCCCAAGTTACCTTCCTCATCAGTCCATATGTCATTGCCATTTACTTGGTATGGGTACATCTCCAACCAACTACAATTAAGTAGTTCTTTTTTATGGTGATAATCTTTAACATCAGTTTCAACTATCAACTCATTCTTAGCATCTATAAAATAAGCTTTCATTATTTTTTCCTTTCTTTTTTATATAGATATATATTGATTCTTATGTATCCTAAGATACAATACAGTAAGCAACTATTGCCCAAAATATAATCGTTGCGACCAAGTCATAACTCATTGTCATATACCTGCCCTCATTTCTGCAATGGCTCTCATTTCTATGTCTTCAAATTCTAATCTTTGCATTTCTTTTTTAGCAAGTTCTAGAATACGTGACCTACTTGTACTACCATCATACTCATACTCCCATTGTATATATCCATCTGCATTGAAGATTATATATACATCATCATTCACATCATACTCACAATAGTAATCATCATTTGCAAACATGACGTTAGGAGGTAGATTTTCTTCATCAGTCTCAATGTTATATATTATACCCATTTTATTTTCCTTTCTGTTAAACATATACTCTAGGTGTTTTACCATTTTCATGTTGTAAAGATTCCATATAAATATTTCCTACAAAATCTTTTCTTACTTCCCCACTACCTAGAAAAGTGAGATAGTCAATATTATCTATATATCCTTCTTTCCTTCCTGCCATTTTAAAGAAGTCATCTTTGTAAGGATTGTAAGTAATTTTCCAATAGTATGGGGAATTATCACTATCCTGCTCATTTGAAATATAGCCTACTGCAAAGGCATGAACATTTTTCTTACCTTCCTTCCTTACTCTTTTTTGACCACCCTTTCTTACTACAAACTTAGCAATCTCCAATGTTACCTTGTCTTTATGGTCAATAACTAAACCTGTTTTAGTATCTTGTACACTCCAACATTTTTTATGTAAGTTCCAATAAACTCTAACTTTATTATTCGTTAACATATTTATCTATTCCTTTCTTTATTTCTGTATCATACCAATCTAAAGATGCACTCATAATTAGATTTGTATACTCTATACCATATCCACTTCCTGCCTTCAATGTTTCTTTATCAAGTAAGTGTTTATGCATATGGTCTATACTATCCCAATTATCTAATATCTTTTTACATAGATAATCAAATTGGGAATCAGTTAAAACATTCTTATCACATTCATAATATAAGTATGAACTCATTAGATAAATAGGAACTAGCCTATTATTTGAAATGTTATTTAATTCCATGTATCCTTCTCCATGTTACCCAAGTAATTGCTTGTAATTCATATGCCTTGATACCTAGCTTTTTAGATGCTCTAAGGTAGGCTTTTTGTATATCTGCATACTCAGTCTTGGTAATACTTGTATTGGGTGTAGTCAATCCTTGTCTATCATTGTAGTAAATATTTCTTGCGTGTCCATCAATGGTAATATCTTGCTCATCTCCACTTATATTTCTAAAGAATGATACAATCTTTTTACCATTTAGAATTGTAATTGTTTCTTCATAGCTAGGCATTGCTTCAAGTATATGCCAAGCTTTCTCTTTCATTTTGTGATAGGTGCTTACCTTGATACTGTCCATATCATTGCCATTGATAAAGGCAGTACATAAATCTTTAGCATTAATAATATTACGTTCCCATTTATTGTTTGGTGATAATGCACTTGTTACACCAATAACAATATGAATAGGTAAATCTAAATCATTAGCAATTTTCTTGCAATCTGTTAGAGCATTTACATACCAAGTTAATCCATGTTTTATTTCACTTGGATTAGCAAGTTTGTAAATTGCAAGTATGTGTTTTGTAGTAATCATGTTTATCCTTTCAATTCTTCATAATCAAATTCTTTAAGTGCTTTAAATACATTTAGTTTAGTATACTTAACACCATCAGGGGTTTTGTCTGTACCTAGTAAATTATAATCAACTATAAATTCAGTAAGTGTCTTTTTAGATACTCCTTTTTCTAAAACACACATGATAGTTGAATAAATATCATAATCATTATTAAACCATAAAGATATATTCCAAACTTTATAATTTTCAAAACCATTGTACATTTTAATTTCCTTTCAATAAGTGAAAAGGAAGCACATAATATGCTTCCCTAATAATTTATTTAGTTAACTAACTTAATTGAGCTAGTGCTTATCCCTAGTTTAGTTGCAAGGGATACTACAAAAGTTTCTTGATTGCAGAATTTACCATCAAGTAAATTTTGGTTACTATTTCTAAAAGTAACAGTCTTTAACTTAGGTGCATTGTCGCTACCATTGTTATAAGATATTTCATAAGTTTTAAATCCTTTAGGATTGTATGAATTTTTAAGCATAACATTTTCCTTTCATTTAGTTAGTTTAGCTTAATAGTATATTATCAAATATACTTAGCTAGGTAGGAAAGGGGAAGTCCTACCTAACAAGGTATACTTGGTTTATATATAAACTTTACGATTTACATAATTACATATTTGATTATCTATATCTGTAAAGTGAATATTTAACTTTTCAAGTTTACCAAAGTTTCTTTTAAGTGTTTTTGTTTGTGCTTTATCTGTATCTTGAGGAACTATATAATTTACATATAATTCCCAAACAATATTCTCTAATTCCTCTTTAGATTTAGATTTAATATCTTTAATTCTTATTATAGTTTTCATTTTGTTTATTCCTTTCAATTTATATAGGTTAAGTTATGTCAATAAATTAAAATCTATTCTTACTAGTTAGAAAATTTGAAACATCTTTTAAACTTTCAAAAGATATATAACTTGTAGGAGCATTAAATTTTCTTAAAGTATATTTTCTAGAATTATGTTTTTCTAGAATTGCTCCTAATTGATTTTCTGCAAGTATTTCTAAATGGCTAAAACTATTGAATTTCATAATCATTTTTCCTTTCATCGATTAATCATTAACTTCTAATATGTATAGGTTAAGTTATGTCAATAAATTAAATAAACCTAAATAAACCAATAGGTTTAAATAATATAGGGATAGGGTATAACCTACAAAATAGAAACATAGGGTATTAAATCTAAATAGAAATAATGATATCTAAATAATTCTAAATAGATTTAAATAAAACCCTCAATATATATAGGTTAAGTTATGTCAATAAATTAATTTAAATATAAAGTGTCATTTTTCTGACTGACTAGAGAAGAATAGTTTCTACCCCTACCCAAAAATCTGTCTAGTATATAATATATATATACCCTACCCCCACATATTTTTAAAATTTCACAGGACTAACCATGCCCTATCTAGCTAAATAGGGGTCGCCGCCTGATTAAGTTGATATGAGTATTTATAGTTTGAGTATAAAGTAATATATAATTACAATAGGAGGTTGGGGTCTATCTATTTACCCCCGGAGGTCTAAATAGAAAATAACATACTTTCCTATTTTATACAATAGTGTTATAATATTTTTTATAACAACAAAGGAAAACTAATGTATGAGCTTTTTGTATTAGCATGTTTAATGAGTAATCCCAATCAATGTATAACTTTAGCAGATTTAAAAAGTCCACATGACACACATGACAAGTGTCTAGCAAGAGCCTATGTAATTGCAAGTGAACTACACACCCATATGCCTGATTATTTTCCAAAAGCATATAAGTGTTTTGATATGAATGAAGAAGAAGGTAAAATAAATACATAATGGAAGAAAAAACTAAATTAGAAAACTATTTAGATTTTAAGATTAATCTAGATACATATATTAATTTAAGAGCAAGAGATGATTTCCTTACATTTGTAAAGGTATTTGCTCCCACACTGGTATCTGATTTTAAGATGGGTAGGCATATTAAGTTATTATGTAGTAAACTACAGGGTGTGGTAGATGGTGACATTAAGAGACTTATGGTATTCCTACCACCTCGTTCTTCTAAATCATTAATATGTAGTAAGTTATTTCCTGCATGGTATATAGGTAACTTTTCAAACCATGAGATAATGTCTGTATCACATAGTGACCAGCTTGCTTCTGACTTTGGTAGAACTGTAAGAGACATAGTTAATACAGAAAAGTTCCAAAGAATATTTAAGGGTGTTGCACTACGTAGTGACGTTAAGGCAGCAGGTAAATGGAAAACAAATAAGAATGGTTCATACTATGCAGCAGGTGTAAGAAGTCAGGTTGCAGGTAGGGGAGCAAACATTGCCCTGCTAGATGATGTCATGTCAGAGGAAGATTCATTTAGTCAGACAGGTAGGAAGTATATTAAGGAGTGGTATCCTGCAGGTTTAAGAACAAGACTTATGCCTAATGGCTCAATTATAATTATTAATACAAGATACCACTATGATGATTTATGTGGTTGGTTATTAAAGCAGGAAAAGACTGCAGAGCAGAGTACTTATCCCTGGGAAGTTATTAGTATTCCGGCATGGTTAAATGAAGAAGCAGCAGAGTTACTAGACTTACCTGTAGGTAGCTCATACTTTCCTGAGTGGAAGTCTGATGAAATACTAAGAATAGATGAACAGGAAATCAGGGCAAGTAATGGTGCAAGGTATTGGAACTCATTATATATGCAAGACCCTTCACCTGATGATGGTGGTATAATAAAAAAGAAATATATACAGTGGTGGGAGTATGAAGACCCACCTGAATGTCAGTTTATTATACAGACATATGATACTGCATTTAGTACAAGTAGAACTGCAGACTATAGTGTAATACAAACATGGGGTATATTCCATGATTATGATGAAGACTATGGTCACTCTTCTCACTTAATACTTCTTGGTAATACAAGAGGTAGGTATGAGTATCCTGAACTAAGACGTATTGCACAGGAGTTATATAGAGATTTTAGACCTGACGTATGTATTATAGAAAGAAAGGCATCAGGTCAGTCATTAATACAGGACATGCGTAGAGCAGGACTTCCTGTATTAGACTACCTTCCTGACAAGGACAAGGTTGCCAGAGTATATGCATCTACACCCATGATGGAAGCAGGAAGAGTATGGTTACCTAAAAATAAAATATGGGCAGATGATTTATTTTCTGAGTGTATGTCATTTCCTAATGGCTCACATGATGACCAAGTAGACTGCCTAACAATGGCAATACACTACATGAAAGACAGTTGGAACTTAACACATCCTGAAGACCCTTCATGGGAAGATGATGGAAGTAAAAAGGATAAAAGGGTTGCGTACTGGAGGGTATAACAGTATAATGAAGATATTCAAATATAATACTGTAACCTACTGTGTAGAGTGTGGAGCAAAACGATATAGTAAATATTGTAAGTGTAACAGGTTACCAGTAAGAATGGGCAAATCAACAACCATAAAAAAATATAAAAGTCCAATGATAAGGAAAGAGAATGGCAGTAGAAAAGAATCCTAATGAAGAAATAGCTCAAGACAATATTATTAAATTAGATATTCCAAGAGAAGAAACATCTAACAATGTAAGCTTTGAGCTTGACCCTGAAACAGGTGAGCTAGAGGTAGAGTTTGATTCTATGGAAGAGCTTGAAGAGGAAGAAGAAGAGCAGGGAACTTTTTATGAAAACCTTGCAGAACTTATGGAAGAACAGGATTTACAAGACATTGCAAATACTGTAATAGAAAAATATGATGCAGACAAATCTTCTAGGTCAGAATGGGAGTCAATGTTTGAAAGAGGGTTTGACTTACTAGGACTAAAGCTTGAAGACACAACAGAACCATTTGAGGGTGCAGCAACTGCAGTACACCCACTACTTATTGAATCTGCAGTTAAGTTTCAGAGTAAGGCAAGTGGAGAGTTGTTTCCTTCTAAAGGACCTGTAAAGGTACAGATACTAGGAGAAATAACAGAATCAAAACAAAGACAGGCAAACAGAGTTCAGAACTTTATGAACTATCAAGTATCAGAACAAATGCCTGAATACTTTGACGAAACAGAAAGAATGTTGTTTCACTTACCCTTACTAGGTTCTGCATTTAAAAAGATATATTATGATGACTCTTTAGCTAGACCTGTCAGTGAGTTTGTACCTATTGACCAATTCTATGTTTCCTACTATGCTACAGATTTAAGAAGAGCAGATAGATATACACATATTCTTTATAGAAGTCCTATAGAACTTGCAAGACAGATTAATGCAGGAATGTATAGAGACATAGACTTACCTGACCCTGAATTACCTAGACAGTCAGCAATGGCAGAAAAGATGGACACAGTGTTAGGCTTGTCACCTTCTACAGATAGTGACCCACAGTATACACTACTAGAGCAACACTGTTATCTTGAGATAGAAGACTATGACACTGCCTGCCCATATATTGTAACTGTAGAAGAGCAATCACAAAAGGTATTGTCAATTAGAAGAAACTGGAATGAAGATGACAAAACAAAACAAAAGAAAATGTTTTTTACTCACTACAGATTTGTTCCTGGGTTTGGTTTTTATGGATTAGGACTTATACACTTTTTAGGTAACCTAACAATGTCTGCCACTGCAGCAATGAGAAGTTTAATTGATGCAGGTCAGTTTGCAAACTTACAGGGTGGATTTAAAGCTAAGGGTGTAAAGGTTGTAGGAGATAATGACCCTATTGCCCCAGGTGAATTTAAAGAAGTAGAAGCAACAGGTATGGACTTGAATAAGTCTATTGTAATGTTTCCATACAAAGAACCTTCTGCCACATTGTATAATATGATGCAGTATGTTGCAGGTGCAGGACAGAAGTTTGCAGATACTACAGAGCAAGTTATAAGTGAAGGTTCTAACTATGGTCCTGTAGGTACAACTATGGCACTACTAGAAGCTTCAAGTAAATTCTTTTCTGCAATACATAAGAGACTACATAAGGCACAAAGAGAAGAGTTTAAAGTTCTTGCACGTATTGACTCAGAAAGTTTACCCCAGAGATATCCTTATGATGTCCCAGGAGAGTCTTCAGAAATATTTAGAAGTGACTTTGATAAAAAGATTGACATAATTCCTGTAAGTGACCCTAACATTCCGTCATCTGCTCACAGACTTATGATGACAAACATGGCAATGCAGGTAGCACAGAATGCACCTCCGGGTATGTTTAATATGGAAGCACTCAATAGAACACTACTTAATGCAGCAAATATTCCTAACTTGGAAAACATTATGCCAAGTAAACCTAAACCAATGCCACTTGACCCTGTTACAGATATTGAAGCTGCAACTAAGGGATTACCTATCAAGGCATTTACAGGTCAGAACCATGATGCTCATATTCAGATAAAGACTATGTTCCTACAAGACCCTGCTAATGGAGGTAATCCAATTATGCAAAGGGTAAGTCCAATACTTCAGGCAAATATACAGGAACATATTGTAATGAAGTATCAGGAACAAGTTAATGGTATGACAAGACAGATTATGTCTCAAGCTCCTCAAGGTGACCCTAATCTTCAAAACCCACAGGTTATTGAACAGATTATGACTCAGGCAGCACAACAAGTTATGCAGGCAAATCAGGCAATGGCTCAACAGGGTGGTACACCTGAACAACAAATGGTACAGATGGAAGCTCAAAGACTTGCTATTGAAAAAGAAAAAGTTCAGGCACAGCTTGCAAAGGAAGCTTCTGAGGGTGCATTAAAGAATAGAGACCTTGACCTTAAAGAACAAAAAATTGCTCTTGATGCTTATAAGATAGGAGCAGAAGGTTTACTTAAAGCAGAAGAAAAAGAAAAGGACAGAAATACTGAGCAGGCAATGAATGCAGTTAAAATGCTTGTAGAAATGATAAAGCAGGGTGACAGTATTCAAAGTGCAGAAAGTATAAAGACTTCTGACGTTCTTATTAAAATGCTTGAAGATGCAAAGAAAGAAAGAGAATAAATGCTATCAGATGAAATAAATAAAGCATTAAATAAAGAAATAGAAACACTAAAAAATTCCCTTGCATATGGTTCAGCTTCAGATTATCATACGTACATGAACTGCGTAGGTCGCATTGCAGGTATTGAATGGGCAAAAGCAGAAATTAAAAACATAACTAAAACAATGCTAGATGAAGAGGATGACTAATGCAACAACCAAGTATGGGAGCAGCAACAAAGAATGATATGTGGATAACAGAGGAGCATGTAGAAGACCCTGCAGTGTTACCTACTATTCCAGGATTTCATATTCTTGTAAGACCTATATCTGTTAAGGCACAGACAAAGGGTGGCTTATACTTACCTGATTCTGTAAGAAATGATATTTCCTATTTAACAACAGTAGGAAAAGTTCTTGCAGTAGGAGACTCTGCTTACTTAGATGAAGCAAAGTTTCCAAAAGGACCTTGGTGTAAAACAGGAGACTATGTATGTTATGGTAAACATTCAGGTCAAAAGTTTTTTTACAAGGGTACTAAACTACTACTGTTATATGATGACCAAATTTCTATGGTTGTAGAAGACCCTAAAGATTTAGACCCAACATATAACCTATCAAATTAATTTACTAAGCTTGCTTGCAAACTTTTATAAATTAATATATAATGAAAAATATGCGTAAACTTAGTTTCGCAAACTATGGAGAAATGAATGACACCAGATAATGAGTGGTCTACGATTGATACTTCACAATCGCAAAACAAAGAAGAAGACAAAGTAGAGTTTGAAATAGAAGGACAAGAAGAACAAGAAGTTGTGGAAACAAAACCACAACAACAACCTGAAGCTCAAACAAGATACGAAACAGAAGAAGATATACCTGAGAAAAAACCTGAAGCAAATTCTTCAGGAGCAGAAAAAAGAATAAGACAATTAGTTCGTCAGAAGAAAGAACGAGAGGAACAAATTGAACAACTTATTGCAAGACAGGCAGAGCTTGAAGAAAGATTAAAAGCTCAACAAAAAGATGCAGAAACTTCTTTTACCAAGAGTTTTGAAACGACTGAGCAACAAATAAAAAGTCGTATTGAAATGGCAAAGGATGTTTACAGACAGGCTTTAGAGTCAGGTGATTCAAGTTTAATTGTGAATGCACAAGAAAATTTGACTAATGCTCAGAATGATGCTAATGCACTAAGAATTGCAAAGCAACAGTATGAAACACAAAGACCTAATGTTCCTGAAGCAAGAGAAACAGTTAAGCCTGTTGCACAACCTAAATCAAATGTTAAGTATGATAAACTTGCATTAGATTGGGCAGGAAAGAATCCTTGGTTTGGTCAAGACCAAGTAATGACTACGTTGGCATTAGAGTTAGACCAAACATTAAAAGGAGAGGGTTATGACCCTTCTGAAGAAGATTTCTATTCTGAAATAGATAACAGACTTCGTCAACGATATCCTGAAAGGTTTGGAGTTGACAATCGTCAGCAGGGAACGACATCTCCTGCTCAAGTAGTCGGAGGAGCATCACGCACTCCTTCATCCTCGTCTAAAGGCAAGAAGGTTAGATTATCAAAAGAAGATATGAGACTTGCAGAAAAGTGGGGAATACCTCTTGAACAATATGCTGCAGAAAAGCTGAAGGTTGAAAAATCTGAGGGCGATTATACTACAGTTTACAACAAATAGTGTGGGGAAATTAAAATGACACGAACAAGTACAATGGCAAAATCACGTAATATTGAAAGTCGTGAACTCAATAATAGAGAACAGGATATGGAATTTAGAGAGCCTAATATGCTCGAGATTCCAAATAGTGTTACTAATCGTTTTAGAAATGAGGGCATGGCTCTTCGTTGGATACGTATAAATCTTCGTGGAAAAGACGATTATACAAATGTTGGCAAGCGAATACAAGAAGGTTGGCAATTTGTAGATATTAATGAAGTTCCTGAAATTCAACACACATCTTTCGTGAGAGATGAAGGTCGATATACTGGTGCAGTCTGTCGTGGAGACTTAGCATTAGCAAAGATGCCATTGCAAAAAGCAGAAAATCGACAAAAATATTACGAGAACCAAAGCTCAGAAATGGTTGATGCAGTTAATCAGCAGTTAATGAGTGGGAATAATTCTCGTATGCCTATTAGAAATAATAGTAAAAGTCAGGTTACTAAGGGTAAGACACCTAGATTTCAAGATTAGTCTAGTGTGTAGTAGTCTTAGTGATTGTTAATTTTAATTTAAGGGAGAAAAAACTATGACTACAAGTGCAGCATTGTTTGGCTTCTCACCATCTCGTAAACGTGGTAACAATCCAAATGCGATTGGAACTAATGAATACCCTATAGCTTCAGGTTATGGTGCAAATATTTTTACTGGTGACCTAGTAAGAATAAATGCAGGTAACTTAGAAGTTATTACAACTACTACTGAAGTAGTTCAGGGTGTCTTCATGGGTTGCAGATATGTTGAGAACGGCGAACAAAAATTTAAAGCCTACTTTCCTTCAGGTACTTCTACTACAGATGCCTATGGAATAGTTGCTGATGACCCAAACCAAGTTTTTGAAGTACAGGCAGATGCGTCTGTTACTGCAGGAGACTTGTATGGTTCTCAAAACTTTGGAGTTGTTCTAGGAGCAGGCTCTACATTTACAGGTAAATCTGGACATGGTATAGATGCTTCAACAAGAACCACAGGAATCGCAATGGTGCGTACACTGGATTATGTAAATGAGCCAGGTAACCAAGTAGATGTATCAGCAGAAAGAGCATTTCTAAAACTAAATACTAGAATTGTTCAGCATACTGATAACTTCTTGACACCTATCGTTTCTGCTCCTGCAACTATTACAGCATATTTATTAGGTTAAGGGGAGGATAAACTATGGCGATAAATAGAGCAAGTATATCAAAAGAACTTCTTCCCGGACTTAATGCTGTTTTTGGCATGGAGTATGGAGAAGTTTCTGATGAGCATAAGCCACTATTTGAAGTTGAAAACTCAGATAGGGCATTTGAAGAAGAAGTATTATTCACAGGATTTGGTACTGCACCTATTAAAGCAGAAGGTGCTGCAGTTTCCTTTGATGATGCTCAAGAGTCTTTCACTTCAAGGTATACACATGAGACAGTTGCACTGGCTTTTGCGATTACTGAAGAAGCAATGGAAGACAACCTTTATGACACTTTTGCAAAATTAAGAGCAAAGGGATTAGCTAGAGCAATGGCTAACACTAAGCAAGTTAAAGCTGCAGATGTGTTTAATAATGGTTTCAATGCATCTTATGTAGGTGGTGATGGACAGCCTTTCTTTTCGGCTTCACATCCAACCATAGGAGATGGTAATCAGTCTAACACTTTAGGAGCAACTGACTTATCAGAAGCTTCACTAGAGTCAGCATTGATTAGCATATCTAAAGCAAAAGATGACAGAGGTATTTTGATTGGTCTTCAGACTCAGTCACTACATATACCTTCTGACTTGGCATTTACTGCAGACCAAATTCTAAATAGTACAATGTCAACAACTATTGGGGTTAATCCAACAACTGCTGCAAATGGTGCAACAAATGTTAACGACATTAACTCAATCAGAAACCAAGGTATGGTTCCAGGTGGATTCTTTGTAAACAGAAGATTCACTGATACTAATGCATGGTTCTTAAAAACTGATTGTCCTAATGGAGCAAAAATGTTTGTACGTTCACCATTACAGACAAAGATGGAGCCAGACTTCGACACAGGTAACGTAAGATTTAAAGCTAGAGAAAGATATAGCTTTGGTTTTTCTGACTGGAGAAGTTTTTATGGAGCTTCAGGTTCATCCTAATAGATGACTGTATCTTAATAACTTAGAAAAAAAGGGAGGGATAGCCTTTGCATCCTTCCCTATTTTTTTGTATAATAAATATATTAAGGAGAATTACATGTCAACGAATATTAGAACAGGATTTGTAACAGGCAGTGGAGCAGTATTAGATACTCTTTCAAGTGTAACTGTTGCAGATACAAGAGTAAGAGGTGTGTTTTTTAGTGGTGTAGGTACATTCCTTATTACAGGAAGCCAAACAGATGAAAATAACAGTACTTCAGGAAGTAATATAAAATTTGTAGGAACTACAAATGTAGATGCAGGAGACATTATGATACCTGATAGTGGTGTAAGAATGATAGGTCCTGTTAAAGTTTCTGCTCCAACTTCAACTGCAACTATAACAGTTTTCTATGGCTAATTATACATACCTAGTAAATGACATAATAGAGACTACAGAGAATGATAACTCTGACTTTACTAGTGCTATACCTAAATTTGTTAATAGAGCAGAGTTAAGATTAACAAAAGACTTAGATGATTATGGTTTAGTTACTTATACTTCTGTTGCAGTTTCAAGTGGTAAGAATATTATTAACCTTCCTTCAGGAACAAGAATATTAAAAAACTTTAACATTAATAATTCAGGTACTAAAATAAACTTACTACAAAGAACAGATGAATTTATAAATGACTATTGGTCTGTAAGTGCAAGCACAGGAACACCTAAGTATTATGCAAGAAGAAATAATACGACTGTCCTTATTGCACCTACTGCAGTGTCAACTGTTGATGGAGTAATAGTACATATATCAAGACCTACAACATTAAGCTCTGCATCAGATACAAATTACTTTTCAGACTTTTGTTATAATGCCTTGTACAATGCATCTATGGTAGAAGCTTTACTGTTTATGAAAAACTATGAAGCAATTACTGTATACGAATCAAGATATAAAGAAGAAGTTCAGGCTCTTCGTAACCAAGCAAGAAGAACTAGAAGAGACGATATGGAAACACCTGCAAGTCCTGCAGGAGGTGACAATACAATACTAGGGGGATTATAACAATGGCAATGACTAAAGCTGCAAGAATGGCAATGGAAATGATGAGAAAATCTATGCCTACTAAATCAATGAGTCAAGCAAATGCTCAAAGAGTTGAAGCTGCAATAAGAAAAAATCCAAAACTTTATAAAGGACTAGCTCCTTCTAAAGTTTTAGAAATGCTACCACCTAAAGGAATGACAGGTAAAGTTGTTGGTACACCTATAACAAAAGGAAAAAGAAAGAAAAAAGCAACACATGAACTTGTATATGAAGATGATAAAAATTATCCCACAATGAAAAAAATAAATAGAAAACCAACACATGAACTTGTATATGAAGATGATAAAAATTATCCTACAATGAAAAAAATTGTAACTAAAAAGTTTGTAGGTGGTGCTTTAAGAAAAGGTATTAAAATTGGTAAAGATGTTTTAGGAAAGTTTACTACATCAGGTAAAGGTGTTAAAGATAAAACAGGTCAAACTAAAACTATTGTAAGAAGAGATTCTATTCAAGATGAGGTGACTGGTAAAATAAAAACAAATCAGGGTAAGGGTAAGAATGTAGGTATTACTCAGGCTCAAGATAAAAAAACTGGTAAAATAAAAACTATTAAAAAGTCTAGACAAAATACAATAGATAATAAAGTTAGGAATACAAAAGCTTTAGCAGGTGCTAAGAATATAGGAAAAACAAGTATATTAGTTGGAGGTCTTGGAATTTCAAGCAAGGTTGACAATGAGGGTGTAGCTAAAACTGTAAAGCCATTTACACCTAAATCTGTTGCAATGCCTACACCTAAACCTAAAAATAAAATGTACATGAAAGAAATGAGTGGCATGTCAGGTAAGAGTGCAAAAAATGCTCCTGACTCTAATGTAGAATTTGTAGTAGGTAAAGCTAAAAAGAAATTATTTGGTGGTGGAAAAGTAGGTGGTATGAAAGCAGGACCTGCAACACCTAATAGATTATACTAGGAGAAAAACATGGTAGCATCTAAAATATTAAAAGGCATAAAGACTTTATCAAAGGCTGAAAAGAAAGCTAAAGCTCCTTCTAAAGAACCCCTTAGAGAAGATACTCCAGAATTTAGAAAAGTTTATGCTAAAAAATTTGCTGAAGCTAAGGCTAAAGGTCAAAGAAAAATGAGCATTAGCAATGTTTTAAAAAAAGCACCTACAGGTCAGGGATATGTAAACCAACCTAAAAAAGTTGAGTACACTGTAATAAGAACTGTTGACCCTAAGACAGGTAAAAAAAGAGCAAAGAAAAAAGATTTAACAGGTCTTACTCCTAAAGAAAAAATGCAAAGAACAGCTATGGTTTCTGATGCTAAAAAGAAAATGAAAGGCATACGAAAAGATACTGAAGGTACAGGAGAAAAATCAACAGTTAAATTAGCAGATAGAGTTATGGTTCTTAGTCCTAAAGCTAAAGGAAAGTCTGCATCTCAAATATTAAAAGAAGGAAGAGTAAGTCCTGTTACTAGACTATATGTAAATCCTAATCTTATGGAAAGTATAAACTCACCCTTAACTCCTAAGATGAGTAATGAAACAAGACGCATGAGAAGAATGGCTCAATTAAAAGTTCTTCCTGAAAAGTTTTTTAAAAATAAAACAGAAGAGTTAGATGTAGTAAGAGGTAACATACCTCCAAGACTTACTCCTACACAAATAATGGAAGAAATGAGAGAAAATGTTTTACGAGCAACTAAAACAGTTAATAAGGAAGTTCAAGAAAGAGGTGTTAGTGGACCTGCTCAAAAAACAGT
>LSRR01000138.1_pt1 | contig 17015 bp, 23 predicted proteins | sample 1162981 | NCBI WGS metagenome assembly LSRR01 (sample SAMN03256433, study PRJNA305521) | marine metagenome | biome: Estuarine; feature: Estuary; material: Brackish water; isolation source: iron chloride precipitation of viral particles from surface water samples | place: USA: Chesapeake Bay ... | reverse complement strand
TAATGTACAATCAACCTTTTAGCCAAGCGCCCGGAATGTTTGGAGCGCAATCTGCCATGGCGCAGATGCAGAGCGCCCCGTCGCTGCCCGCAGGAAACCCCGGCGCTCGCGAGTATTTTAACTATTCAATGGCAACGCTGAGCAACGCCGCAATGCCTCAGGCGATGATGCCGCAGGGCATTAGCTCCTTGGTCCCGCAGTATCAGTTTGGCGGGGGTATTGGTTATTCAGGTAATGTAGATATAGATTGGGGCGCAGTTTCCGCAGCTATGGATGCTGCTCAAGCTCAGGCTGATGCTGCTGCTGCTGCTGATGCTGCTGCCGTTGATTCCATGAGTCAGCCGTCCGTCCCAAGTGATGTCGGTATTCCCGCGACTTCAGCACCCGCCCCCGGCTTTGATCCCGGCACAAGCTACGAATCAAGTAATCCTGATGCTGCACAAGGCGCACAAGATGCGTTCTCTCCCGATGCCGCGATGGCGGAAGCCGCGCTAGCTGCACAAGCTGCACAAGCTGCACAAGCTGCACAAGGCGCACAAGATGCGTTCTCTCCCGATGCCGCGATGGCGGAAGCCGCGCTAGCTGCACAAGCTGCACAACAGGCTGAACAATCTAACCAAGATGTCATGGCACTCACCCAGCCAAGCGGCGGAAGCACACCGGTTGGGATGCAAGATGGGGCTGGCCGTGGCTCTGGCGCTTCTGCGCCGTTCTCTCCCGATGACGAGATGGCAAAAGAAGCGATACGCAGCCGACAGGCTGCTGAGTTCAACCTGCTGCGGGAGGCAGAGGGCGGCAAGCTCTATGACGACCCGTTGTTTGATCTTCCGGGGTTGAGGCTTCTTGGCCCGCGCGCCATCAAAAATGCGATCGGCAAAACGCTGCCGGTGGAGACGGTGTTAGCAAACCTTCCATACGTCGGCCCCTTGCTTTCGGCCGCCATGACTTCGGGGTATGTAGACAACACCTTCGGCGACTTCCCCGGTGATGCGGTAAACACTCCCTCTCAATCAGAGATTGACGACATCATCGATCAGATGACGCCGCCTGATACCGGAAATGATCCTGACCTTGGCGATCCCCAGCAGGCAGCACCAGCAGCACCAGCAGTAGCGCCCGCGTATGTTCCGCCGGTTTACCAGACCTATGCCGGATTAGGTTTGCCGTCTGTAAGCCCCATTCCGCCCTTGCGTAGAGTCACGGTGCCAATCAGCAGCTTTGTTGTGTAATGGTCCAAACTGATGTGCTTTCTGGTCTTTCGCCAGATAAGCTAACTGAGTATGTGCGCCTAAAAGAGGCGCTTGTTCAGCTAGAGAACAAAGATCAGTGTCGCGAAGACTTCATGTCTTTTGTGAAGACTGTCTGGCCCGACTTCGTTATGGGCAAGCACCATCAGATTTATGCAGAAAAACTGCAACGTATCGCTGATGGAAGCCTTAGGCGGTTAATCGTCAATATGCCGCCAAGGCATTGCCTTGCCCTAGACACCCCGATTATGACCACGACGGGATGGAAAACGATGGCAACTATTGAGACTGGAGATTATGTCTTCGGTCCAGATGGTCAGCCGACTATGGTTTTGGGTAAGTCCGAAATTCATCGAGGCCGCAGAGTTTGGCGGGCGTCCACTGATGACGGAGCCTCTATTCTTTGTGATGATGGGCATCTTTGGAGTGTCGCTCTTTGCCGCAAGCGTCGTGTTTTCAAGAAAAAAACAGCTAAGTATCTAGCTGACAGACAGAAAAATATGTCTGAAAAAAGACCTCCGAGGCTCCCGGATCAGGCTGCGGTCGATTATAGCCATAAGAACCTATTGATTGACCCCTACACATTTGGTGTTTGGCTGGGAGATGGAAGCCAAGGTCAAGCAACTATCACCATGCACAACGACGATCAGGGAGTAGTCCGTCAGCGCATTGAGCAGGCTGGGTTTGTGACGACAAGCCGTAGGACTAGATTCACCTTTGGTGTCTTGGACCTTAAGAGTCGGTTGGCTGATCTGGGGGTGCTAAACAACAAGCACATTCCAGCCGAATATCTGATGGCAAGCAAGGTCCAGCGACTAGCTCTACTGGACGGCCTCATGGATACTGATGGAAATGTATCCAAGGCTAGGCAGTGTTTTCTTGCGACCTCATCTCCGGTTTTGCGCGATCAATATCGCGAACTTCTCTGGTCCTTGGGTATTAAGAACGGACTTTCTACGTCCAGAGCCATCTTCAATGGGCGCGACTATGGCGAGACTTACCGCATAGGATTTTATGCAAAAGATGTTGGGACTCTCCCGAGAAAGCGTGAAAGGGCAACCGGGCGCATTAAAGACGTAGGGCGGTATCTTTCGTTTGAAGAGGCTGGAACGGCTGATGTTCAGTGCATAGAAGTCGCTCGAAAGGACGGCCTTTTTCTGGCTGGACACGGGTTTATCCCAACCTCAAACACAAAATCTGAGTTTGCCAGCTATTTGTTCCCAGCCTTTATGATCGGCAGGAACCCCAAGCTCAAGATCATCCAGACCACTCACACTGCTGACCTTTCCGTGAGATTCGGTCGCAAGGTCAGGAATCTGGTTGATACGTCTGAATACCGGGTGATCTTCCCGGAGGTCCATATGCGGAGCGACAGTAAGGCTTCCGGGCGATGGGATACTGACGCTGGCGGTGAGTACTACGCTGCGGGTATTGGCGGTGCCATTTCAGGTCGCGGCGCTAATCTGCTGATTATTGACGACCCGCATTCTGAGCAAGACGCTATGAGCGCCACCGCTTTAGATGCGGCCTATGACTGGTATATCAGTGGTCCGAGACAGCGTCTTCAGCCGGGTGGGGCGATTGTTCTTGTTATGACTAGGTGGGGCAATAGGGACTTGACCTCACGCCTCCTGAAGGACCAGTCCAATGAGAAGGCGGATCAGTGGGAGGTTGTTGAGTTTCCTGCCATATTCCCGGAAACAAACAATCCTCTCTGGCCCGAGTTCTGGAACTTAGAAGAACTAGAGAAGGTCAAGGCATCTCTGACCGTTTCGGCTTGGTCTGCACAGTGGATGCAGAACCCTTCTGCTGAAGAAAGTGCAATCCTGAAGCGAGAGTATTGGAGAATTTGGGAAAAAAAGAAACCCCCGGAATGCAACTATATCCTCCAAAGCTACGACACAGCATTCTCAAAGAAGGCCAAAGCTGACTACAGTGCCTGCACCACTTGGGGTGTATTTACTGACCAAGATGAAGGTCAGGGCATCATATTGCTGGACTCTTGGAAGGAGCGTCTGGACTTCCCTGAGTTAAAGAAAAGGGCATATGATGAATACAATTACTGGAACCCGGACATGATATTGATTGAGGCGAAAGCTGCCGGGACACCCCTAACCCATGAACTCAGGAAAATCGGGCTTCCAGTTTCCAATTTCACTCCTAGCCGAGGTAATGATAAGATAGCCCGCGCTCATGGTGCTGCTGCTGTTTTTGAATCCGGCCTTGTTTGGGCACCCGAAGACAAGTTTGCACAAGAGTTAATTGAAGAGTGTGCCGCCTTTCCTGCTGGCGACAGCGACGACTTGGTAGACAGCACAACTCAGGCTATTTTGCGGTTCAGGCAGGGTGGTTTCATCAGGTCTGAAACGGATTATGAATTAGAATCGTCCGCGTGGCGTGAACCGAGAAGTTATTACTGATGGCCTTTGTAGAGAACGAAGAGACCCTCGACAATCCTATGGGGATGGTCATTGAGGAAGAAGAGGACGAACTTCCCGAAGACATGATCGCGGAGGAGAATCCTGACGGCAGCGTTTCTTTCTATCAAGAAGAGGTGCCCTCAGAGCAGGAAATCCCGTTTGACGCCAACCTTGCTGAGTTTCTTGACGATACCTCTCTTGGGGCGCTTTCGGCCCAACTTCTTGGAGACATTAAGGGCGACCTAGATTCTCGCTCTGAATGGGAAGAGACCTACAGGAAGGGCCTTGATTCTCTGGGCATCAAGTATGAGGACTTTAGGGACTTCCCGTTTGAGGGCGCGAGCAGCGTTACCCATCCCCTTCTTGCCGAAAGTGTAACTCAGTTTCAGGCTCAGGCTTACAAGGAGCTTATGCCTGCTGGTGGTCCTGTTCGGACCCAGATTGTTGGCGCTTCAAACCCGGAAATTGAAGCTCAGGCTGATCGCGTTGCCGAGTTTATGAACTACCAGATTACGGTTGAGATGAAGGAATACGATCCAGAGATGGATATGCTCCTTTTCTATCTCCCGCTGAGCGGCTCTGCCTTCAAGAAGACGTACTACGACCGCGTGGTAACGAGGCCGGTCAGCAAGTTTGTTCCTGCTGAAGACATTATTGTCCCGTATGGGACAACCGACTTGGAAAGCGCACAGCGCATTGCCCAGCGTATTTCCATGCCGATGAATGAGCTTAAAAAGCTACAGTTCATCAATTTCTACAAAGATGTCGAAGTCCTGCCATCAGACAACAGCACATATGGCAGTTCCATCAGAGATGAGGAGGATAGTCTTGAAGGCGTTCATCCGAGTTATAGCGACGACAATCTCATTGTTTATGAGCTTCATGCGTTCATTGATCTCCCTGATTTTCCGCATCGTGACGAAAACGGTGAAGAAACTGGGATCGCTCTTCCTTACATTGTTACGATTGATGAAGGCTCTGGTGAGATTCTAAGCATCCGCCGGAATTACTACCCCGAAGACCCGTTTACGAAGATTGAATACTTCATTCACTACAAGTTCCTTCCGGGTCTTGGTTTCTACGGGTTTGGCCTTCCACACATGATTGGCGGTCTTGCCCGTGCGGCTACGAGCATTCTGCGTCAGCTAATTGATGCGGGAACTCTTGCCAATCTTCCGGGTGGTTTCAAGCAGCGTGGCGTTCAGCTTGCCGAGGAAGAGAACCCGATCCGTCCGGGTGAGTTTAGGGACATTGATGCCCCTGCCGGTCTTCGTGAAGCGATTATGCCGTTGCCCTTTAAGGAGCCAAGCCAGACTCTGCTTCAGCTTCTTTCTTTGCTGGTTCAGGACGGCAGGCGGTTCGTTTCGCTTGCCGACCAGAGTTTCAGCGACATGAATAACGAAACCCCAGTGGGGACGACCGTTGCTCTTATCGAGCGCGGGTCTCGGGTCATGTCGGCCATCCATAAGCGTTGCCATTACGCGCAGAAGCAAGAGTTCATCCTTCTTGCAGACATTCTTGGCCGCTATTTGCCGCCTGAGTACCCGTATAACGTAGGCAACATCAACAGGGTCATTAAATCAACCGACTTTGATGGCAGAATTGACATCATTCCTGTTTCAGACCCCAACATCTTTAGTATGTCTCAGCGCGTTGCTATCGCTCAGAACATTCTTCAGATGGTTCAGTCTAATCCTCAGATTCACGGCGAGAAGGGTGTGTATGAGGCTTATCGCCGTATGTACGAAGCCCTTAATGTTCGTGATGTTGAGCAGCTTCTGCCGCCGCCTCCGCAGCCGCAGCCGAAAGACCCAGCCCTTGAGAACAATGACTTTACCAAGGGCATGGGGGCGCAGGCTTTTGAGGGTCAGAACCATGATGCCCATATCAAGGCACACATGGCGCTTATGGTTATTCCGATTGTTCAGGCAAACCCGACTATTGTGGCAAACGTCAATGCCCACATCATGCAGCACCTTGGTCTGAAGGCCCGTGAGATTGTCACTAGCACGATGATGGAGCAAGTCGTCCAGCTTATGCAGGCTCAGGGCGGAATGATTGCGCCGGAACAGCAGGCTGCGCTTGCAAGTGAGATCGAGGACAGGATCGCGGAAACTGTAGCGGCAATGACTGAGGGCTTTGCTCAGGCTCAAGAGCCTTCACAGCAGAAAGACCCGCTTGTGGCGATCAGGGAGCAAGAGGTTATGCTTGCTGCCCGCAAACTTGAGCTTGAGGGCGAGAAGTTCAAGCAGAAGTCTGCGCTTGATTCGTCCAAGGCCGCTGCACAGAACATGGTTGATGTGGCGCGTGTTGAGGCTCAGAACAGGGCCATTAGTGAGCGCAGTGCCATTGCTCGTGAGCGTATTGCGGCAAATCTTGTGGGGAGAATTGGTCGTGGCTAAGAAAACCAAACTTCAGAAGGCTTTTTCTGAACTAAAGAAAAATCCTCCTGCTATTATTGCCAAGACTCGCAAGAAGAAGGGGAAGAAGGCTGCTGAGAAGCAGCGTACCGCCATTGCCTTGTCCAAGGCTGGCAAGTCTCGCAAAAACAGGAGTGCGTGATGGAAGATACTGGTTTGAAGGGCAAGATGCCCAAGCGTATGGCTGGTGTTGATACCTCGATGAAGGTTGAGTATCAGGGCGAAGTCCCGCTCGGTCAGGTTCTGGGAACTAATGTGCCCAATGCTCCGGGCAAGGTTACGGCCCGTGGTCGTGGGGCTATGGAGCGTCAGCTTCCGACGAAGATTGCGTAATGTTTGCGGTCCTTGGGAAAATCCTTGGCGGTCCCATTGTCTCCAAAGTGATTGAGACTGGCTCTCGATGGATCGAGCGCCGTCAGGAGATCACGGAAGCAAAGCACACTGCTCGCTTGGAGATTGAGGCGAAGAAAGCTACGGCTGACATCGACTGGGACCAAATCATGGCTAACAATTCGGCCAATAGCTGGAAGGACGAGCTATTGACGATTTGGGCTGTTGTGGTGATGTCTTTGGTGTTTCTTCCTTGGACTCAAGAGTGGGCCTTATCTGGACTTAATGGTCTTAGTCAGGCCCCTGAGTGGTTTCAGGTTTTGATCTTTACGGTATTTGCCGCCAGCTTCGGCGTTAGAGACCTGATTAAGAGCAAGATTGGTGGCAAGAAATAATGGCCTCTAGAGACCATACCGTAAACGCTGCTCGTAAAACTATTGATGAGGAAATCGCGGAATTGCGCCGTGATTACTATGACTGCCTGTTGCGTGAGGCAGAACTCAAAGTGAAGGTTGTTGAGCTAGAGACAAAGGTCCAGCTTTTACTTGGGAACACAAATACTCACTAGTATTCGTGTGTTGACGCGACTTTATAAATAAATATATAACATTACAGTCCTAATATAGAGGCTGTAATGGATGCGATTCTGCTTGCGGAAAGCCTTTACAGGTTTTTACGCAAAGAACGCGATGCACAGGCTGAATACCTGTCTGCTGGCAATGCCAAATCGTATGAGGCTTATCAATGCGCTGTAGGCAAAATAAGGGCCTATGAGCTTATTGAGGGTTTTCTGAAGAAAGAGTTCAAACACCTAGATGAAGAGGATGAGTAATGGCGGAAGCCGCCGAAAAGACCGAAATGCCTAATCTTGACAAGATTCTTGGCAACTACATCAACGACCCGGACATCACGCCACCGACCGGGAGCGCCCTTGACAGGCTTCCTGAGCCTACTGGTTGGCGCATGGTTGTGTGGCCGATTGTCCCAAAGAAGAAGACCGATGGCGGTGTTTGGCTGCCAGATTCTACGGTTGATAAGGAAAAGTATGCTTCGGTTTGCTCCAAGGTTCTCAAGATGGGGCCTTTGTGCTTCCGAGACCCCGACAAGTTTGGGGACTCTGATCCTTGGTGCAAGATTGGCGATTACGTCATAACCGCCAGATATTCCGGCTCTCGCTTTAAGATCGATGGTGCTGAGCTTCGGATTATCAATGACGACGAGATTCTTGCCGTCGTCCAAGACCCCAACGACATCAAACACGCTTGAGGAACCCATGAGTTTCGTTGAATCTGAAGATCAGAACGAAGAACAAAACGTAAACGACGAGGAGGTTGTTGAGCAGGAAGCTGACGACTCCTCAGATGATTCTGAAGGCGAACACGAACAGTACAGTGCCCGCGTTCAGAAGCGTATCAATGAGCTTGTTGCTCGCGCCAAGACTGCCGAAGAGCGCAATAATAAGCTCTCTCAGGAGGCTCAGGACGCTTACAACTACGCTCGTGGCCTTATGGCTCAGACCGAACAGATGCAGGCTCGTATGCAGACTGTGGATCAGGGTTATGTTGCTGAGCTTAACAACCGCCTGACGACCCAAGAGCAGGCTCTTCGCGATCAACTTAAAGATGCTTATGAGGATAGCGATTACGCCAAGGTTGCTGATCTGACTGCAAAGATTTCTGAGGTCAGTGCCGAAAAGATCAGGGCAAAATCTCTTTCTACGCGAAGTCCCAAGCAAGCTCAGCAGCAGCCTAGGCAGCAGGCATATCAGCCGTCACAGCCCGATCCGAAAGCCGTCCAGTGGGCGCAGAAGAATCCGTGGTTTGGCCGTGATGCTGTTATGACTGGGGCGGCTCAGGCGGTTGACCATGACTTGGTTTCTCGCGGCGTCGATCCGACTTCTGATTTTTACTATCAGGAGATTGACCGGATTATGCGCGAGGAATTTCCGCACAAGTTTTCTGATAAAAGTAATGGAATGTCCCAGAGTGTTGCTGGCGTAAATCGCAATCCTTCTAATTCTAAAAAGAAGGCTACACTCTCAGAAGGTGAGCGCAGAGTTGCGAGAAGGCTTGGAGTTACTGACGAAGCCTATTTGAAAAGCAAGATTGCATTGCAGAGGAACGCATAATGGATCGCAGTTCGAGAAAAGACCAAACCAGAGAAAAGAAAGTACGTCAAAAGGCTTGGAAACCGTCATCGTCGCTTGATCTCCCGGAACCTCCTGAAGGCTATAAATATAGGTGGATTCGTGAGTCAGTTATGGGCTATGATGACAAGAACAATATGTTCAAACGAAAAAGGGAAGGTTATGAGCCTGTAAGGGCTGAAGAACTTTCCGGTTTCGATGCACCTGTTGTCGATGAAGGCAAGTACGCAGGACTTGTAGGCAACGGGGGGCTTATCGCCCATAAGGTTCCTGTGGAAGTCGCGGAAGACCGCGAAGAGTACTTCCGTCAGCAGACGGATGGAATGATGGAAGCAGTCGATAACGACTGGATGCGCGACAATGATTCGCGGATGCCCAAACTTTCTCCTGAGCGGAAAAGCTCAGTCTCATTTGGTCGTAAAGGACCAAACAGCGAAGATTAACTTTTAGGAGGCCAATATGGCTAATCAGGACGCCCCTTTCGGGTTTCGGCCTGTGGCGAAGACGGGTTCAAGCCCGGATTCCTCCGGTTACTCTGAGTATGGCATTTCTAGCGGTTATGCGACTGCAATTTACGAAGGTGACGCTGTCAAGATGACGGCTTCCGGCGTAGTTGCTCTTGCTGCGGCTGGTGATCGCCTTCTCGGTGTTGCTGGTGGAGTTTCGTACACAGACCCCACGACGGAACAGCCCACCTACTCGAATAAATATCCGGGTGGTGTTGCTGCTAGTGACATCAAGATTCAGGTCTATGACGACCCGAATCAACTGTTTTTGGTACAGTCGGCTGGAACGGTTGCTACCACGAACATCGGTAACAATGCGGACCTTTCCTACACGACTGGGAACTCGAAGTCCGGTGTCTCCAAGGCCGAGCTTAGCGGCACTATGGCGGCAACGGGCGCTCAGTTCCGAATTGTTCGCGTGTCTAATGACCCTGAAAACAGCACTACAGGCTCGGCTAATGCCAATGTGATTGTTCGTATCGACGAGCATTTCTACGGCACCGAGACTGGCGTGTAAGGAGGGCTAGAAAATGGCTATTTCACGCGCACAACTCGCTAAAGAACTGGAGCCGGGACTCGCGGCTCTATTTGGAATGGAGTACGACCGCTACGATCAGGAACACGCAGAAATCTTCTCCACGGAGAGTTCTGACCGTGCTTTTGAAGAAGAGGTCATGCTCACTGGCTTCGGCACCGCGCCGACCAAGTCGGAAGGTAGTTCGATCACGTTCGACACTGCCACGGAAGCATATACGGCCCGGTACTCGCACGAGACCATCGCGCTGGCTTTCGCTCTGACTGAAGAGGCCATGGAAGACAATCTTTATGATCGTCTTGGTGCCCGTTACACGCGGGCGCTGGCTCGTTCGATGTCCAACACCAAACAGGTGAAGGCCGCGAACGTCCTCAACAATGGCTTCTCGGCGACTGGCGGTGACGGTGTTTCGCTCTTTAACACCCTCCACCCGCTGGCTTACGGTGGCACTTTCTCGAACCGTCCTTCGGCGGACGCGGACCTGAATGAGACCTCGCTTGAGGACGCTCTCATCAGCATCTCCACGTTTGTTGACGAACGGAACATGAAGGTGGCTCTGCGTGGCATGAAGCTCATCGTGCCGCCGCAGTTGGTCTTTGTGGCTGAGCGTTTGTTGGAGTCGCAGCTTCGCCCCGGCACGGCTGACAACGACATCAACGCGATCCGTAACTCGGGTATGCTTCCCGAGGGCTATACGGTCAACCACTTCCTGACCGACACCGATGCGTGGTTCGTTAAGACCGATGCGCCCAACGGCTTTAAGCATTACCAGCGTTCGCCTCTCCGCACTTCGATGGAAGGTGACTTCACGACTGGTAACGTCCGCTTTAAGGCCCGCGAGCGTTACAGCTTCGGTTACAGCGATCCCCGTTGTGTTTTTGGTACGACTGGGGCGTAATCCGTCGCGATACGGCATTGAGGGGGGCACTTGTTGCCCCCCTTTTTGTCTCTTATAATTATTTGTCCCTGACAGCTAACTTTCTGTAGCTGACATTAGCCACGACAGGAGATTCAAATGGCTACTACTACCTTCCAAGGCATTGTTCGTTCTTATGGTGGCGGCGGAAAGGGTACTGTTACCCCCGGCGTCATGGTTGAGAGCGTCCAGTTTGCCTGCGATCCGACTGCTACCGGTGCCACGAATGTTCGTATTGGCACTTCTTCGTCCACGGGCAACACCCTGACGATCCCGGCTGGTGCGATTATCATGTCGGTCCAGACGATTCAGGCGGGCACGGGCGGCACGAACCCGACCATTGATATCGGCACTTCTGCTGACAACGATGGTATCTTTAACGAGCTTCCTGTTGACGTTGCTGGTGAGATTACCGGTGCGAATGGCGCTCTGTGTGTTGCTGGTGGTCTGGCTGCCAACGCGACGGTTCAGGCTAAGGTCGGTGCTTCTGCGGCGACTGGCGGCACTTTTGTCGGCCTGATGACCTACGCGATGGCGGACAACGGCGCAGAAGCCAGCTAATAGGGGGAACTCATGGCTGATGCAGTAACCTCTCAAACGCTTGCTGACGGCCAGCGCACGGCTGTCTTCAAGTTCACGAACATCAGCGATGGAACGGGAGAGTCTGGCGTCACGAAAATCGATGTTTCGGCTCTCTCCACCCTTCCTGATGGTCGTTCCTGCACTGGTGTCTCAATCGACAAGATTTGGTGGCAATGCAACGGCATGAAGGTGCGGATTCTCTGGGAGGCTACTGCTGACCAGTTCTGTATTGAGCTTGGCGAAAACCAGAGCGGCTACCACGATTATCGTGTTTTTGGTGGTCTCACCAATAACGCCGGTTCTGGGAAGACTGGTGACGTTGCTTTTACCACAGTTGGTCACACTGCTGGTGATACCTACACCGTCATCATGGAATGTACTAAAACCTTTGCATAAGGATTCACAAGATGAAGATGAAAAAGCGTATGATGCGTGGCGGTGGTTCTGCCCGTAAGAACGGTGCCAAGATGATGAAGCGTGGCGGCTCTGCTCGTAAAAACAGCGCTAAAATGATGAAGCGCGGCGGTGCGGCAAAAAAGTCTAAATAATGGCGACTTCTGGTTCAAAGAACTACACACCCTCTGTAGCTGATTTCATAGAAGAGGCTTACGAGCGTTGTGGTCTTGAGATTCGGGCGGGCTGGGATGCTCAGTCTGCCCGTAACTCATTGAACTATATGCTTGCCGACTGGGCTAACCGGGGCGTCAACAACTGGACGGTTACTCAGGTTAGTCAGACTGTCGCTACGGGAATTACTGAGATTCCTGCGGGGACGATCACGATCACCGTTGCTGACAGTTCTTCTTTTTCTGTCGCGGAAACCATTACTGGGGGCACCAGTGCTGCTACGGCAAGTGTCCTGAGCAAGCCAACCTCCACTACAATGAACCTGACGGTCCCTAACGGCACGTTTACGGCCTCAGAGACCATCACGGGTGGCACAAGTGGAGCGACCACTACGGTCACAACTGCCCCCAGTCTTGTAGACACTCAGAATACGATTGATATTGTTTCTGCCATCATTCGTCGTGACGGCAACGATATCAGTCTTGAGCGCATTGGCCGCTCAGAATACCTTCAGATTCCTGACAAGGATGCCAGCGGGCGTCCTACGCAGTTCTTCTTAGATCGCCAGATCACTCCGGTTATTAAGCTCTGGCAGGCCCCGGAGAACAGCACCGACACCATAATCTATGATCGACTCGTAAGAATGGATGACGCGGATGCAGCCCAGAATGACATGGGAGTGCCGTTTAGATTTTTCCCTGCCCTTGCCGCAGGATTAGCTTACTACACATCGATTAAACGCGCTCCTGAGAGAATGCAAATCCTGAAGGCTTTGTATGAAGAGGAGCTAATGCGGGCAATGGCGATGGATCGCGACCGCCCGTCGATGTTCATAAATCTCGGATACAGATACTAACACATGGATTCTTCCCTGAAGGGCAAGTCCGTCGCCATCGTGGCGATGGGGGCCAGCAACGCTGACTTCATTAAACAATCGGCTTCCAAGGGGTCTCAAACGCAAGTAGCGGATGAGGTCTGGGCTATCAACAGCATGGCCGGTGTGATTCAACACGATAGGGTCTTTATGATGGACCCTGTGGCGCGGTTCTTTGATACAGAACTTGCCGGTCCCATGACCTTCGGCATGAGGGAGTGGCTCCCAAGGCATCCGGGGCCGATTTATACGGTTGCCCTAGACCCACGCGCTCCGGGCCTGAAGCTCTACCCGATCACGGAAGTCGTGGCAAAGATTGGGGTTCCTTACTTCAACAATACCGCTGCCTACGCCATTGCCTATGCGATTGCCAATGAGGTCAGGAAAATTGAGCTTTACGGGGTTGATTTCTCGTATGCTCACGACCGCCATATGGCTGAAGCGGGTCGCGGCTGCTGCGAGTTTCTGTGTGGAATGGCTGTCCGGTCATTTGGCATTGAGATTCAGGTTGGGCCGTCCAGCACATTTCTGGACGTTAATGTTCCTGATGAGGACAGGCTGTACGGATACCGTGATCTGCCCTTATATAATTACGGAAACAAGATCAAGTTAGACTATAATGACCAGAACAAACTATGGTCTGTAGTCGAAGTGGAGCCACCGAAAGATGGCATATGCTAAAGGGAAATACTCGTATGTAACGAGTGATCGTAGCGGGGTTCGTTACCTCAAGAGGGACGTTCGCCGTGAGTGGAACGGGTTCATTGTCGGAAAAGACGAATATGAACCCAAGCATCCGCAGCTTACGCCACCCCGCGTCGTTGCTGACCCAGAAGCAATCAGGAACGCCAGAAATGATCGGGTAGAGCCTCCGGTAGAGGTTCTTCTGAATCCAGACCCATTCCTTAGCTCAACTGCCGGTTCTGCTGTTATTACTGTAACAGAGATTGCTCATGGCCGATCCACGGGGGATGTTGTTGCCTTCCGTAATTGTGAGCCATTTGATGGGTTTTCTTCTGCGGTATTGCAGAACGCTTCAGGGTATTCGATTACTGTAGTGGACTCTGATACATATACTTTTACGGCGTCTTCGGGCACCGCAACTGTTGGGTCTAAGAATGGTGGTGGCGATGTTGCCTCTGCTGGCCCGGTGACTGTGGAGGCATAAATGTCTTGGACTTTTGCAACCCTGAAGACCGCGATTCAGGATTATACGGAGAACGACGAAACCACTTTCGTCAACAATCTCAATAACTTCATTCAGATGGCTGAAGAGCGCATCCTGAAGGAGGTTCAGTTCGACGTATTCCGAAAGAATCAGACCGGAACCATGAGTTCTGGCAACAAGTACCTGACGAAACCGACTGATATTCTTGCGGTATTCTCTCTCGCGATTAAACCGGCCAGCGGGTATGTGGAGCTTCTCCAGAAGCACCCGACCTTTATTGCTGACTACAATCCAGACGATACGGTGACCGGGACGCCGAAGTACTACGCTAACTTTGACGATACGACCTTTGTTATTGCCCCCACGCCTGACGCTAACTACACGGCAGAAGTGCATTACTTCTACCGCCCCAATAGTCTTACGGCTGGGGCAGAAGGTGGCACAACGTGGCTCAGCACCAACGCTCCCCTTGCATTGCTTTACGCGAGTCTTGTTGAGGCTTATACCTTTATGAAGGGCGAGCCGCAGCTTATTCAGCTTTACAATGAGCGTTATATTGAGGCCCTTGGCAGGCTGAAGAACATGGCTGAAGGGCTGGATCGTCAGGATCAATACAGATACGGATCACTAAGGCAGGCTGTTAGCTAATGTTTGATGTCCAGCTTGGGCAAGTAGAGATTTCTGTTACTTCTGGCAGACCGCACACCCCAGAAGAAATTGCCGAAATAGCACTCAAGAAGATTATTTACGTCGGAAAAGACTTGCCGCCTGAAATACAGTCTCAGGCTGAGTCATACAGAAAAAATCTGTACCATATTCTGCTGAGTTATATTAAGATGGGCGAAAGGGCTGAGCGTTCTCTTGTCTTGCAGGCCCTAGATCGTGCGGACATGAAAGACGCTGCTGCTTTCGTTAGGAGTTTGTGATGGCTATTACCACCGCAATGTGTACCTCTTTCAAAACAGAATTGATGGAGGGAACCCACAATTTCACCACTGGTGGCGATGCCTTTAAGCTGGCTCTCTATACCACCGGAGCGTCCTTGGATGCCTCTACCACGGTCTATGTGACTGGCGGTGAGGTAACAAGCACCAATTATTCGGCTGGTGGCGCTGCCCTTACCAAGGTAGCGACATTTCCCAAGGCCACCGGGACGACGGCAATTACCGACTTTGCCGACCTGACGTTCAGCACGGTAACTATCGCTGCTCGTGGTTGCCTGATCTACAACAGCACGGATGCCAATAAGGCTGTTGCTGTCATTGATTTTGGCGGCACCAAGTCCTCTACGTCTGGCGACTTTACGGTTCAATTCCCATCACCTACGGCTACTGGCGCGATCATCCGAATCGCCTAATGGAGTAATCCATGGCGAACATAACGGGCTGGGGCCGCGATACATGGAGTTCTGGACCGTGGGGTGAGCCAATCCCGGTTGAGATTACCGGGGTTGCGGCTACTGGTGGCGTAGGTTCCCTAACTGTATCTGCTGCTGCCGTCCAAGTCCTTGCGGGGGTTTCTGCTACTGGTGGAGTTGGCGCGGTTACCGTGTCCATTCCTGCCAGTCAGACCCTGTCTGGGGTTTCTGGGGTTGGTGCCGTTGGCTCCATTGCCGTTTCAGCAGATGCGGCAGTCACATCTGGCTCGGTATCAGCAACAGGGTCTGTAGGCTCCCCAACAGCAAGCGCCGGGGCTGGCGCTTCAGCTACGGGTGTTGCAGCAACTGGTGGTGTAGGGTCTGTATCAGCGTCTACTGACGTAAACCTCGTTGCATCTAGCGTTTCTGCAACAGGTTCTGTTGGCTCTCCCACAATATCGACGGCTACAGTTGCTCAGCCCGCTGGGGTTTCCGCAACGGGGTCTGTTTCCTCTGTCTCTGTGTCCATATCCATAACTGGAAATGCGACGGGGGTTGGCGCTACTTCGGGGTTGGGAGCCACCACACAGTCGGCTGACGCTAATCAGTCTGCTTCTGGGGTTTCTGGCGTATCCGGGCTTGGGACAGTTACGACTACGGCAGATGCTAATGCTGCCGTTTCTGGCGTTCAGGGGGCTGGCGCTGTAGGTCAGGCAACAAGCGCAGTTTCATTTACTGTTCCCGTTTCTGGTGTTTCCGCCACATCTTCCGTTGGATCAGTATTCGTTAAGTATAGCTCAGTAATAACACTTCAATCTGTTGCTGGAATTACTGGGGTAGGTAGTGTAAATATATGGGGTCTGGTAGATGATGCTCAGACTGCGTCTTGGGCACCTACTTCGACTACTCAGACCCCGACTTGGGAGTCTGTGGATGATTCGCAGAGTCCGGGCTGGACTGACCTTGCTGCATAGAGAGATAAGCAATGCCTAGCACATATACTACAAATCTTGGCATCGAGAAGATTGCTACTGGCGAGCAATCGGGTACTTGGGGAAACACCACAAATACCAATCTTGATATTCTTGACCAGTCTATTGACGGCATCATCTCGATTACCCTTGCTTCTGCTGGCTCTAGCGGATCGCCAAATTCGCTCCCCATTACAGACGGGGCGGTATCAAATGGCCGCAATAAGTTCATCGAGTTTGTTGATGGCGGCGATCTTGGCGCGACGGCTTATGTCCAACTGACGCCCAACGATTCCGAAAAGATCGTTCACATCAGAAACAGTCTCTCTGCCAGCCGATCAATCATTGTCTTTCAGGGAACCTACAACGCCAGTAATGACTATGAAATTCTGAATGGCGAAGATGTCCTTCTGAAGTTTGATGGCGCTGGTGCTGGTGCTGTTGTCTCTCAGGTATTTGCCAATCTTGCCCTTCCTTCAGTCAACATTGATGGGGGAACGATTGACGGGCCTACTATTGGCGGTAGCACAGCCGGTGCTGGGACATTTAACTTCTTTTAGAACAACAAGCGCCGTTAGCGGGATCATCCAGAAATCAAGCCGCCGCGACTTCATTGATGCCTGTCTCGTCGGCCCCGCAGTCGATGGCAAGGCGTGGGCAGGTAAGTTTGAAAACGGATCAGTCTGGTCAAGTCTCATGCTTGCCACCGTCGAGACAAGCGGCGCGAACGCCGAAGTCAACATTTGGGACTTGACTGCTGGCGTTCTCGCCAGTGCATCGCCGCTCGCGACTGTCACCTTGACCGGCGCAACGCCGACAAGCATTGCCGCAAGCATGGGCTATGTGATCGTCGGGACTAGCGATCAAGGCTTTCACATTGTTGACCCGCATGGTGGGTCGTGGGCAGAACGCACCGATGGTTGGCCGCGTTCGCTGACGGCATCAACGACACCGGACCTTGTTACAAACGATATTC
>LSRR01000587.1_pt1 | contig 17027 bp, 17 predicted proteins | sample 1162981 | NCBI WGS metagenome assembly LSRR01 (sample SAMN03256433, study PRJNA305521) | marine metagenome | biome: Estuarine; feature: Estuary; material: Brackish water; isolation source: iron chloride precipitation of viral particles from surface water samples | place: USA: Chesapeake Bay ... | reverse complement strand
TTGCGAGCCATGCCCACACCGCGTGGAGCTACAGAGCCTGATGGGGCTTGATAGTTCTTACGTGTGGTCTGCTTTGGACCGCCTTTAGACATATCTTGGCGTTGAGCACCCGCTTGGCGCTCGCCTTGATAGTTTGGATCTTCCATTTTTGTTGCACGTCCCATTTTGGACTCCTTATCCGTAGAAAAATGTGACAGAGGTCACGTTTGTGAGGGTGAGATAGGGGTCTGCTTCAAAACGAACGCCATCATTTGGAATGATGACATACATGTTGCCTGTAGCAGAACTTACGGGGGTATCAAACTTAAGCAGTTCTGTGCCTCCAGAGCCGCCATCTTTAAAAGATATTGAACCGGCGGTAGCCGATAATAGGGCATATACCCCTTTAATACGGGCACGGGGTAGACCAATACCGGTTGCACCGGTACTAGTCATCGTTTTTGCTTTTACGTCAAATTGAAAGCCCATGATGAGCTCCTATTAAGCCGTACGGGTAAACACGTAGGCAGTTGCGCTAGAGAACATGATGGTGAAACGGGCAAGGCCGGTTGCACCAGCAGCAATCGTCAAATCACCAAAGCTTCCTGCTGTATCAGCAGCGGCTGAAGACAAGATACCGTTGGTAGCAACAGCAATAGTTACTGTTGATGCGCCAGCAGTGTTGTCAACATACAAGTCCAACACAGTGCCTTGCGTTGCGCCAATAGCCGCGCCAAGCAATGTGCCTGTGGGCAAAGTAATGGTGGTTGCTGCAGCAGAGGTAGAAGTAATGTAGCCAGTTGCAACTTGCGCTGCGGTAGCTGTGGCTGTAGCGTTGATTGCCGCTTTTGAAGGGTGATTTTGGTCAGTAAAAACCAAATTCGTAGTAGTTAGGTTGGTAACACTGGTAGTAGCGCCAAAGGTGCCGGTAACAGTGACTGCGCCAGTAGTAGCGCTCTGGGTAACTGACTGGAAGCCGTTCTGGGAACGAACTGGTCCGTTAAATGTGGTATTTGCCATTTTTGGTCCTTACATGCAAGTTGTAGCGCATCTATCTGCATGTCGTCTAGCCCGGAAACTAGTTAGATGCGCCGGAAAATCCGGAATGCCTTGAATATACACCATCTACAAAAAAAGAAAAGGGGTCCGAAGACCCCTTTTTTGTTTTCCGTTTGCTTACGCGCCGGGAGAACCGTAGATACCACGTGGGTCAGACCAGCCGAAGCTGTAACGCTCACGGGCCTTGTAGCGGACGTTACCAGTGTCAAAGTCGCCTTCGAAGGCAGTCTTGATTGGTGAACGCTCGAACATCTTAAGGCCGTTAGGCGCATCAGTGATCAAGAACCATGCGTTGGTGTCTGTCAAGAAGTGGTTGACAGCGTAACCTTCGGGAACCAAGCCCATAGACTTGATCGCGTTGATGTCGTTGTCTGCACTAGAGGTGCGCAGAGTAGACTTCATCAGGCGCTCAGCCGTGAACTGGAGTTCCTTAGGAACGATCATCTTACGCACAGTCAAAGCTACGCGCAAGCCACGCTCGTCAGTAAACGCTGCTACGTCAATGATGCCTTGCTCGAGAGAAGTCTCGTTCAAGTCAGCAGCAACAGCAGGAGTGTTACTGAAGTTAGGGCCCAAAGCGGTTGGGTGAGCTGTAGAACACAGAGCAACACCGTCGCCACCTGCATAAGCACCGCCAGTAAAGGCGTTGTTCAATACAGAAGCGCCCTTAACTTGCTTGGTGTTAGCCATTGAACGAGCCAATGCCTTGGTGTAACGGCCTGACAGACGGTCGTAGAGGTTGTCCTCAACGGCTTCTTCTGTCAATGCGAACGCCATAGCGATGGTTTCGTGTGTGTAGCGAGCTGTGAACGATTCGATAGCGTTGTCATATTGCAAGCCAGCACCCTCAGTTTTCACTGGGGCAGTGCCGAAGCCTGTCAACATAACTTCTTCTTCGAATGCACGGTCAGAAGTCTCAATTGCAAAGATTTCTTCGTGCTCGTTTTCGTAGCGCTTGTACTCCAAACCGAACAAAGCGTTCAGGCCGGGCTCTAGTTCTTTAACTAGTTGTGAACGTGTAATAGCCATGATTATGCTCCGTCAGATGCAACACCGACGCTACCGTACTGGTGTTGGTTGAGTTTTACAACGACGACAGCATAGCTGCCGAATGCATTCTCAGGAGATGTGTCGATACCGACAATCTTGAAAGTTAATGCGGCGGTTTTGGCGATAGAAGCAGAGTCCAAAGAACCTGCGGATACGCCAGAAGTTGTGCTACCAGTAGTGGAAGCAGTTGGGTCAGCGTTCTTACCGATGTTAGCTGCAACGACAGAGCCGCCCGCTTGAATCAAGAACAATTGACTTGGATCATCCAACACTTCACAAATGATAATGCCGTTCTCGGTTGTGATACTACCGGGGTAGTAGTTCTTCCAAGTTGGCTTATTTGCACGGGTTGGGTCGTTGTACTGGACACCGTTGAAGACGCCTGTTGGGGCGGCATGCGTAGATGCGTCATACTTAATGATATAACCATCATATACGACGACTAGGTCGCCTTGATAGATGGCTCCGGCCTGACCGTTAGCAATCGAGTAGCCATACTGCTTTTGAGCACCAGTGGCTGACAAGTTACCAACAGGACGCAGACCAAAAGGCTTATTTACGTTTGCCATTTGTAGCTCCTACAAGTTGTGGTTATCAACCTTGCGGTTGACGGAATGTTGTGCGCGAGCTCCGCTCTGGAGATTGGATTCGCATCGAAGAGTGTGCGTTTTCACGCATTAACTCGTTGTCCACAGCAGTCAACTGATCCTGAGCCTTCTTACGGAAATATTCAGAACGCTCTTTTATGGTTTCCTTGGGGATTCTTGCAAGCAAGAGACCACCAACAGAAATCACACCAGCGTGCTTTCCGTCCTCTACTGTAGGAAGCATGTCCTGATATTCTTCAGCTACTTCCTCTAAGCGAACGAGTTCATAACCTTCGCGCAACTTAGAGTAGACGTTTTGTTTGTCAGAGTGGCCGTTGACTTCTGCACGAATCCAACGGTGCTCATAACCTTCAGGGGCAGGAGGCGCGTCAAGACGTGAAGGAGGTGCCCATGGCTTGCGTCGCTCTTCTTTAACACGACCAGTCGTGTTGCGGGATGCGCGATCGATAGTAAGTTCTTTGCTCATGTTTTATTCCTTTACGTACTTGGCATATTCCTCGAGAGGAACGCCCAGTTTTTTTGCAATAGCAACCTGACTCGGCGATAACCGGACAGTTCTGCGCGCACTATTTATTCCCGAACTACGGGTGGCAGGGGCAACAGCAGGCGCGGAACGCTGTTGTCTGGGTTGTTCAGCAAAGTGCTTCGGAAATTCATCACGAAGTCTTTGGTCGAGCTGAGTATAGTACTCATCTGAATCGGGTTCAATACCCTCTTCCTCAATTAATGTCTGATGGATGCCCCAAGCACCATACGTCAACATACGATTCTGGCCATACCAAGCATTCTTGGACGCCCACTCTTCAGCCTTGGGACTTGGACGCGCTTGTTGCGGTTGCGGTGCCTGCTGCTGTGGGGCCTGATACTGTGGCTCAGGGGCATATTGCTGTTGGACTTGCTGCTGGTTGTTTTGCGGCTGATCTTGCAACCACCCAGCGACCTGACGTTGCTCATGGACTAAAGCAGCCAAACGTTCTTGGGCTTCTGTCTCGGTATCAATGTCATTCTCCTCACGTGCCTTCTTAATGATCTGGCGCAGAGAAGTTTGCTGGGAATCCAAACGTGCCTTGGCTTCGTTCAGGCGACTGAAGTCGGTCTGGACAAGCTTTTGTTGCAGTGTTTGGGTTTGGTTTTGCAAGCCTTTTGCGTATTCCAAGGCCGCTTGTTCACGGCGCTCGGCTTCGCGCATGCGGGCCGTTAGCTTAGAGATGCGTTTTTGTACCGCATCATTAACAGACTCTAGCTCAGACCTACTGGCCTGTTCCGGCTGTTCTTGGGTTTCGACTTGGGGCTGTTGCCCTTCTTTGTCGTCAACCTCGTTTTGGACAGAGACGTCGGTGGCCTTTTCATCGGCCCCTAAGTCAAACTCCAACTGATCGTCGTTCATTAGTGTTGCCATTGCTTACCTCATATATGCAGAATGTCTTCTGGGTCCTTGATCGTCGCCAAGATTTCGTCATCGTTTAGGATGCGAATCTCACCGCCGTCGATGGCCATCCGCGCACCCGCGTAACGACCAAAGATGATCCAATCGCCCTCTTTACACCACGCACCGGTGGGGAACTTCGCTTCGTCCTTATAGGCAAGCGGGCCAACGGACAGCACGTACGCGCACGTAGTGGTCAATTGTTGGCGTTCTAGGGTCTGATCGGCTAATTCAATACCGCCTTTGGTCTTTCGAGCACCTCGGTACGGTAGGACAATCACGCGCCAGCCGGTGGCTTGAGGCAAGTGCTCTCGAATGTTCGAGACTTGCTCATCGTGATCTTTACGAGCTTCTGCTACAGCAAAGGCATCTGCTGTGGCCTGTGCGACGGCTGCGGCGGCTTTTTCAGCCTCCTCAATCGCCCATTTCTCTTCTAGTGCAGTCATTTCAGTCATCTAAGGTCCTCTTGTAGGTCTGGGTTTTTGCGCAACAAACCATTTACGGCTTCTTTCACAAATCTGTAGCCCTCAAGACGGCCCATCAAAAACTTGTACTGCTCCATATCTTTTACCTTACCCGCAGTGACGATGTCCTGCGTCTCGCGCTCTAGGTCGCGAATGGATCGGTGCAGATTCTCAACAAACTCAAGCATGGATCACTCCAATGAAGCAGACAGATGGGGCCCTGTCTGTAGGCAATGCGTGCATTATGCACGTGTTTTACGCAATTTTCACTTTCTTGAACGCATCTTTTCTGTAAACGTACTTCACGTCAGGCTGTAGGCTGGGCGCTTTGCTGCGCTTGGGTTGCCCGGTCAGCATTTTGCTGTTCGATTTGGCTGGCGTGTTGGATTGCGTTTTGGGCGATTTGCGAGGCATGTTGCGCTCCTTGTTGATTCATTTTCTTGTGCTCTGTGCCGTGCTGGGCAGCGAGCTTTTCGTAGTCGAGTTGCAGTCTGGCCGAAGCCTCTTGTTGGTCTGCAGCCTCTTGTTGTTGATCGAGTTGCAACTTGGCAGCATCGATTTGATTGCGTTGCTGATCGCGTTGAGCGTTTTGTTGCAGCTCTTGCTTCTTCAGCCCCACCAGTGGGTCCTCTTGGTTGCCCATCATTTGGTTTTGCTGCTGCTTGACTTCTTGGAAGTACTGAGCAGTCTTCACAGCAACCATAGCTTCGCGCTGTAGTGCAGAAATCATGCGATCTGGGTCGGTGCCGTACTGCTTAAACAACTCGGCTTCCACATCCTCTTCCGCTTTGAGTTTGATGTGCTCGAAGACGTGCTTTTGCAAGTTGACAGCAACGTTTGGCATAGATTGGACCAAAGGCGACATTCCCATCATCAAGTGAGCCATGATGTGTGCATCGTGCTGTTGGCCAGCAAACGCTTTGAGCGCCACGCCGTCCAGAACCTGTGCGTTCTCGCTTGCAGGGTCCTTTGGTTTGTCCACGTTGGTGCTGTTGAGCAAATCATCGATGTCACGTACACCAATCGCTTCATACATACGGCGATAGGCCTCATACATGTTGTGCATCTGAGGAGCACTTTGCGCCAACTGCAACTGTGTTTGCGCCATGGTGATGCGCTGGGCCACAGAGAAGATGTTGGGGTCAGAAACAGGCAGAACATCGACGCGTTTGTCAAAGTCCTTCTTCTTAATGAAGCGGCTCTCGCCGGGGACGTCATACGGATACTGATCAGGCAAGAATTCGCCAAAACCTTTGGCTAAAAGTTGGAATTCCAACTTCTGGCTGTAGTGCATGCGCTTGTGGATAGAAGACATGACCGCGCTGCCCTTCTCAAGCAGTGCAATCGTCGTTCCAACAGCAGCGTTTTGGTTGCTGTCGCCCACTTGCATGTCAGTGATGCTGGCCAAGCGTCGGCCGGAGTCCACACAGGCACCCATAAGCGCAAACAGCGTTTGGCTTGGCTCTTTGTATGGCAAAGGCAGGATAGAAGCCTGTAGATCGGCTCCGCCCACGTCAATATCGCGCCATTCACCGGGTGAGAGTGGCACGTCATCGTTCATAATGCGCGCGCCCTTGGCTTTAAAGCCTGCAGGGAGGTTAGACAGCGTGCCAGAGTCAATCAACTGCTGTAGAGCAGAGGTAGATGTCTTTGTCAGGCCACCAACAAGGTGCAAGAAGCCTAAACCATAGGCACCGGGGCCTTGTACGAGCAAGTAGTGGATGTAGTACTGCTTGCGACGATACAAATCATCGCCTTCAGACCAGTTACGGCGCACACCGACCACGTCATTGGTGGTTTCATCGACTGTGACGATGTAGGGCAGAGCAATACCGGTCTCTTTACCCTTTTCATCCTTGTGCTCAAAGCCTGCCAAGTCCAAATCAACTTGGAACTCCAACAAAGTCATCTCTTCTTCTGTTGAATTGGGCTGAACGCCCACTGTGCGGTCTACTTCCTTCTTGATAATGCTCTGTCCGGCTTCACCAGAGGTGGTTGGCAGGGCTGTGTCGAGATATTGGCCACGGACTACCGCTTTTTGGTAGTCATTGGTGGACATATAGACGCGGTGAGTGATACGTGAGCACTCACTCATCACAGAAGAGCCGTTATACGGGATGTAGAGGTCATCAGGCAGCACTAATTGGCTGACCATGCGGCCTTTATTCTCGTCGTAGTAGATTTTCTTGAATGCTGAGCCGCCGTAGCCGACGTAAAACAGCATCTGATCGAAGTCAGGGGTGTACTCTTCCATCACCGTAGTGATTTGGTAGTTCATGAAGTTGCGAACGCGCTCTGCTTGCGCTAATTTTTCGCGTGTTTCTTTGCCCAAGACCTGTGTGCGCACTGGTCCTTCGGCTGGCATCAACTCTTTGAGTGCTGTGGACTGAAATTGAACGATAGATTCGGTTAAAAGTGGGTGAGATACGCCGCAAGCGCCCTTAAATGGCTTGGTGCGCTCCTCAAAAGTGAAGCCTAAGAGCTTTAGGCCCTTGCCATACTGCTCTTCCCACTCTTTTCTTGACGATTTATCAGCGTCAAACAGCGACATCAGGTCGCTAGACATGGTTTGCAGGACTGATGGGTCAATAACTTCAGCAAGATTGCTATCAAACGGGACTTTGTCGTCCTCTTTTTCGCCTATTTCAACGGTTGCACCGCCTTCATCATCGATTTCTACCTCAATATCAGGCATTTGAGCGTCTGTTTCCAGTTCCACGCTCAGTGCTGCGCCCTCAGGCAGGTCATTGTTTCGTTCGATAGCCATGTGTGTTCCTTAAATGTACGCTCTGTAATCGGTGTTTGACTTGTCTACAGAACCGCCTTTGGCGAATGGTACTCCAGTCTTCATGATACGCGCTGCGGCCTCAGGTGACCAGACCACCCCTGTTGCGGTGATGGGGTTGCCGTCTTTGTCTGGGGGGAGTTGAATTTGACGAAGTTCTAAGCCTGACTTTTCCCCACCCAAATCTTTAATTACTTGTTTTAAATTAGGTCGTACTTTGTCTACATAAAGGTTGGGATAGCGAGATTCAGCTCCGGGGAAAGTGGCAAATCCCTTACCATCACGCATGGCTGATTGAATTGCGTTTTTCATGAGCAACTGTTGACGAACCATTTGGTTGGTTTCAAAACCAGCAAAAGGCTCATCTAAGGAGTAGGGTGCCTTGTCTCTAACGCGAGCACCAAGGATGGAAATGCGTTTTTCCATGGCCCGTGACCCTTTTTCAAAGGCTTTGTGAATTGCCTTTTCTTCTTCTTCAATCCTTGTAATATCGGCCACATTAAACCCTTCGGTTTGGGGCAAAGCTCGTTTTTGGGCTTGAAGACTTTCCAATTTATCCATTGCTTTTTGTTGCGCCTGCCGCAGCTCGCCTTGCAACTTGTTGTACTCTGCTTGGTCTTTTGCCGCGTTGCCTGAAGTAGTTCCATACTTTCTCATGTCGTTGGACAAGTCAGATTGCAGCTCATGGAAATGACGCCCTTGCACTACTCCAATGTCTGGGATAACTGCCTCATGTTCAGAAAAGCGAGTAAACCCAATTGGATAGGGCTTTCCTGTGATATTTACATGTGGCGGTTTCCCTTGGTACATTTTTCCTTTAATTAAAACATCTCCAATTTTTTTGACATCATCATTTACGACTCGTTGAACATTTTTAACGGCCTCATGGATAGTCTGTATGGAAGGCTCCAAAGCATTTTTTATACTTTCTGTAAAAGCCGGGTTGCCGGTTGCAGGATTCATGCTATTTGCGGTATTCCAGTCTATAAGCGATACATCTGGCTCTGGTATGCCGTTTTGCCTTGCGCGCTCAAGTGCCAGTTGTTGTACCTTTTGGGAAGCAATTTTTTCAGCTTCGTTGTTTAATGCTTCTCGGTTGTTTCCTGCATTCAAATAATCATAGAACCCTCTGTACTGCGCAGAGTCTCCCTGTGCCAAAAGCTGCTGTTCTATTTCTATTTTTCTTTGGTCCACTACTTCGTTTTTAAATCTAAACCATGGCTGGTCCCCATGGGCCCCTTGTGCTACCACTGCATCTTTGTACAAAACTGGATAAGCCAGCCCATTCTCTATGTTTTTAACTTCTCCTTGAAGTTCTTGTACCAAACCAATATTTCTTTCTACTTTGTCCAACTTTGTTTGTAGATTAGTAATAAGTTGAGGAGGAACAAGATTTGTCAGTTGAGGATCTTTTAATAAATTTCTGGCTTCTTCTAAATGTTTTGGCGTAGGGTACGTGTGTGAGTTATTTACAAAAGGACCAAGGTTTTGAGACGCTTTATTAAACAATTCTCCTGCTGCAATTTTTTCAGGGGTTTGTTCCATGTATAAATTGGTGGTGCCTAGTGGCGAACCCCATACATTGTCTACCGCTTGATGGTAGTCCCCGGGTTTCACGGGAAGAGTTTCCGACAACCAGTTAGAAGGTGCGTGGGTTTTAGCCAACGCCTGTTTGATTTGATCTGGAGTAAGTTTGGCGTTGTCCTCATAGTTGGCAAACGCACGTTCTATTCGTTCAAGATCGTAATCTCTAAATTTGCCTTTTAGCTGGCCTTTTAATTGACCAAGTTGCACAGGGCCTTTGAGCGTATCAACAAACGCATCCAGACGTCCAACAAATGGACGATCTGTGGGTACACCTACTTCAACCGGTGGCGCAACTGTTGCAACCTCAGGTACAGCGGTTGGAGGTGTGGCTATTTCTGCTGCTTGTCTAGCGGCTACGTTAGCTCTTGCTTCTTCTACTGTAGGTGCAACTCCCATCCATGGATTAGGGGGTTGTGTGTAGTCACGTGGATACCGACGATCCAGATTAAGTTGAGCCAGTTCTGTCTGAACAGCCGGTTCCATCTCTGGGTTAGGCTCGACACGTGCAGCCTTAGTCTTTTTAAACGCTCCCATCATCTCCGCTGCTTTGCCACCAACTTTCTCCGCCGTCCTTGTAATTGCATTGACCACGGGGGCTGGGTTGAGCGGCACAAAACTAGCGGCCTTTCCTGTCGCAGTACCAACAGGCGTGTCTGACTTTAATGGCAGGTTCTCAAGAAAATATTCAGTATCGGGATACTTCTGTTGACCAGTCATGGCTTGACTTAAAAGCTGGAACGGTCTAACCATAGGTATCGGTTGATTGGCTACATCACCAAATAAACCAAAAGTTCCTGCAAGTCTGCCCCTTGTTACATCGACAGGCACATTAGCGCTTGCCTCTCTATCCTGCTTAGACCGGTATGGTTGCATTTGAGGAAATACGCCAAATGCAGGCCCTTGAGCCGCGGCCATTCGTTCAATCTCCTGTGGCGTCAAGTGATCAGCATTCTCGCCACCCATCGGGGAACCTTCAGCCCGACCTACTGGTAAACGATACTGCACCTGATAGCTGCGACCTTGTGATGAATTAACAGGTTGCATCATCATGGCATCCAAGCGGCCGGGGCCCACTTGCCCTGAGTAACCAAGATTGACTCCCGTCATACCGGACTGATACGGACTTTGCATGCCCGTTGCGCCAAGAATTACACGGTCATTGCCATAAACAGGAACTGCTGCCGATACGCCGCCCATATACGTTCCGGGAAGAGCACCTGTGGGGCGCATGCCCATCACACTGACATCCGTATCCCCAACCTTGGTCCGATATGCAGCCATCAAATTCTGTGCAAGATTTTCCTTCTCGCCTTGCTTCATCTTGGATAAGTTCAAACCAAGCATCGAGCTATTCGTGCCAAGGCCCAGCATCATGTCTTCAATCTGCTTGTCCTCAACATTCATCTTGTTGCCACCCTTGATCATCTCAAACGGCATGCCACTGGTGTCCTCAAAGTTTGGCAAATCATCCAGCATCTTCTTAGCTTCCCCGCCCTCAGCCATACGCACAGGCTTTTTCTCAGGGAACGGGGATTTGTATTCCAAACTCAAATCTGCCAAAGCAGAGGGAGCCATCAAGTCAGGGGCTGCTGGCTGTGCTTCCTTCCAAACATCTGTCTTGTCATCATCAGGCTTGTCATCCGCCAAAAACATCATGGCCATCGCAGCCTTGTAGCCGAGCCCCGCATCACGGGCTAAATCTTTTATATCCGCCTTTGCACTCATACCCGTCATGCCCGTCATAATCTTTTCTGCAGGCGTTGGCTCTGTGGTAGAAGCAGGGGGCTTAGCTGGAGTCTTAGTAGTATTTAAATTATTAAACACCCGCGTGATATATCCTTGCGTCTCCTTTGGCAGCTTAGACTTATCAGCACCAGAAGCCAACCAATCATCCGCATTCTTTGGCCCCCAGTTGTAAGCAACCAGAGCTTTCTCCGTGTCGCCATACTTATCAACCATGGCCTTCAAATAATCCCGACCCACACGCGCTATCTCATCAGGGTCCCTGCTCTTAGCAGGCTCTACACCAAAGCCGGGCTTTCTCGCAGTTTTTGGCATGACCTGCATCTCACCCTCAGCCCCCTTAGGTGACGTGAGTAACTTGCCCTTTTCATCGAACCGTTGACCACGGCTCTCGGCTTGCTTTACCGCTTCATGTAATTGGTCAAAATATTCTTGGGCCATGGATCAAGGTCCTTAATGAGTAGCGGCCATTTTATGGGCTAAATCAATAATACTCAACTGGCTCTTGATTTGGTTCTGGTTCGTCTACATCATCATCGGCCAACGCAATAAAGTTGCCCTGCCTAAACCGATGCCACGCCATCACCGCAGTATCAACCTGATCATCATGGGGTGCGAGCGGAAAAGCAGCGCATTCCTCGACCATCTCCTCGGCCCACTCCTGATTCTCCGGATACCAAACCATACCCGACTCCAATATCGGAGCAACAGCATTTGCACGGGAAATCTTATCTTGGCCCGTGCGCCGACCCCCGGGGGAATACATCGTGACAGGGATGGACAGGCGTCTGAGTTCCTGCTGGAGCGGGGTCCCAGTCGCTTTGGCCTCGATCAAAACATTATCAGGCTTCCAATACAAATACTCGTCCTTGGCAACACGTTTGAGTTCTGGGAAGTCCCAGCGCCCCTTGCGCACATTCAAGAGTATTAGATTTGCGCCCGAGTCCGCGTCAGGATAGAACACGCCCCACGTACTGATAACAGAGAAGTCAGCAGTCTCTTTCTTCGAGTAAGCCGTGTCATAGCACTGGATGATGTATTCACAGGACGGCGGCTCATCGAACTTCCACTTGCGCCACCAGTTACGTTTGAGGATCGCGCCCTCATCATTTGTAGGTTGCTGCTGCCACTGGGCGTTCCACTTCTTCAAGCCAATAGAGAACTTGACCTTCTCCAACTCCTCAAGCTTCCAGTAGCCCGGCCATAGGGGTTTACCACTAGGCAGGATAGCGGGGAACTCCAAGACCTCCCACTGGTCAGCCTTTAAGTTGGACTGCATCTTTAGCAGGCGTCCTGCTACGTCGTCCGTTTTCCAACGAGTATTGATCAGGATGATGGCTCCGCCCGGCTGTAAACGCTGACGAGGACCGGACTCATACCATTCCCACGTGTTCTCCATCGCAGTGTCAGAGATCGCATCCTGTTCGTCCAAGATGTCGTCCAGCACAATAATGTCGCCGCCTCGGCCCGTCATCGCACCGCCTTTACCAATGAAGAACGCTTCCCCGCCTTTGTTCGTGTTCCACCGTCCTGCAGCCTTGGAGTCAGCGGAAAGGGCCACGGTTGGGAAAAGCTCCTTGTACTTGTCGTCCTCGACAAGGTTACGGATCATCCTGCCGAAGCGCTGTGCGAGTTCAGCAGTGTGTGAGCCAACAATTAGTTTGGACTGTGGCAAACGGCCCATCAGATAGGCAGGGAACAGATAGCTGCCCATTTGCGACTTGCCATGGCGCGGGGGCATGGCAATGATCAGACGTTTGCATTCGCCAGAAATTACCCGATCAAACTTCTCCGCAATGATACGGTGGTGTTCCCCAACAAGCATCTCGGGCCACACGTATTGGCAGAAATCAATAAAGTTGCCAGTAGCACGTTCGTGCGCCTCAAGGAGCTTGAGGCGGAGTTCCAAGCGTAGTTGTTCTTCGGCAATGTCATCGGGCGTGGTATTCACGTGGCAGACCTTCAGGTTCTGAATTTTTTATATATTAACACCCCCATGGCCTTTTTAAAACAAGGGGGGCCCTTTTTGGGTCCCCCACTAAGTATTTATATGTATTTCGTTTGTCTAAAACAGGGCATAGGCCTGCGCTTGCGCTGACGGGTACAAAAGTGGCCCTCCCCCCTAAAGAAAGCAAAGCAAACAGACAGTATCAGGTATCCGGCGGGCCCACCCACCCCCGCCACCACCATTAAGGGAGAAACATTTCCAATTCGGGATGTCAAGTCATTTCTTCCTATCACCCAGCCAGCATTGATTAACTTTAGCTAAGGCGCTGTAAGTGGTTGATTCATATAGGTTTTTTACTCCAAGCGCTGCCGAGCGACCTGGTGTTTGTAATCGGGAGAGTGTTCGTACATACAACAGTAGCGGGCCCACCCACCCCCGCCACCACCTATAGGGAAATAAAAAAGGCCGTCCAGCTGGACGGCCTTGTCAGTGAGCGGACCGGATCAGTCGCACACAATCTTGTAAGTGGTTATCTCTTCGTACTTCGTACCAGTAGCAACCTTGCGACATGTTGGTGATCCATCGCGAACATAAGCACTGATGCTTATGCGAACGTCATCACAACTGATGGTGTAATCTTTGTTCAGGTACTGGGCCCACTCGCGCTCTTCGATCTTGTCGGTGTACTGCATAAAGTATTCGAGCAACTGGGTTAGTTGCTGATCCTTGAAGCCGTCCAGCTCGCGCAAAGTCAAATGCACTGTTGGGATATATCCATTAGTTGTGACATACAACGTTGTTGCAGTCTCTTCGCTTAGGTTTTTGAAACCTTCCTGATACTTCGCACGAATGATCATGCGTTGTTCTTCGAGCTTCTTTGCTCTGGTGATCAGAGCATGACCTTCGTTCTTTGAAGATTCAATTGAACGATTGATCGCTTGGATCAATGGATTAACTTTGCGTTTCATATCTATCCTTTCTAAATTAAAAAACCCTCTGGAGTTTGTCCAGAGGGTTTCATTATACATCAGTTATTTAACTTTAACCACTAACTCTAAATCATTTATTCTGTCGTAAAGATTATCGGACATCCAGTCACTGACTGAGTCCCCAATGCTGTAGTCGGATAAATCAAAGTTATTGGACATCCAGTCGTTGATCTTGTCGTCAATATCTAAATTAGATTCGATCCAGTCTTCGATTTTGCTCTCGAGTTCATCTTCACGAATCGATTTGTTCTCACTGATACGCTGATCGATCAACTCGATCAATGCAAGCCTTTCGGGACTGGGCCCACGGGACTGGTCAAACGCGTTGGCTGCCGTGTTGATTACTACCATCAAAGCCGTGTAAGCCGGAGCGCGATTGTCACTTGGTAATGCTTCAATAATTTGCTTGGCTTGTTCCATTGCTGAATCAATGTCACATCCACGTGATGCAAATAGATCGCTAGTGTGTTTACGAATCGGGTTCATTCTCTATCCTTTCTAGGGTTGTACTAACGAGGCCTCGTTAGTTGGTGCAATTATAGATTGACTAGCGAGGCAGTCTAATTGATTGTTACTATCAGGGCCTCGGCCCTGATAGGACTATTCTTCCCGTGCAAAGTCTTCGATTAGGTGATCCGCGATCTCGCACCAATTCACATCAGACAAGAAAGCCAGTGCGTAATCCACTGCAATATTGCCATTCCCACCGCCCGCCTCATGTATCAAAGTCTCGGCATGTTCTTTCAATGAGTCAGCAAGCCATTCGCGCATGGTGGCCTGATTGTCAGGAAAATGATCGTAGGGATCGAAGCCCTCGAAGATTTCCAGATTAACGCGCCAAGTCGCATAGTTACACCAGCCGTTGTATTCGTCCGGATTGCTGGGTTTACTTTCCTGTGTTGACCAATTCGACATTTCTATCCTTTCTAAAGTAGTGCGGGCCCACCCACCCCCGCCACCACCAATTGAGGGAAAATTTTCTGGTGTGGTGTTGCAATTATCGCAACACCACGCGCCACGTCAAATCAATTATTTCTATCGGGGCCGAGGCCCCGATAGTCTTACGCCGTCAACAGTTCCAGCGCTCGCGCCTTGATCGCGGCACCAGTGCCAAACCATGCGGACTCGAGGCGCGTATTGTCAGAACGTCCGCGCTCGTGATCCACTAATTCGGTTACCGCATTCAACATCCCCCAGCGCGATGCACCGGCGAGCTCATTCCCGATTGACGCGCCGTCGAACAGTGCGCGAATTCTCTTAAACGCGCGGGACTCAGTTACATCTAATCGGCCCGAGTGATAGGGCTTTAGCAATTCGGCCACGAAGCTATCGGCCTCAATAGCTGACATTTCCACTTTGGCCAGCTGGCGCGATTGCACCAAAAAGCGCTCCCAATTATTGGCCACAATTCCAAGCTCTAACCGGACCGCCTCGGGATCGAAGCGCTCAGAATGCAACACGCGGACCGTGCCCTGTGTGTCATTGAGTGCAGCCGTTATTGTGTTGTTGCAAACCACGCGGATCGTGGTGAATTTTGCAACCGTGGCCATGGTCCCATCGTATGACGTGCCAAGCAACAAGTAAGGTTTCACCACGTCACCGTCCACAACATCAGCGCCTTCGCCCACTGAGGCCAAAGCCCAAACCCTTCGGCCGTAGCTCAGTGCTCCGGCCGTCTCCAATTGGAAACCGCCGAGGCCTACCAAGCGCTCAAAAAAGCCCATCACTTCAGCGGGTTGCACCACGTGGTAACCATCGCTTACCACGGCCAGTGCTCCGCCGGTATCGGAGCGATGCAACACTTTACGTCCCTTGAATAACTCGGGCTCCGAGGCTGCAGCCGTTCTATATAGAACGGGACTTTCCAGAACTGTGTAATCTAGGCGCGCTTCGCGCGTCCACGTTCCGATATCAGCGCCCGCCGTCAAAGCTTGGCCGAGGCCATGCCATGGGGTTGCGCCTACAAATGCCATCGCGGCCGCGCCGCTGGTTTCGTCAATCATGTGTGCCATTTTCTCTATTCCTTCTGGTTTAGCCGCTGCACTATTGCCTCGGCATGGTTCAAATTATAGGGGCCTTAGGCCCCGTGTCTAATGAATTATTCCTATCGGGGCGCGGCCATCGATAGCCGCGCCACGTTTTAGGCGTCGATTGTCAGGGATCACGGGCCAAGTTTACCCCCTTAGTACTTTAACCCGTGACCTGTCCCCAATTAATCGTGATCTGTCCCTGATTCCCCTCTGATCTGTCACCAATTAATTTTGATCTGTCCCCAATTAATTCGCCGGTTAATCATCATACAAATCCACCAGTGCATAAAGCACAATAAATACAAGTAAACCTATAAAGATCATGCTATCAGCTCCCGCCCGATATCACCCGCCACGTGGTGACGCAACATCGAGCCCGAGGGCAGCGATTTTGCAAAAGCTTTAAGCGCTTGAGAATCATTCGCAACACCGGTTTTTTTAGTCCCGTGCCACTGTATCGCCGTCGGACCACTGGCAGCATAGCAGCCGCCTTCACCGGTCCCCACTTTTTTAGCGCCGGTGCCATGGGCCACAAAAACCACTACATCGCGCCGCTCAGGCCTCGCGCATAACGGGGAGCCGTTCCCGCACTGGGCGCACGTAAAATTCTCGGCCAGCTCGGCGGGGCAGCGATAAAACTTCACACCTTCCACCACTTTCGGCCAGCTGTCGGCCGTATCAGTAGGGGCAGCCAGTACGGCGGGCCTTCCAAGCTTGACGGCAGCGACGGCCTCGGCCACCGTGTCGCAGCTTGCATTGATCACAGTTTGACCGCGCTTCGCAATTGGCAGCAGCCACGCCGCAAAGTGTGAATAAGTCCACGCAATACCACGGCGCGGGACCGCGTCCAATAACGCGGCCATATATTCGGTGTCTATTTGATCCGTGCCGGTTTCAGCCTTCGGATGTAATGCGCACGTTTTCGGGCACGTGCTATAGGTTTGATGTTCGCCGCTTCGATAAGTAACAGCAATTGGGCCGGTTTTACGGTTAGCAGTGACGGGTACGGTTTTTAACATTTTCTCTATTCCTTCTAAGTTGGTAACGCAATGCTACGCCATAACGGGTTCAAGGTCTAATCGTATTTTTAAATCGATTAGCTTGGCCGATAGCTTCGCTTTATCAATCGGCAGCACAATAAAAACCCCGTCGAAATAGCTGCAGCCCCACGCGATCGCGTCGCGCTTAAGCTTGAAAACCTTCGCGGGACCGGCGCGCCTTTGATAAGCACAATAAACGTTTTTGGCCATTATTTATTCTCCCGTGCATAAGCTAAAGCATTGCGCCACATGTTGTGCGCGTCAGCAATTGACGTGTAAGCACTATTTCCGGCCCCATATCGCTCGTTGAATTCGTCGC
>LSRR01000675.1_pt1 | contig 17086 bp, 21 predicted proteins | sample 1162981 | NCBI WGS metagenome assembly LSRR01 (sample SAMN03256433, study PRJNA305521) | marine metagenome | biome: Estuarine; feature: Estuary; material: Brackish water; isolation source: iron chloride precipitation of viral particles from surface water samples | place: USA: Chesapeake Bay ... | reverse complement strand
CTTTTGCCATTTTCCTAACAGAGCAAGCGCCTGCGCCTAAATTAACCCGTGTCATGATAACACCGCCACTAACGCTATTACCGTCGCCGCAAGTTGCAGAGCAATACCGCCAAGAATAGCCCACACTTTTATGTCCAGACGATCTATGTCCTTTTGCATATGAGCAAGATGGTTGGTCTCCAACCGCTGTAATACGGCCTGAATGACTTCAACTTTCTTGTCTAGTTCTGCAACTGTTGGCTTGCTCATTTTAACATTTCCATCTTTTACGTGCCTGCCTCAAACGGCTGTTTGGGTCTTTTGCCGCTTTAGGGAATTTTTTCATTTGTCCAGCAGAACGCGCACAAAATGATTTGCGCCGCTTAGCGTCCTTACTACCTTTTTTGACCTTGCCCGTTACGGCGGTCTTCAACTTTGAGCCGGGGTTTGCGCGTCTGTACGCCGCTACTCCAGCCTTAGTCATCCCCGCTCCTTTTTCAGTAGGGCGGAAATTCTTCTTGTTGCGCGGAGGCATTTTGGCTTTTTTGCGTTCAGCCACTACAAGTCACTCCCATTTTGGATGTAAATAAACTCCATTGACGCGGACACATTGAAGTCAACTGAGCCTGAAGAAGAAAATGCCCTCATCTCCAAGTCTGTTTTTTCTGTGAAACTTAATGGAAAAGTATAAAACTGCTCGTGTGTGGTATCTGTCAGGGTAAATCTTTCCTTTATCTGAAAGACTTCTCCATACGGCCTAGCAACAAGACTAGCATTCAAAACGGCTTTGGTGTTGGTAGATGTCCCTGTGGATAAAGCCATCTTTGTGAGAAACGCTGTATAACCTGCGGGAACTGTCCAAAGAGCCATCAATGTTTGGTTGTCGCCATCACCATTTATGGTCAGGTAAATATTAGCTGGAACTCCAGCAGTCACTGTGCCTGTTCCTGCGTAAAGTGTGCCAGCGTTTGCGCCACCACTACCTGCACTGCGAACAATGCCGCGATTTATCCGTAGGTAAGATTTTGTGGTGTTAACTGCAGTTTGCCCATTCAGCGTGACAACTTCGTTTATTTCGTTGTAATCGGCGTCTAGGCCAAAAACTTCTACTGTTCTTGCACCAGTTCCTGCGGCAGTGTCGTCAGTTGAACTGCTTGATATAGTCATTACTGTTGCTGATGCAGGATAAGCGTATAAACCGCCCTGTTCCCAGATGGTTTCCTTGGTGGCTCCAACAACAGCGTTGTAGCCAAACTTAAAGACGGTTTTATGGAAGGATATTTGGCCGCGGGCAACTTGAAGCTCAAACGGCTCCGAAGTCCCTACCCTTGATATGGAACTAACTTCACGAGCCATTCGAGCCTCCTGTTATGACAAGAAGACAGTCACGCTATCCAAAGCGGTTTCGTCTACATACAGGTCTGTATCAAAACGAATGCCGTCATCTGGAATGTTGACTGAAAAAGTGTCACTTGTTTGAAGGTCAAGCTGTAGCCTGACCGTGCCACTGGCTCCGCCATCTTTTAAAATGATGGCAGGCGAACCTGCGGCTTCGGTATTTACCGTAAGCTGGCGCAAACGGCACGGTCCACTATAGATCGTGCCGTCTCCGTCTGTGCCTACGTCCCGATATTTGGAAAATATCAGAGATCCAGCCATAGCTTACCCCTCTTTCTTTGTTACAGCCTTTTTAACGGCCTTTACGGCCTTTTTAAGAGGCTTTTTGCTACCGTTAAGCTTACCCATGATAAGCCCCTATTAAACAGCAGCAGAGAAAGGAGTAGCTTCTGTGCCAGTGGCCGCTGTGCGGACTGTAACAGAAAACTTGTTGCTAGCAACGTCCTGAAGTTCCACCTGTGCGCCAAGAATACCGCCAGTCGTTGTACCGTTCATAGTGATGGTGTCGGTGTCAGCCGCAGTTTCAAAAATAGACGCAGTGTCGCCACCGTCGTTAGCTACAATAGCCATACCAGACATTGTGTCGCTAGAATTAGCAACCTGAATGATATAGTTGTTTGAAGTAACGGTGGTTGCTACAAAGAACTTGTAGATGTTGCCTGTTCCGCTAGCAGCAGGAAGAGTGACAGTCGCGCCACTTGCAATATCCAAAACCATAGTGCGGCCTGCATTTGCGGCAGATGTCATGGTAGCGTTAGCTGTTACGGAAACGAGAGAGTCAGAGCCAGAAATAAAACCGGCAGTGGAGGTCACGGGACCCGAAAAAGTTGTAGAAGCCATTTTATCACCTCTTGCACAAGGGTTCGCTCTGTAGTCCGTGCAATGTCAGGTGGGCAGGATCCTGTCTACAAAGCTAAAATTACGCCCAAACTCAGTATATAACAAAAAAGGACGACTGTGAAGCCGTCCTTTTAAGTATCTCAAGAAGAGAATTTTTTATGCGCCCGGTGTACCGAACACACAACGCCAGTCAGAAACGCCAAAGCTGTAACGCTCACGTGCCTTAAACCGCATATTACCAGTGTCAAAATCGCCTTCCATGGCGGTCTTGATTGGTGCACGGTTGAAGTACTTGAAGCCGTTTGGTGCATCTGTCTTGATGAAGAAGGCATCAGTATCCGTCAGGAAGTGGTTAACCACTGCACCCTCTGGAAGCATACCCATGCTCTTCATTGCGTTTAGATCGTTGTCAGCAGTAGCTGAGCGCAGATTTGAGTTGATTACCCGCTCTGCAATGAATTGCAGTTCTTTCGGGATAATCAGCTTCATGCCGCGTACAGCAACCTTCAGACCACGCTCATCAGTGAAGCCTGCAATGTCAATCAGCATCTGCTCAAGAGAAGTCTCGTTGAGGTCAGCGGCAGTTGACAGCAAGTTACGCTGGTTGCCTGAGAGTGAAGGGTGTGCTGAAGAGCAAAGTGCTGCACCGTCGCCGATTGGGCTGCCTGTGCTGAACGCATTGTTCAGGATGGAAGCAGCTTTGATCTGCTTGGTCTGAGCCATTGAGCGGGCCAGAGCCTTGGTGTAGCGTGATGCCAGACGGTCGTACAAGTTGTCTTCGATAGCTTCCTCAGTGATTGAGAACGCCAGAGCGATTGTTTCATGTGTGTACCGTGCTGTGTAGGTCTCTTGAGCATCGTCAAAGTTGATGGCTGCGCCTTCACCTTTAACTGGGGCTGTTGAGAAACCACCGAGCATCACCTCTTCTTCAAATGCACGATCTGAAGACTCTTCATCGAAGATTTCAGCGTGTTCATTTTCGTAGCGATCATACTCAAGACCGAACAAGGCATTTAGTCCGGGCTCAAGCTCTTTCGCTAGTTGTGCGCGAGAAATAGCCATTATCTATGTCCCTCCTTAAATGCCAGTGACAGCGACGTTGTCTGAGACGCCGAAGCTGCAACCGGTGCGTTGTGGTGGAAATTAAACCGAACGACGTAATTCACACCTGCGGCATCGTAGTCGAGGTTAGCACTGTCACCAGTGAGACCAACGACACGCATGAACAGTGTTGCTGTAGTAGCAACAGTGGAAATGTCGAGTTCAGCAGTGGAACGACCGGTTGCAGTTGAACCGGAAGTTGCGGTTGCCAAAGATGCGTTAGCAAAGATGTTTGACAGTGCAGTTGCACGGTCAGTTGAGCTACCATCTGCGGCTACCATGAACAACTGGTTTGGATTGTCAGCAACAAAAGCTTTGACAGGGAAGTTCGTGTCTACGCTTACGTTGTTGGCACCGGGCCAGTAGTTTTTGAAGACAGTCTTTTTGGAAGAGCTATCTACGTACTCTACGCCCATCAGAACCCCTAGAGCAGGAACCGTACCACCGTTTGCATTACCAACAATGTCAATAACACCAGCAGCCAGTGGAATTACTGGCGAATACTGATAGATCGCATTAGTGTTGGCTGCTGCAATCTCATATTGAGTTACACCAGTAGTGTTGGCACCCGCGCCATTAAGCCCGATAGGACGAAGACCAAAGGCAGTATCTTGATTTGCCATTTTTGTTTCTCCTAATCAGAGCGACCCTATCTCTGTGGGCCGCCAAAGGTTACACGAGATTGACGATCAGGTTTGTTGATCGTCATGGTTGAATGTGCATTCGTGCTCATCATGTCATTATCAACAGCCTGCATCTGATCCGCGTTCCTCTGAGAGAAGTATTCGTTTCGTTCTGCAACCGTTTCCAATGGAATACGAGCAAGAATAAGTCCACCTACTCCAAACACACCTTCGTATTTACCTGATTCGACTACCGGGGCCTCAAAGTCAGGGTACTCATCCTTACGAACCAGTTCCCAACCTTCGCGCATCTTAGCGCTGACGTTTTTAGTATCGTCAAAACCACGGGTTTCAGCCCGGATCCAACGATGCTTAAAACCATCCGGTGCAGGTGGTGCATCTAACATAGACGGGGGAGCCCACGGCTTACGCCTTGCCGTCTTTTCCCTAGATTGATTTGCGCGAGAAGTACGTTTGATTTCGCCTTCAAACATTTCGTTTTGATTTTCAGCCATCTCAATTACTCCTTCACGTATTTCGCGTATTCTTCAAGCGGCACACCCAATTTCTTCGCTATCGCGACTTGGCTAGGGGTGAGTCTAACCTTTTTCCCACTACTGCGCCCAGATGTACTGCGGGATACGGAAGCAACCGTCTGAGCGGGCCGTTTGCTACCACCGTTTAGCTTATGCGGAAACTCTGTCTGCATACGCCTATCCAGTTCATTATAGTAGTCATTTGACTGCGGGTCAAATCCTTCGTCTTCAACGAGCTTTTTATGTATGCCAAAAGCAGCATATGTCATCGCCTCGTCTTCACCAAACCAAGTATTTCTTTGAGCCCACTGCTCTGCTTTAGGGTCCGGCCTACGGGGCTGCTGTTGAGGCATAGGCTGCCGCAGCGCCGCCTGTTGCTGCGCTTGCATCTGCTGAGCATAACGCGCCTGCTGCACCTTGGCCTGCTGAGCACGGTCGTTTTCAATAGCCAGACGGGTAATAGCCCGTTGAGCCTCAATAACGCCGTTTGTGTCGCCCATTTCAATAGCTTTAGCCAATTTTTCTTCGGCGGAAGCTATTTGTGACTCGACACGACTGCTGTACTCGTTGACGTAGTTGCTATCCAGCGCATCCATGCGCTGCTTTAGCTGATGGGCTTCAGCCTGCACGTTTTGAGCATACTTCAACGCTTCTTCGCGCTGGCGCTCTGCTTCGCGCATTTTCTTTGTCAGGCGGTCAATGCGCTTCTGTGTGGCATTCTCCGCTTTGTCAAAATTATCATCTTCGGACGCCTGCTGTTCAGCATCGTCATTAGCTACATCGACCTCAGTTTCCTGAGAGTCGTCCAGATCCAGTTCAATCTGTTCTTTTTCTTCTGCCATTTTTAACTCCTAGAAATGCAAAATGTCTTCAGGCTCGTTGATACGCGCCAAAATCTCGTCATCGTTTAAGATGCGAACCTCACCGCCATCAATCTTAAAGCGCGAACCAGCGTAACGGGCAAACATCACCCAATTACCCTGCTCACACCACGGACCAGACGGGAACTTCTCCGCGTCTTTGTAAGCCAGAGGCCCTACTTTGAGGACATAGCCAACCTGTGTGGATACTGTCTGCTCATGCACCACCGCATCCGGCAGATAAATACCGCCATCGGTCTTACCTTTTCCGCGATAGGGGAGAATAAGCAAACGCCAGCCCGTCGGGTCTGGCATCCTTTCTAGGAGAGAACCACCGATTTTTTCGGGGTCTAATGCTTTGTCAGTGACATCGGTGTAAGCTTCGGCGAGGTTTGCGACTCCCTCAGATACACCTTCCAAATCAAGTTTTTGCGCTTCAGTCATTGCTTCGCTCCTGTTTTTCTAGCAGGCCCTTGAGTTCCTGTTCCACGTGATCCAGAGATTTTAAATTTCCCATGAGCTCACGATACTGCTCCATGTTCTTGACGTTGTCATAAATCAACAAGTCTTGAACTGCCTTCCGCCGCTCTTTGATAATCCGAAAAGCAGCCTCGGCAAAATATATTTCATCCACTCGTATATCTCCGCGTTAAATCTGATATATTATTATACCATTTCCAGCGCAAAGTCACGTGTTTCTTTGTTCCTTCTTAGCCAACCTTTACCAAAAGTGTTAAACGTCCGAAGGCTCTTATAAAAAGCCTCGCGCTCATCGGCTACAGCCTTAATTATTTCCGCCGCGTCCGCGGCTTCTACCGCCGCTAGAGTCTTTGGGCCTATCGCCCCGTCCGCAGTCGCTCCTACGGCCTTCTGTAGCGCTTTAGCCGCCCTTCCCGGCCCGCTGTTCACGGCCCAGTCAAAAATAGCAAAATCTACACCTGACGGTAGGTTGTCACCTTTTACCTTATCCCAGTAGCCCTGCTTGTAAATCAACTGAACGTGCTCTTCAGGGATGTTCTTTAACTCATCCACATCCTCTAGCGGTCTGCCCAGAAAATCTGAATAGGTTTTGTGCGTAATCCCCTTGTTAGTTGCCCCGCCGGGATCCTCCGGGTGGTCAACAAAGCCGCCTTCGTGCTTTAGCACCATCTCTAGGCTTTTGAAGAAATTGGCTTCCATTAACGACCTTTCATATACTTGCTCACAGCGCGGTTACCGAACCAAAATGACATAATGGCGGCAAACAGGCCTTGAGTCTCCGGAGTCCACATAAGCGTTACGGCGTCTTTCCAATCGCCGCCAGACTCCAATACTTTCACGATAATCACGACTTCCGTCGCGGCGAACATCAAGAAGAAGGCATAAGTAATAACAGGCCTAACACTACCGCGCAGAGCGTTGACAAATCCGCCAGCGTCAATGCTTCGATCATGCTCATAGATGCCCTTCGTCTCGGCTATATCCGCCTGTTTGTCGAGTTCCTCTAATTTTAGCGCGGAGCGCTTCTCCATCAACTCGGCTTCCATCTTCATGGTTTCGAGCTTCTGCTTGTGCTCCTGACCCGCCTTGAAGAAATTCAGCACTTCCGGGAGAAAGCTTGTCCCAAAGCCCAGTAAACTCCCAAGCAAACTCATCATTTTCAAGTCTCCTCTTCATATCCGCTATGCGGCGTTTCAAATCGGCTACTACCTCATCCATCAATACACCTTTACTGATCCGTTCTTTATGTGCTTTGGCACACAATACGCGGTCACCCTGTCGTCCGGGTGTAGATAATCCAAGCTCCTATAGTTCCCATATCTTTTACTTACCTGAGAAGCATAATAATTACAATCAATTATGCTGGCAAAGTACATATCGTTGCTGATGAGCTTCCGGTCATCCCCCGTGCCTAAATACACCATCAACAAAAATACGTGGATCATTCACTTGGCTTTGCACCCTTGCTATTTACATACAGACCAAACCACGCGGCCCCCGCGCCAACGATTACAGAAACAAAACCTGCCTGTGCATTATTTGGGTCGGGCAAAGCCATAAACCAAGTACACGTCTTGTAAAACACAATCATGTAACTAAGGATGAGTAACCGCGGAACAATTCGCCACGCATCCAACTTTTCCGGCGTAATCATACAGAACCTTTCATTTTGACAAGCCAAACAAACCCTACCAGCGCCGCTGCGCCGACAAGGACTGCCAATATAATAACACAAATTTCTACAAATTTCTGCCTGCGCTCACGCTGGAGGTACAACGTCTCTTGACGCTGCTTACGGATGTTGCCTTCCATGCGAATAAGCTCGTCCCACGCAGACTTGCCCAACGTAAAGCTAATCCATTGTTTTAATTCATCTCTTTGGGATTGCGCTTTGCGTTTAGCAGCAAAGGCCTCAATAGCCTCCTGCTCTACAGACTTGCCGTTAAATAATTTCTTGAATATAGGTGGGTTTTTAGCTTCTTTTTCCGCTTGGTCAATATCAGAAAGAGCGCCCATCCATCTGGACAGGTCGCCCGCCATCGACTCAATATCACGGCCAATAGAAAAACCTTTTTTAAGTGCCCCAAACGCCGCTGACGCGGTCGCCATCGCCGAAACTGGATCCATAACTATTTCCCGTAGTTATAATAAACATTATACTCTCTTCTTTTTCTTTTTTGGCTTAGACTTCCCAGCTTCAGACAAAGCAATAGCGATAGCCTGCTTCTGCTTGTAGCCCTCGTCCATCAGCTTACTAATGTTCTTGCTGATGGTGGCCTGACTTGATCCCCGTGCTAACGGCATTAGCTACAACTATTGTAGCCGCCACCTTTTACAGCAGCACCCATGCCACGAGCCGTTGCACGACCCATGCTCATTGGAACCTTTACTTCGGCTGTCTTGCCATAAGGGATGCGACCCTGACCCTTGATGTCAGCATATTCTACTGCCTTGGGTGCCGCACCCGGCTTATTTGTTACAATTTTTACTGCGCTCATTTTAGTCTCCTAACGTGGTCTATTAAAAGGATTACGGGCCATAGCCAAAACCTCTGCCGGAGTTAGAGCGACATTTGGTTGTTGGCCTTGAAAAAACGGGGAGGACATCTCCATCTGAGTAAGTGCAGGACCCGCAGCAACCCGGTTCGGCTCCGGCATAGGCAATGCCCTTGCCACAGGTGGGGCCTCAGTTGGTCTTTGAAACGGGTTTTCTACGACCGGTGCTGGCACCGGAGGAGCGGGCGCAGGGGCCGGGGAGGGCGTAGCCGCCGCTCGTCTTTCTTGCAACGCGTTAAAATAAGCCTGCTGAAGAGGGCTGTGCTCCCCAAAAAACCCGACGCGCATTTCTGTGCCGTCAGCAAGACGGATTAAAGTTCCTGAGTCTGGGGCCATGTCCAAAATGCTCTGTCCCGGTATGACCTCGAAATCTTGTAAATTAAACTCCGGCCTCGGCATATCTTCTATGTTGCTATCCACCGGTTGTTGTTTTCTTAACACCTCAAGAATCTCGGGGTTTTGAGCTATTAGCTTTCCCAAGGCACCGCTCATCTCTGTGCTGCCACCCTTCTGAGGGACGGCTACGCCGCCACCGTCCATATAACGAATAGAGTTGTCTATCATTGTCCGCCCCTTCCTAGCTTTAACAATTCACGCTCCATAGCAGACTGGATACGTGCCTGTGTCTGCCGCTCTTGCGCCGCCAACCGCTGCTGGAACTGATCCGCCCGCAACTGCTGGTTCTGTGCGTCAAGCTGCAACTTGGCTTGGTCGTTCTGTGCATCCGCCTGCTCGGCCTGCGCCTTGATCTGAAGCTCCTGCTCTTTAAGCTGAACCAACGGATCAGGGCCTTCACCAGAGATCTGACCAGACATCTGCTTGACCATCTGCATACCTTCCGCAACAAACTGCGCCGTCAAGCCTTCAATCTGCAACATCTCTTCCTCAGTGGCCGCCGCTCCGCCCGCCTGCTGACGGCTCTGGATAAACTGCACCGCTGCCCGCTCACGCGCCGCAATCTTTACGTGCTCCATAATGTGCTTCTGCAAGGCCATAGCCATAGTCGGCATACTCCCCACCATAGGAGTAGAGCCAAAGACCATGTGCGCCATAATGTGCGCCTCGTGCTCCTGACCCTCAAAAGCGTGTAACGGCACCATGTCCATTACGTCGATGTTCTCCTGCGCCGGATCCTTCGGAGTCGGCTCATCATCAGGAATGCGCTTCATAATACGGTCCACGTCCCGCACACCAAGCGCGTCGTACATGTCCCGATACACCTCGTACATGTTGTGCAACTCAGGGGCCGCCCCCGCCAACTGCAACTTAGTCTGAGCCAAAGCAATGCGCTGCGCCTGACTAAATACATTCGGATCAGATACCGGTATGATATCTACGCGGTCATCAAAATCAGACCGCATTACCGTGGCGTCCGCGCCCTCTACAGAATACGGATACTCCTGTGGCAAGCTCTCGCTCATCACCCGAGCCAAAATCCTGAACTCTTGCTTCATGGCATAGTGCATACGTTTATGCACAGCACTCATCACCCGAGAGCCCTGCTCCAGCATCGCAATAGTTGTACCTACTGCCGCCTGCTGGTTACCGTCCCCGACCTTCATGTCCGTAATCGTGGCAAACCGCTGACCCGCTTGAACCACAAACCCCAACAGGTTAAACAAAGTCCCGTCAGGACCCTTAAATGGCAACGGCATCAGGCTGTCACGAATAGCCCCTCCGGGTGCGTCCACGTCACGGAACTCACCGGGCTGCAACGGATCATCATCATCCCGGATACGTAGCCCACGGGCCTTGAAACCCGCTGGGAGATTGGACAACGTACCAGCATCAATTAACTGTCGCAGTGCCGCCGTGGCGGTTCGTGACAAACCGCCAATAGTATGAATGAGGCCCAAGCCATAAAAACCAAAGCCCGGAAGGAACTTATAATGCACAAAATACTGGATTTTGCGCTTTAACTCGTCATCCTCGCGGTAATTCCGGCGAATAGACAAGACTTGCCCGTTATCCTGACTGATTGTGACAACATATGGTACTTTAATACCTGTAGGCTCGCCGTCCTCGTCAAGTTCCTCATACCCTTCCAAATCCAGATCGACATGACACTCCAAAATGGTGCAGTCGTAATCAATCTGCGTAGATGAAATACCATCTATCCGGTCTAGCTCATCTGAGACAGAGTCCATCTCAGCCTGCGCCGGAATGACCGGAACATCCAAATAAAAGCCCGCGACCTGCTTTTTCCGCAAATCGTTTAAAGACATCCGAATAGACTGCGTTATGTTCGGACAGGTGTCCAAATCTGCCGTCTCATACGGTACAACCAAGTTTTCCGCCGGTATAAACTTACTTACCGCACGGCCCAAGGTCTCGTCGTAATACACCTTCTTAAAGGTACTACCCGCCAGCGGTAAATAGAACAACATCTGATCCATGTCCGGCGTGTAGTCTTCCATCACGTTAGTGATGTAGTAATTCATAAAATGTCTTACGCGTTGCGACTGCTGCTGCTTTTCTCTTGTCTCGCTTCCCATAATAGCAGTTCGCACGGGGCCGCTGGCTGGCAACAACTCATTGAACGCCTGCGCCTGAAACTGCGTAGCCGCCTCGGCAAGCAACGGGTGCGTAACCCCAGAAGCCCCTCTAAACGGCTGGGTCCTCTCCTCGTAGTTGAACCCAAGAAGCTCCAAACCGTTTGCATAAGCATCTTCCCAATCCTGTCGGCCAGCCTTGTTGGCCTCAAACTCACCCAACAACTCACCGGCTATGCGGCCAAGCTCCCTTTCAGGCATCTCTTCGGCCAAGTTTGCATAAAAATCATCGTTCTCGCCGCGCTGATCCGATGGCTCAAAATCAATGGTGACACCGCCATCCTCTTCCGGCGATATCTCAATGTCCATATTCTCCGCCGCGCCCTCAAAAGACACGACATTGTCCATGCTGCCCGGAACCTCTAGCTCCACTTCAGCCGCTAAATCCTCTGGATCCAACTGCGACGGGACATTTTTGTCCACCATTCCGCCAATAGGTTCACGTGCCATGCGTTATCTCCTTCAAGACTAACTTACCATAGTCCTATACATATTTCTAGCAATTGGTGCTAGGCTGCCCACGCCCCGTGGGCCGCGGTTCATGTTTCGCGCTACGTCGGCCAAAGTTACTACGCCTCCGTTCTCGTAAAGAACTGCGCCGGGCCTAGGGCCGACTGTAGCGTCTTTAACATCCTGACGCGCCGCATCCACAAAAACTTCCGGATCCTGACCGCCCCGGCTTATAAAACCCTTTTTAGACTTCTCAAGGTTTTCCAAAGCAGAGGACAAGTCCCTACTGACTGCAATTCGAGAATTTACATTCGCCGGAAATAAAACAGCCGCATCAGCAAGAGCTTGGTCTACCAGCGCCCGCTTTTGACGAATCAGCGCGTTATATGCCTGCGCTTCTGGCATATCATTCACGTTGACTTCTATCGCCTGACGGGTATTCGGCCAAAGCGCAGCAATCTGCTCCGCCACCTGCCGACGGTACGCACCAACTTGCGAGTACGAATCCGCGTCGAGCTCTGTCTTGTTCGCACTAATCAAGGCGTTAACCACGCGCTCAACGTCCATGTTAAACGGCGCGTTTAACTCGGGCCCCACAATCAGGGCGTTGCGACCAAGTTCTGGATCCGGGCGCGTCTGATAAAACAACTTCCACGCCGGGAACTCACTCTCCAACCGCGCTTCTATCTTGTCAAGCTGCTCAACAAGCGCTTGTTCGGAAATCTTCATGCCACCAACCTCATACGTGCCGCCCTCCCGAACCTTCCTGAGATTGTTCTGCGTAGAAAACGCAGATTGCATCAAAACCTGTAAATCATTAGACGGCTCCATGCGGAAAGTCCCGCGGTCCCCGCCCAACGACACATTGGCCCCCTTCAAAGTGTCTCCCATCGGAGTTACAATAGTGCGGTTAATCGCGTTGTCCGCCAGATTGTCATAGGCCGCTTGCAAATCGGCCAGAATTGAGACTTCTTTGTCCGAATTAAACGGGCTGGGGTTCAGGTCTGAACGCCGAAAATCAATTTTCCTTAGTTGTTGAAGATAAGCTACCCCTTCCGGTCCGTATTGGAGTTCAAAGGCTTTCAGTTTCCCATCTAGCCCCATCAGGATGTCTCGAGCCTCAGTCGCAGCAACCGCCAACTCATTCTCAACATTGCGACGCAAAACAGGGGACTGCATCCTACCGTTTAACATTCCTAACAAGGTCATATGGTCTGTAAAAGCTGCTACGAACGGTGCAACGTCTAACACCCCTCCACCCTCAGGAATAAAGGGCGGCGGCTCGGGCATTCTATTCTGACGGGCCACCTTTAATATGTCGTAACTTTGCTGCTGATCGTTAATAAACCGCGTCAGATCCTGCTTTTCACGATCTGTCAGAGGCCGTACATCAGAACCCGCTCCTGACGCGCCGCCAAGGTGAATCTCGTCTTCATAAAACACACTGTTGGGCTTTAGCTGTACCTGCTTATTAGGGTCATACGCCTTTAAGGCGTATGCTGCCGGAGACAAATCCTCAATGTCGTCCAACACCAACTCGTCTACGGTAAACGACCCGTCCTCGCCTTCACGAACAGTGCGGCGCGGAGAAACAACCAAGATGTCGTCCAAGTCGGCCTCTGTGACGGGAGAGGTCTTGCCGCCGCCTTTGGTAAACCCGGAATACGACAAAAACGCATCCCTGCTGGTAGAAAAGCCCGGCCTCTTAACCTCGTCTGACGTAGCCGCCTTCTGGCCAAGGAGAACCTGACGCGCCCTGTTACTAAACCCGCTGTTCAAAATAACGTCTTTTAAGGTAAGTTTTTGACCGCCCAAATCAAATCCGCCCCTATAAAGCAGCATCTCCTCGGGGTTTACGCCGTCAGTCATGGAAAAATAACGCTCCGCGGCTTCTGGGTCGATCTCAAACAAATCATTCTTCTTAATGCCGTGAGCCAAGCCCCGTATGCCGCTCTTGCCAACCCGCAGGCGACGGTCAATATCCGTGGGCCCCGCACCAAGAAAGGTTCCGCTCTCTCCAGCTTTTACGGCCTGCTTAACGGCTATGTTTGATCCTACTGCCTGCGGGCCCGTAATGAGGAGAGGGTCATACCGGTACTCTTGGCCTGTCTCCGGATCATACGCAAAGTCATACCCCTGCATCATGGCTTCAGCACCATAAGCCTGTTGTTTATATATCTGTTCAGGCATGGAAGCTGCCGCTTGCGCCGCCCCAACAGGGTCAGAAAACAAAGAGGCTACGCCTTGAACAATAGGCATGTAGCTAAAACCAAACTCCGCGTCTTTGTATTCACCCGGAACAGGTATTCTAAGAACTGTGCCCGGCGGGCCGTCCATGGGAATATCTCGGCTAGATGCCGGGGTAACCACCTCCGAGCGATAGGGCACAAACATATTTAAAAACTGTGCGCCAATACCCCGTTGCTCGGCGCCGGGTATGCCGTACACATAATCCGCGTTAGGATCCGTGGGCCGCGGTGCGGGGGCATTTGCCGCTAAGAAATCGTCTTCCGGATTGTCCGCCATCAATAATACCCCGAACGACTGGTCTGGAAGAAGCCCTGCTCATTGCGCGGGAAATAAACATCAATGCCCGTGGACGGCGACCGGAAACTCCTCGACCCCGGCTCACGGCCCAAAATCTGGTCCAACTGCTCAAAAACTTTGTCGTCTACCATTCTCGCAATCTGCGACGGCGTAGCATCTATACCCGCTTGCTTCAACAATTTCACACCAAAAGCATTGTTGCGCTTGTCCATAGCCACGTCTTCCGGCGTGGCGTTCCCGATCAAAGGAATAGGCAGAGCGTCTATACCCTCCGCGAAATTACCAAGTTTGGTCGCGGTCTCCGGGCCAAACTGCTTGGCCATCTCCGCAGACATAAGCGCATGAGCACGAGCGTCTTCTAACTCCTGAAACGTCGGCATATCATGACGAGGCCGCTGATTACGGACACTTTCCGGTGCATCACTCATCTCACGAGGAACAGACGGATAACCATACTCCTGCTCCAAGCGCTGCTCAAAAGTCAACGCCCCTTCAGGATAATAAAGGGATGAACCCTCGCTGCCCTCGCGACCCGACTCGCGAACAAGGTTCTGAGCCTCTGCGTTAGGCGCGTTCCACAAAGCAGAAAAGATTCCCGCCTCCTCAATAGCTGGGTTGCCGCCTTCCTGCATATAAAGCTCCGGGGCCCCTTTGTAACCACGAAGATCCGTGGGCCGCGAACTAAAATCCGGGGTGGACTGCCGCGTCAACGGCTCAGCCATGCCCTCATACGGCGAATAACGAGGCACAGACTGCTCAAAATACTGACCGGCCATGCCTCGACTACGAGCATCCGCGCCTAAATCAACGCGGTAACCCTCTTCATCAATAAAAGGCCGCGCTTGATCGTCTACAAAATAATAAGCTTCGCCCGTCTCAGAGTAGGAGGGCCGTGTGCGGCGGGAAATCTCTACCGAATCGCTAGTCCCGTATAACGCCTCGTCCATCGACATTGACGAGAAATCGGTAAAACCGCCCGCCCCAAGATTTACCGCAGAGCCGTTTGGAACAGCGCCGCCGTCATCAAATCCTATATAATCCATAATGGACTTCCGGTCGTCATCACCCGGACCAGAAAAATATTGCCGCGCACCGGGGCCCAACTTTTTGTAATAACCCCCACTGGCGGAAGCTTTAGGGGCCCCCATCATGTACTCATAAATGTCCGACAGCTTTTCGCCTACATAATCAGCAGCGCCCGCCCCCAAATCAACAATCGAATCTCCCATCAGTAATACGCCCTAACCTGTATGTTCGTGTCCTCGTCATCCCAATCGTCACTGGGCAACTGAACAAAGTTACCTTGCCGGTATCGCATTAAGGCCTGTGTCATACTATCAACCAAGTCGTCATGCTCTCCGTTCGGAAAAGCCGCCACCTCCTCAATCATCTCATCGGCAAAGACGGTGTCGGGGGCCCAAACCATACCCGCCTCAAAAAGTGGCGATACAGAATGGACTCGTGTTATCTTATCATTTCCTTTGCTTGGCGTAAAGTTAACAACGGGGATGCCCATGTTTCTTAATTCGTGCGTCAAGGGCAGACCAGAGGCCTTGGCTTCCACAATTACTGTGTCGGGCTCCCAATATTTATACTGGTCCAAAGCGACCTGCTTCAGTTCAGGAAAATCCCACCTGTCCTTCTTGCTGTCCAAAAGTATGAGTCCCGGTGGGCCCCCAACCTCCTCTGGACGAAATACACCCCACGTGGTTATCGCGCTAAAGTCAGCCGTCTCCCGTTTACTAAACGCCGTGTCATACGACTGAATGACATATTCAAGATTTGGAATACGGTCTTGCTCCCAGCGTTTCCACCACTGGCGCGGGATAATCGCGTTCTCTTCGCCCGTCGGGTTCTGCTGATACTGCGCGTTCCACTTACTGGGCGGGATAGAAGCTTTTACCGCGGTCAGGTCTTCAATGGACCAAAACTCTGGCCAGCACGGGACGCCATCATCAAATATCGCAGGAAGTTCCACAACTTCCCACTGGTCCGCCAGAGGGTCTTTAGCCATCGCCTTCAAAAGCTGGCCCGTCATATCCTTTTCTGACCACCGGGTCTGGACCAAAACAATCGACCCACCCGGCTGGAGCCTCTGTCGGGGGCCCCCAGTGTACCAATCCCAAGCATCGTCAAACCCGTTCGCAGACATCGCCGTCTGTTCCGAATGCGGGTCATCAATGATTACCAAGTCGCCACCACGACCCGCGAGGTTTGATCCAACGCCAACGGCATAGTACATCCCGCCAGCAGAAGTGTCCCAACGACCAGAAGCTTTACTGTCCGCAGCCAATTTAACATTTGGAAATACCTCCTTAAACTCGTCACTATCCAAAAGGTTTTTTGTCTTACGGCCAAAGTTGACCGCAAGTTCTGTCGTGTGCGTCGCCTGAATAATTTTCATCCGCGGGTTCTTGCCCATCATCCAAGCAGGAAACAGGAAGGATGCGAACTCTGACTTCGTATGACGCGGGGCCATGTTGATGATAAGTCGCTTTAGGTCGCCTTTTGCAACCCTTTCTAACTTTTCGGCAATGATTTTATGGTGACGACCGGCAATAAATTCCGGCCACATAGATTTTACAAAAGTCAAAAAATCATTCTGACAAGCTTCATTCTTCTCGATTTGCGCGAGTCGCAGGCGAAGCTTTAACTCCTGATCGGAAACATCCATCGGGGGCCCCTAAAGTTGCACAATTTGTACGCATAAATATGCACATTTTTTAGTCAGTTAACAAGTCCTATCTAATTGCTCAAAAAATAGGCAATGTTTCACGTGAAACATTCATATCATTTTTCACATGATTATTTGTCAGAAACATGGCCCTTGCTCCGGCTTGCCAACCCCGCGGGCGGCGCGGCGCGGAGCGCGGATTTTTGGCGGATTTCCGCGGTTTTTGCCCCGATATGCAGGGGCCCCTAACGATTGCCCGCCGGTCGCCGGTCGCGGTTCGCGGGGCGCGGTTCGGTGCCAGCCGGTCGCGGTTCGCGGTTCGGCAGCGGGCGGGATTTTCGCGCCGGTCGCGGTTAACTTTCCGGAAAAATTAGCCCGCCGGTCACGGCCTGCGGTGCGCTGGTAGGTTTCAGGGATTGCGGGGCAGGCAGGGCGGGGCGGGTTTAACTCTTAAATAATCGCGATATAAAGCCCGCTGGCGGGCATAAAAA
>LSRR01000332.1_pt1 | contig 17210 bp, 30 predicted proteins | sample 1162981 | NCBI WGS metagenome assembly LSRR01 (sample SAMN03256433, study PRJNA305521) | marine metagenome | biome: Estuarine; feature: Estuary; material: Brackish water; isolation source: iron chloride precipitation of viral particles from surface water samples | place: USA: Chesapeake Bay ... | reverse complement strand
CTTAAAATACAAAGAGGAATGCACTGAAACTTCTGTTGGATTAAATGATGATGAGAATTCAAAGTCAACATCTGTAGTTGTATTGAATTGTACATTACTAAATTCATCAGAACCAACTTGCATTCCTCTTTGTATTTTAAGAGCGTAATCAAAATCAGGTACTACATCATCACCACTACCCTTAGCAGGAACTAATTGGAACACATCTAATGTTACAGATGCAGGAACAACATTCTTTGGTTTGTATCCATATGCTGCCGCAAGGTTAAATAAGTTTACCTTTTCTTCTGCATTAGTTAATAAGGATTCTCTTAATTGAGTATCAGTATAAAATGAAAGAACATCCCCAACATAAGATGCCATCTCAATAAACATCATACCAGGTGATGATTCGTTAAAATCATTGTATGTATTTGGAAAATAGTTTTTAGCGAAATCAATTAAGTTTTTTCTTAATTCACCAAAATCTTTTCCAACTAAAGATACATCTTTTTGTACTAAATCTGTTCTGTTTGCCTTTGCCATTTAATTTCCTTATTGTATTGTAGCAGAACCTGCTGAATCTACAAACATAATTATTTGTTGATTTGAACCTTGTTCAGTAACTCTAAATTTTAATTCAATACCAACATAATTTCTATCATAATTAGGTTGAATTATCAAATCATCAATTACTATATATGGTAGCCAAAATCCAATATCTTCTCTCAGTTGTTCATCCATTTGAGTTGATAAACTTTCATTCATTTGTTCAAATAGAAGAGAATATACAGATGAACCAAATTCAGGTTGAAATAATCTTTCACCCTTTCTGGTTAATAAAAGATTTTTTAAATTAGATATTGCTTGTTCTTCAGTTGTATAACTTAAAGAAAACAATCCTTTATTCTTACCAAAAGGCAAAGTAATTCCAACTGCAATATCCTTTTCTAAATCAATTGGATTATAAAAGTATTCTTTTCTTTGAGCCATTTATCATTTACCTTTTTTAGCGTTGATAGTTTTCATCAACTTAGAATAATCTTTTGTTAGAGCATCCCCAACTGCAGTTCCTTCAATGTTTACATTTAAAGGATTACCATCTGGGTCTACAGTTGGCATCATACTTTGAGCCGTTGGTACACCATTACCATACCCCAATTTTTCAGCCATTACTTGTCTGTTAAATCCTTGTGCTTGCCCTGATGTAAATGTTCTACCATCTAAGTTTTTCCATTCGCCACTATCATATGTTTCTGATAGCATACTGTTTAACATTGGGTTTTTTGAAAACTCCATTGTTGGGTTTTGTTTTTTTAATCTTTCAGTTTCCAAAACTTCTGAAACATCTAATGGGTCAAATGGTTTAGTTACTTCTTTAACTTTATTTTCTCTAATTACAGGTTTAGAACTTTGTTTAATCTCTTTTAAGATTGGTCTAAGTTCTTCCCTAACAACTTTTCTTACTATTACTTCTAATAAATCTGCTAATTGTTTTGCCTTCATAATATTATGTTTTTATATAAATATTAAAATGTTTAGTTTTACACTACCCCAACCCAAGGGAATGGTGGGCCTGGTACTGGTGATGGTGCTGCAGGAATCAACCCATTATATACACCATTTACAGTTAATAGATGTGATGTAAATGCTGCTATTAACTTACCACATATAATATTACCCATTGGTGTTGGTGATGGTGGATTGTTAAATGCACCCCACAAACCCACATCTAATGGTGATGGAGTTCCGCCTGTTATTACAGTATTACCTACAGTTGGTGATACATAACCAGGTGGTGGTGGTAATGGATTCCATTGAACGGCTGCCCAATAAGAAACTGTTTCAGTTGCCCATCCTAAAAACATTAGTGGTGTTGGTGGCCCTTCTGAATCTTTTATTTGATTAAATGTATCTAATATTGCGTTTTCAATTCCAGTTGTTGGTGGAGCTGATATAATAGTTGAACCTGGAATTAAAGATATCATAGCAGTAGCTACTGCAACTCCATACGCATCCGCAATAATTTTAGCGGTATCCGATTCTGTTTTTTCGATTGGAGCATCTAAGTAAGGTGCTACTGTTGCTTGAAATCCAGGCCAAAGTACCGCCATATTATTGAGCCATTTGTTTTAATTCGGTTAGTAATTGTTGAACTTGGGCTACATTTGTTGCGGGGCCTGTTGGCCCAACACCTGTTGCAAATGTTGCAGTTCCTGCTGTTAAATCTGCTAATTGTTGAATCAACCCTTCTAAGATTGTAAACATCTTATCCATATCCATTGCCCATGCCGGCGTTGCGATATTTACAGATTTAGCACCACTAAGTATAATGTAATCAGATTTTGAATTTAAAATAATTCTATCTGAGTTTAGGATTGCAGATGGTTTATCAAAGTTTTTTTGAGAATCTACACCCGTTCCAATATTTTTTTGAGATGTAGTTAATCCAACTTTTTGTGATGAGGTTAACCATATAGATGAAAGGTCATCATCTACACTTTCAATAATAAATTTATTATATTCACCACCTTCACCTCTACCATTAGATAATATGGTTATCGGGTCTTCTACAGTTGAAGATTCCCAAGATGGTGTTTGAGTTGTATCTGAATCGGTTGGGGAGTATCCAAATCGTAATGAATGTCCAAACCTACCTTCGATTAAAACATCCCCTAAGAATGGTTGTAATGAACCCACATCCGTTCTTTCTACAAACCCAGCTCCTAAATCAACATCAGAATCTCCACCTGATGTGTTTGGGTTTCCTGATGAAACATCTTCGTAAGTAGAAAGAGTGTTTTCTGTCTTTATAGAATTTACATCAGGTAACGCGTTCTGATGTATATTTTGTTGTATTGATACAATATCAATATAATATTGTCTTTGCGTAGATTTAACTGAATTTCCTTCAGCTATTGTAGATGAAACTATTAAAACAGATTCACCAATCAATGGGATTCTTTTGATATTTGTATTAAGAGGATACGCTATGATTTCAGTATTAGATGGTTTTAATCTAACACGAATAGCATATGTAGTATCAAAATTATCATCTTTTAAATTTACAGCTATAACAGACCCAGTTTTTAATTCAGACATTAATCATCTCCATCGTTTTGAAGAGAATCTATTTTCTCATCAATAGCTTTTGCGTTTTCCAAAAGTTGTTTCTTTTCTTCATCGGATAATCCTAAACCACCACCCATCTCATCTGAGTTGGCGTCTTTCATCATTCTTTGAATAATTGCAGCTAATTTTACAATCTGGTCATCGTTCTTAACAGATACTTCCATATACTCTTTAATTAGAGGAACTACTACGGTTGCATCGTTTATGTTAGTAACCAATGGTTCTAATTGTGCAATAAGTAATTTTAATTGTCTATCTTTCTTTTTAGAATTATGATATACATCTGACATTATATCTGAAAATGTTTTACCTTTAAATAATTCAGTATCTTTATCCATGCTCTTCCTTTAATTCATAACTCATTGATAGAAATCCAGTTTGGTTATATTCATAGTATAACTCAGTATAAATAGATTTCATCTTATTAATTACTTTTGTGATGTACTGAGTATCTACACCAGTCCTCTCTCTAATAAGTATGTAAAGAGCTTTCTTATTGTATGAATATAAATCTATTCTGTTTCTGAATAATTCGTTAATCGAATCTGCAATAGCTCTATCTCTATCTTTTAAAAATAAATCGTAAAGATGTTCATCAATGTAATCAACGAAGTGGTCAATAAAATCAGATTTTTCTTCTTGAATTTGTTTATTTATCACTTCGTTTGTTATATTTCTATTCAAATCAATAGCATCTATGTTTTCACGAGATTTCATTCTCTCATAGTTTTTATTGTTTTCATTAAATAAATAATTTCTAGCTACTACTGTAAAGTATGAAAATGCTCTACCATTATCACCATTAAATCTATCAATCTTTTCATTTAAGAATGCTACAACATTAGCCTTTACATCTTCATATGGGTCATCAAAATAGTAAGTCTTATAAGTATGAATTACATTTTCTGATAACTTATCAAATGGATAATGTATAAATCTATTATAAATTTTATTTTTTAAATGTTGGTTATCACAATTGTTGTATGCGTTAATAGCAATCTCTGTTATCTTTGTAAAATATCTTTTATTATTTCTCTTTCGTGGCATCTAATTCATACACTTCGTTCAACTCTTCCATAGCAGTTTTTATCTCATTAAAGATATAACCACTCTCATCATCGGCTTCAAATGAACCCAATCTATCTATTTTTTTCATCCTATCATATGCTTTTTTCATTGAATCGTATGCAAGGTTTATATACTTTTCAGAAAATTCCATCTCATCTTCCAAAGATTCATATTTTCTAACAAGATTCCAAACTGCATATAGTAAAGCAATTATGATTAATGATAATGATACTATTACATATTCCATAATTAATCCTCTGTAGTTTCTCCGAAAATAGATTTAAAATCAATCTTTTCCGGCATTTTTACGTTTTCTAATTTTTGTTTTTTAGTTGGTCTACCACCTACATTTTTAGTCTGAACCTTTTTATCAGAATTTACAACTCTATTTCTCTCAAAGTTAGATGCAATCATATCTGCTTGATGCATTACAAATGGAATCTGAGTTTTAAGAACATTATCTTTATTGTAAGTAATATAATACTCTTTGTTGTTTTCATCATAAAGTCCATCAGTTAATTTAATGCCGATATATTCTACTTCTGAAATTTTAATTCCAAAATGGTTCAACATCCAAAATGTTCTATCATTCAAACCCATCCAATGCATATTTGGATTGGTTTTGTAAATCTTTCCTTGATTTTCAATATGCCATTGTGAATCATTTGGTAAATACCAACTTTCTTCGTGATTACCAACCTTACCTAAATCGTGATGAAGTGCAACAAAGATTAAAGTTTCTTTATCAAAATCTAATTCCATACCCAAAGATTCATATAGGTCATAAATCTTTATAGCATTTCTAGTAACTCTAAGAATGTGGTCAATGTATCCACCTGCGAATGCATTGTGGAAGTGTTCTGTGGATGATGCAGGAGTAAGGACAATTCTATCCTCTAAATGGTCATACATCTTATTAAGAGAATCTAATCTATCACCTGTAAAAGTTTGGTTGATTAGTTTTCTGAATTTTTCATAATTCTCAGTAATCTGAGTTTCGTCTAAAATGTGTATCATAACTTAATTTTTAATTTATACTCTTGTTGTTAAAATAGAAAGTAACTCACTTTCTCTATAAATGTGATATGTATCTTTTCCATTTCTATGTTTGAATCCAGTTCCATCTAATAAAACTGTATCACCTTCTCTAACACTCATTGGTATTTTATCACCTGTTTGAGTAAATAACCCATTACCAACTGAGATAACTTTACCAATCATTGTGTTTTCAGAACCAGATGGTTTATACAATCCACCTGCAGTTTTTTCATCATGTCTTTTAACAATCTCTACTACAACTCTATCACCTAAAGGTTTATAATTCCATTCCATAACTTTTCCTTTTTATATAATTTTATCAATAATTCCTAATTCCAATGCTTCATCTGAAGTTAAGAAGTAATCGTTTTGTTGGTTTTGTTCCCACCACTTTTTATCTTTATTTGTAAATTTCTCCATAAGGTTATTACAATCTTCTTCTAATTGTTCTGCGAATTTAGCATTTGATTTTAAATCAGAAAGTTTACCTGCTGCAAATGATGATAGTTGGTGAACCATAATCTTAGAATGTTTTGATGCGGCTCTAAGACCTGTTCCAGATGCAAGTAGTAATGCAGCTGCACTCATTGCCATACCTCTACATACAATATTTACTTTTATACCCTCTGATTTTAAAGATTGGATATAATCAATTAATCCTAAAGTTTCTACAACATCACCACCACCTGAATTTAGAAGTATGGTAACTGATTCTAAATTTGAATTAATCTTTTTTAGTAATCTTACTTTACCAATAATATCAAAGGTTAAGCCTTGTATTATTTCATCTTGAATTAAGATAATATTATCATTAATATCAATACCGTAATCAAACTCTCTAAACTCTTGGAAATACTTTTCATTTTCTTTTGGAGTTTCCGTAATACTATAATTGGCCTCCACATTAGATGTAGATGTGGTTCTACCATCCCCATACAAATCACTCATATTATCGTAATTAATAGTTTTTTGTTAATTTATATACAAATATACGAAAAATATTTTAATAATCCAAATTTATTTTAGATTTTCTGCTGATTTTACTGAATCATTATACCTTTTCGTAACAGGTGGTTTAGTTTCACCATAAAATTCTTTCTTAGATTCTACTTTAGGTTTAACTTCTTCTTTATATACTTTAGAAGCTTCTTTTAACTTTTCAGTTGGTTGTGGTGGATTCTCATTTGTATCTAAAATCACCTCAACATCTTTTTTAGATAATATTGGTTCTACTTCATCTTCTTTATTACCACCAATGTATTTGTTAATTGCAATTACCATCGCAACTGCTAATGGGTCGAACACAAATACAATTAATAATGTAAACCAATTTACAATCACATCCATTGATTTACCTGTAATTTTAGATAAGTAACGAAGTGGTCCGATTTCTGCAGCAACTTCATTATTAGATTCCATATCTAAAATCTGTAAATCTAACTTTGTAATTGAATCAGTTAGGGCTTCAATTTTAATTGATATTGAATTTCGTTGTTCTTTAGAATCATTTAGCTGAGATTCTAAGGCTCTTCTAGTTGATGATGATGTTGTGGTTATAATCTCACCTGTTTCTTTATCTTTATACTGAATTACATTATTTGATAATCCCTTAGATAATTCTGAAATAGATTCATTCAGTTGTTCTTTTTCTAATTGGTATGATTTCAATGATTCTTGAAATCTATTCTTTTTAAGTTCTACCACTTCAGTTTGTTTATCTAATACACCCAATTGGTCTGCAGTTTTTTGGTAAGCAGATGTAAGGAATCCATAGATACCTGCCGATGTGATTAACATTAAAATTAAAACACCCATCGTTAAATAGCTTTTTAATAGTGTATTTATCTTATTCCAATTATTATGTAGATATGATGCTACTATCAGTTTGGAGAACTCTAAGGCAGAAGCCATAATAATCACTTCAGTCTTTGCACCTGCAAATAACGAACTTAATCCAAATACTGAATAGTAGGCTGCTGAAATCGATAGTGTTAAGGTTGAAATCACCATCAAAATACCGAACCATACTCTTTTTGAAAAAAAGTTATTAACAATTTTCATATTTTTTACTTTTATTAAATTTCTAAATTGTACTTATATTTAGATTCTTTCTTTAAAGAAGAACAGAGTTGATAAATCAACCCTGTAAGTAATAATAAATAGTAAAAAGAAAATAATAAAAATACTTCAGACATCCTTTAACCCGAAATAGTGTCATGCTGTCTTCTGTATTCTAAAAGGGTTAATTCTTTAGCTTTCGCTTCTATCATCACATCAACATCAACACCATATGTATTAATATATTCAGAAATATAATCTGAATGTGCTTGTGGTTTGATACTATTATTATTCTCATGCAATGATTTACTTTCAGAGTAGTGAACAACTGGTTTGATATCACCCCAAGTACTTGCAGCAAGTCTAAGAGCTTCTTCTTCAGTTAAACCACCTGTATTGAATTTATGGTGATGGTAATCGAACACAATTGGAATACCAATACGTTCGTGAATATACATAAGGTCAACTACAGAATACATTGATGCTTTATCATCATTCTCTACAGTCAAACGTGTTTGTACGGATTCAGGTAATCTCTCAAAGTTCTTACAGAATCTATCCATAGCAGAAATCTTATCACCATACACACCATTACAATGAATATTAATCTTATTGTAAGGAGTACGAGATAATCCTAATAAATCAAATGTTTCACCATGTGTAGTTAAATCTTTAATGGTGTTTAACACTACATTTTCTTTTGGAGATACCAATACATTAAACGGACCAGGATGAGCCGTTAAACGTTGACCATATCGTTCTGCAAGATGACCAGCACCTCTGAGTAAATTACTAATACGATGATAATGTGGTAAATCTGATAAGTTATACTCAGAAGCCCACGGAAAGAAATCAGAACTCATACGAAACAGTTTGATACCATTTTGTTCGTTCCACTTAATAATCTCAATCAAATCTCTTACATTCTGAATACCTAACTCAGATGCATAGTTAATACCTTTTTCTTTGAAGGTTCGTTTAATCATACTACGATTGGTAGTAATACCCTTCTTACCTAATGTCATATTGATACAAGCGTATCCTAAATTTCCCATAATGTGTTTTTTTTTTACTATGTAAATGTAATAAAAAAAGGGGACTTATACAAGCCCCCTATGTTAAGATAATGTTAATTATTGTTCTATCGGTTCAACATCAATTATTTCTTCACAGAAATAAAAGTAAGGTTCTTTTTTAAATACCTTATCTGAACGTAAATGTTCACGCCATACTTCCACAATAGGGTTATCATTTATTCGTATTTTGCGTTGAACAATCCACAGTTTATCCGATACTGATATAACTTCTTTACAAAACATTACTTAACTGAGATTTCTACTAAGTCTTTCTTTATTTCTTTTTTTGGGATTGTTAAAGTTAGGATTCCATTTTTAACTTCTGCTGAAGTATTTTTTACATCCCAATTTTTTTGGATTTTGTAAGATTTAAAAAACTTTCTATCTTCTGCAGTTCCATCAATTACCAATGTGGTATCTTCCACAGTAATTTTAAAATCTTTTTTTGAGAAACCTGGTACATCAAAACTCATAACCAAATCATCACCATCAACTTTCATTGATTCGTTTTTAGGCTTGAATGTTGATAACATATCCAACATAGTTTCATCAAACATTCTGTCGAATGTATCTTTTCTTGTAGTAAACATAATAACTCCTTTTTAGTTTGTAATTTTTAATTCTTAATATTCAACATCTATACCATTAGATGTTTTATGACAATTTGTCAGTATAGTAATGTGATTGTGTCAGTTCAATGAAATTGGTGGTGCATTCCCAACTACTTTATACTGTAGTAAATACTCACCATCTTCCATTTTAGATAATGTTCTATCTGATAGAATTAAACCATTCATCACCATATCATTAGCAACTTTTCTAAGTAGTTCTTCAGATACACCTGTAATAGATATATGGCCTGATTTATCAAAGATTGCTAATACTTCATGTCTGATTTCATCATCATCTTCGAAATCAAATTCTATTTCATCTTCACCGTAATATTCATCTTTGAAATCACCAATCATCAAATCATAAAGATATAGTAATTTATCTTCATCATCTAAATCTTTGAAAAAGTTATATTCAATTTCATCCCAATATTCTTCACGTACCATATTATTCTCCATTTGTTAAAGATTCAATATAAATTCGATACGCCAACCATGTGGGTTCATATCCAAACTCTTTAAAGTAATTATGTTTTAAAACATACTCTTTCAGTTTAGAAAGGCGGGCTTCACCATCATTGTGGTGTATAATTTCCCATAACTTGCTTTGATAATAACTATCCGTAATTTCATCTATAATCATATCATATATAAATATGTTATTTTAATCCTTTTGTTTTGTAAAGTTTATTTAAGTAAACCAATACTTCTTTTGGTAAGATAGTTCTTTTTGTAGAAATGTGGTCTGTTAAGGTATCTAAAAATGAATGTAGGTGGTTGAAATTTGATTCTTTAGGAACTGAACTACTTAATTTTTTAATACGTTCTAATACATTATCTACATATGAATCCTCTGCAGATTCGTTTGTTGTTAAATACTTTGATATCATATATCTTTCTGAAAACCAAAGATGTGGTCTTGCATCAACATTTTGAACTTTCTTATATATCATATCAATGTATTCTTCCAAAGTTAATATATCAGGAACACTATTCTTAAATTGGTTATAGGAAACCCATTCACGAGCTTTCTCCATGTCCGGGTCTCCCAATCCCAACTCTTTAAAAAAATCAGAAGTATTCAAATTAACTCCTTCTTAGAAAATACCCAATTTCTGCTTTTGTTTTATTATCAATTGAGCATCTTCCAATGTGGTAATAATTTTATTACATTCAGAGTAAGTAAGTTCAATTTTTTGATTCCCAACAAGTAACTTTCCAATTGGTGTTGCTTTACCACCAATATTATGCTCTGATAACGAATCTGAAATTTCGAACTCAATTGAGTTGTAATTCTTTCCTAATTTTTCAAATCGTTGTTTTGATTTTTCATCAATTCCAAATGATTGGTTAACATACGATTTTGGTTTACTGTGATTCATAACTGTAAATTTAAATTAAACATTTACTATAAATATGAAACGAATCTTATATAAACTTACTTTCTACCTTTATTCCTATTAGAAATACGATTAAACTTTTTTTCAAAAGAACCAATATCCATTCTGTTAGGATGTGTTCTTTGAATATTTTGGTCAATCCTAATAGTTTCAGCAATCCAATGCCAAGCCGCGGCTACTGTTTTTTGTGATGGTATCATATACTCTTCACATAAGCGTTTAGTTCCATCTGAAACATAATACAACCCATTTCTATCCATCTTTGTAACTGCGGTAGGGTATTTCTTCAGAATCTTATTCTTTATCCTCTTGAACTTCTGTTTCGTTATTTCCATCATCAATAGATTTTGTAAATGCCGCTGTGAGCGAACTGTTAATATAAACTGAATCTGTTCCGTTTACAAAAATAGATTCATAAATTTTACCCTCTTCAGTTTCGATGGTGTGAACGATTCCCCTTTTGGAAACCGCTCTATCCACCACATTACCCACCTTATGTTTTCCAAATACAGTTATAACAACTGTAGAGCCTTTTGAGTAATTCAAATTCATTACTTAATAACTTTAATGATTTTAGTTTCAATTACTGATGTAACTTCAAACTCTAATCCATCATTTTTGAATTCCTCATGTACCTTTGTTTCAGCATCTGTTACTGATACTGCATGAACACAATATTGTTCTGATACTTTCTTTTGACGACCTTTATCATCGGTCATTACCACTTTTACTTTTGCAATGTAATACTTCATCTTTAATTGATTTTAATTGTTATACTTAATATTAAACTTTTCTTCTAAATCGGTTTCTGTAATTAATTCATAAGAACCATTACATTCACCCACTTCCATATCTTCTGTAATTGTATGGAAATATTGAACCATTTTTTCACCATTATGTTGTCTACCTGCAGGAATTACCATCATTTGAATTGGTAGAAAAGCATTTTGAAATTGTTTAAATTGACGAGGTCCTATCTCATCTGGTCCTTTTTTAAATCTATCTCTGAGATGGTCATAATATTGGTCATCCATTTCATTCCACTCATCCATAGGTTGTTCTAAATACTCATTTGCTTCATCAGCAGCTTTTTGAAGAGCTTCCATCTCTTCTTGAGATACCTCATTCCAATATTCTTCTGGTATCAAATTATCTTCATGTTCACTCATAATATTATTGTTTTAATCTATATGCAATTTCACCGTTATCGTTTACCACCGATTCAATTAAACCATCATCTGAAAGCGATTCTAGTGTATCATCTACAGCGGTCATAACACATTCTTTTATAGTTTTATCAACTATATCTTCCATCTCATCAATGGGATTTTTACTATCTGATATATTTTTTGATAATATCAATTTAAATTTACCTTTACTTAAAAATGGGCTATCAAATGTACCATCTTCGTTTAGAGCATCCATTACCCCATTTACCAATTCTTTACTATTAATTTCCATAATCACCTTTATTTGTGTAATATTTTAAAGATTCTAAATCTTCATTGTTTATAAACATACGATTTTTCCAGATATTTTCCAAGCATTCTTTAAGAAATTTTTCGGATGTACTTTCAGCAATCATCTCAAAACCATCTTCAAATAAACCCTTTGGAGCATAACCATCTTGCCAAAGTGAATCCATTATTTTTTGTTTTTCCCAAGAATCACAACCACTTAAATAATCATTAAAATCGATATCAACATCTACACTTGCCATATTTTATTTTTTAGAGAAATGGCCCCCCACCCATTTGGGGAGCCATAGAGAGTTAAACATTTAAATTAAAATGGGTTAGTTAAATCATCATCTTCTACATTGAAAAGATTTTCTTCTTCAGTAGAACCAACATACTTTTGAACGAATTGTCTGATGTAAGTTCTTTCAGATTGAGCACCACCCGCCTCATCGAATAAAGGATAGATGGTAATTTCAGCGGCTTCTTCTAAAGTGAAACCATCGTAAAGAAGAGAACCAATCTCAACCGCAGTACGGGTTGAAAGTGAATTGGTTAAGTTTGGAGTTTCTTTTTTAACTTCAGAACGAGTCATTGAAGTAATCTCAGCAACTGAAGTAATCAAATTAACATTTACTGATGGATACATCATTTTAAGTAATTCAGTTTCTTCAGTTTTACTCAAAGTATCCATTTCAATGATAGTGAATCTATCAACAATCGCTCTATCAAGTTGACGAGTTGCGGTATATTCATTACCAATGTTAGCGGAAGCGATGAATGAAACACCTTCAGCGACTTTCACAATTGGTGAATCTGAAGCCTCATCCAAACGTAAGTAACGTTGTCCTTGGTCTAAAACACTCATTAAGATGTTGTGAGCCTCAGGGTGAGCTCTCGTAATTTCATCTAATACAACAACTGTATTTGGAGTTTGAATCGCTTTAACGAAAGGAGATGGATTAAACACCGTACCTTTCTTAGTATCGAACTGAGTGTTACCAATCAGAGTAGCACGAGGGTCTTGAGTAGAACCTAAGTTAAAGATTTCCATTCGATAACCATCAATTGAATTAGCAGCTGCTTTAGCGGCCATAGTTTTACCACAACCCGCAGGGCCGGTCATCATAATATTCTTACCTCTAAGAATGTTACGAATCAAATATTTCCATTTCAATTCACTCATAAATAACATCTGAGGTTTCAACCCTTTTGAATCATTGTGAATGAAGTTAATAAAGTCCATAGTGTTTGGAGCTTGAACAGGTTCAGATTGAACTGAAGTTGATTTCATTTGGAAAACTTCCAAACCACCATTTGGTTGGTTGAAGTTTGTAACAGGCTCAGCACCTTCAAACTTATCAGCGGGAACTCTACCAAATTCAACAGAACCTTCTGATAATGTTCCTTTAACTCTAGCTTTGAAACAATACTTAGAAGGATTGTTAGCCGATGCAACGGCTCGTTTATAAAGTGAAGTTCCTTTCTCATTGATTTCAGGAACTAAGAATTCCACACCGTTTGAGTCAACTAAAATTAACTCTTTGTTCTCATTTCGAACAACTTTCAAAAAAACAAATCTTTGTGATTTCATAAATCTAAATTTAAATGTTTAACTTTTATCTCTTATTACTCTGTAAATGTACAACTATTATTTGAATTAACCAAATTTAAAATGTTAAAAAATGTTAAATTATTGAATAATCTTGTTCAATAATCATTCTTACCGATTCTCTATCAAACGAATCAAAGTAAATCTCACCTAATGGTTTTGATTCTAAATACTCATTGATAGCTTCAACAATCCGTTCTGGTGTAGCAATCTTATAAACACCATCGTGGTTGTTGTAAAAACTCAATACATAATCGTAAAACTCTTTAATCAATCTTGGGTAATTTCTCATATCTCTTAACTTTTATTACTCCGTAAAGATAAGAAACACTTGGGGAATATCCAAGCCCCAAGTGTTAAGTTAATGTTAAGTTTTTATTCAAACATTTTATTCAAAGTTCTAGTCAATGGAATCAAAGAAGTAACATCAATTGCTTCGGCAGATTTACCATACATCCTTTTAAAGTTCTCCATAGCTCCACCGTATCTACCTTCTTCAATGAAGTAAGATAAAACCTTAACTCCAGCCATTCTCATTTTCTTAATCTGATTAGCTGTATGGTTAACAGCACCTTCACCTGAATAATCCATATCATTATTTGAGAAACCTGGCCATCCATCAGAGAAGTTAATGAAGTAAGAATCAGTACCTTTATTAGTTTTGATAATTTCATCTAAGATAGATTCAAAACATAAACCTTCAGGAGTAGTACCAGTTGCGTTCAAATATTTAAATAATTGTTGAATCTTAGAAATTTTATCCTTTCTACTATCATACGCAATCAACATTAAAGGTTGAACAGGATTATGTTGAATAGCTCTGTAAGAAATAACCACATCTAAATTTGAAGTCATTGAAGCCGCTTTAGCGATTGCAACTGCCGCCGTTTGTGAGTTAGTCCATTTAGAACCACCCATTGAAGAACTAGCATCAATTGAAATGTGAATCAAAGCAGGTTTATGTTTGTTAACCACTGTCTGGTCAAAGATTTGAACATTACCCATACCCAATTCATGTAACAAACGACCTGAGATTTTACCATTCTTCATTCGAGGTGTAGTCAACGAACGCTCTTCAGAACGAACTTTCAAACGTTTACCCAACATAGTACCGATTTGTAAACCTTTGTTAATAGCTTCTTGATTTCTTTCAGCGTAATAACCATATGAAGAAACCATACTAATAGTATCTGAATCTGCTAAAGCTTTTGTAAAGTTACGAACTACGATAACGGCGGTTTGTCTATCTTTTCTCCAATAGTGATTTGAACTGTAATCTTTACCAACTAACTTTTCATCAATACCTGATTTAGCTAATGTTTCTAATTTTTCATTTTCATTCTTAGAAACTTTCTTTTTAGTAATATCACCATTTTGAAACTTCTTTTGTTTCTCAATAGCCTTTTCTAATTGTTTCTTTTGTCTATCTGATAATGAACCTTCACCACTTTGAGCTTTAGTATCTGAGATTTGGTTATTAGAACCATCACCACCCGCACCATTTGGATTGTAAGAAGAACGACCTGATTTCACATCACCACCTTCAGCATCACCATTAGTATCATCACCATCGGTAGAATCTTGCTTTGATTCACCATCATTCTCAGAACCTTCAGTATTATCAGTACCATTGGTTTGGGAATTATCACCACCAGAACCACTACCTGAACCTTCTTCAGATTGATTCCCATCAGATTCACCATCACCAGATTGGTTTTGATTCTGATTTTGTTGTTGAAGTGGTGGAAGTGAATCTTCAATAAATTTGAAAATCTCACAAGCCAACTCAAACGCTTGTTGAGTATTCTGAAGTCGATTGATGTTTCTTAAATCAATCATTTTGTAAACTTCTCTCAATAATGGAAGAGCATCCAAATCACGATTTTCATTGGTGATATTAATGATACGGAACATATAAGATTCCCAATCATTTTCTCTATATTCAGAAGATTGAAGTCCTTTATCGATAATCTTAGCGTTGAAATACTTATCATACATAGAGTGATAGTAACCTTTGTAACCAGGAGAAGTAGAATAAATATAGTAATCAATTCTTCTATCTTCAATCACATTCAGTAAATCTTTAACAACACCTGAAACCCAATTACGAACACCATCATAACTCATCTGATGTTTATCTTCTAACTGAGATAAGTAATCATAAGTAAGAGGTTGAGGAAAATCGTAATTACGAAGTTTATCTAATGATGAAAAATCAGTTAACTTAATGTGAGAACCTTCGTGAAGGGCCAACCCAACAGTAGGGTCAAAATCTTTATCATCCATCTTAGCTGAAATGGTAACTGTCTTACCATCAGTATAAGAATTATCACCACGTTGGTCAAACATTACTTTGATGTTCTCACCTGTTACGATGTTAACAAAGTTTGAAATTGCTCTTTTGTAAGAAGCAAGAGCAAGTAAATTTGAATGCTTAGTTTCAGTTGGTGAACTGATAACCGTATCATCATCAAATAGGTCATCTTTTAACCAATACGAACTGTATTTTGTGTTATCTCTCATATGTTTATTATTTCTCATTATTACCCTACTAAAGTAGTGAATATTTTTGATATATCCAAATTTAAAATGTTAAAAAATGTTAAAATTTTAAATAAGTGCTTTGTAAATCTTTTTGTAATCAATCGATGCTAATCCGATTATTCCTAACATAACACCAATACAGGCGAACGCAAGTTCATTTAAAGGGTCGGAAAACTTAATGTATTGTTGAACCGTACCATTCATAGTGTTAAATGCAGTTGAGAATCCACCAACTGTTACAAAAATCGCTTGATAATTTTTCATAGTTTATCTTTCTTTTCTTTTACAAAGTAAAGATAATAAAAAAAGCCCGAATAATCGAGCTTTTAATGTTAAGAAATTGTTAAGAAATTAATCAATCAAATACATCAGTATCAGAATCAATTTCCTTTAATTCATTTTCCGAATTAGTATAAATTTTATCTTCTACATTTTCAATAGTATAAGGGGCTGTCTTTTCAATAGTAATGATTATTTTAGCGCCATCAGTATAGATTGGAATTTTTACTAAGTCATCCGTTGGATGATACATTTTAGGAAATTGTTTTATTTCATATTCCTGTTTGTTTTCTACATTACCACTAATGGTTTCCCATAGTTGTAATGATTCTTGAATCTTTGTTGTGATTCTTTCTACTTGTTTTGATTTTTCCATAACTTTTTTTAATTGTTGGGTATAATTCCTAATTCTTTTAATTGTTCTGGTGTTAATGGTTTTATTGGTTCAGGTTCTATAAACTTTGGATAAGTTCTTTTAAGTGGTTCTTTTTTAAAAAAGTATCCACTTACATCAACATACCGAAGTAATTCTCTATCACCTTCAAATGCTGTTGTACCATTTTTAGCTTTTAACATTATTATTTTATATCCAAACTTATTGGATATCCATTTAATAAATTTTATGTGTAATCTTTCCATAACTTTTTTTAATTCGAGAGGTCAGCTTTAATTGCTGGGTGTGATTGATAATCATCTAATATAAAATCTTTTACTCTTAATATATCGATGATACTATCAAAATCATTTAAGTGGTCTTTAAATAATAGTTTAGTTAGCTTCATTGGTTCTCTACCAATCTGTTCTTTTGCTTGTTCAATGTGATTTGAATATAGATGAACATCTCCTAAATTACCAATTAATTCATCAGGAACCATATTTACCTCTTTAGCAATGATTTCTAATAATAAAGCATATGATGCAATGTTGAATGGTAATCCTAAAAATGTATCTACTGA
>LSRR01000462.1_pt1 | contig 17294 bp, 25 predicted proteins | sample 1162981 | NCBI WGS metagenome assembly LSRR01 (sample SAMN03256433, study PRJNA305521) | marine metagenome | biome: Estuarine; feature: Estuary; material: Brackish water; isolation source: iron chloride precipitation of viral particles from surface water samples | place: USA: Chesapeake Bay ... | reverse complement strand
GCAGCAGCCGACGAACGACGAGGGGGCGATATTGAAGCGGGACTGGTGGCAGGTGTGGGAGCACGACGAGCCGCCGCCGGTGAACTACATCATCCAGTCGTACGACACGGCGTATTCGAAGAAGGAGACGGCGGACTACTCGGTGATTACGACGTGGGGTGTGTTTTACCCGGACCAAGACTCAGGGCCTAATATTATTCTGTTGGGGGTCCGGAAGGGTCGATGGGACTTTCCGGAGCTGAAGCGGGTGGCGAAGGAGGAGTACGACCACTGGCGTCCGGACAACGTATTGATCGAGGCCAAGGCCACAGGCATCACGTTGCAGCAGGAACTGCGGCGGGTGGGCATTCCTGTTTCGATGTACTCCCCGGGTGGGAGGCGCGTGGGTCAGGACAAGATATCGCGGGCGCATTCGGTGGCCCCGATGTTGGAAGCGGGGATGGTCTGGGCACCGTACACGGACTGGGCGGAGGAGCTGGTGGAGGAGTGCGCGGCGTTCCCGAACGGGGACAATGACGACATGGTCGACTCCACGACGCAGGCCCTGATGCGGTTCCGGACGGGTAACTTTGTGGTGCTGGATTCGGACTACAAGGAAGAAAGAGGTGAGGCGGACCTTGTTCCAGAGTATTATTGAGGACTAGAATCCTTACAAAATCAATGCGGGCCGAGGGTCGTCCATGTCAATGACACTTGAAGACATTCAGAAAATAGTGCAGCAATCCAATGCTGCAAAGTCCCCTGACAAGACGACTACGGCTGCACAGGACCTTCAGACCTTTAGCGGTAATTATACGCCAGTTAGGTTTGGGCCGAGTAATACTGCAGCGACGGCCGCCCCTTCCCCTGCTAATCCCCCTGCCACACAGCCCAAGACCGGAAACGCCCCTGCCCCGACCAATACGCCTACTTCTGGCGGCGGAACGATCAATGTGCCGGTAATTCCTGTAGAGGGACACACGCCGGTCGCGCGTGTGGACCCTACTACATACGAGTGGACGGGAGACAGAGAAAAAGACGGCAAGGTTATTGAAAAACTTCGTAAGCGCTACGGCTGGGAAGAGCCTGAGCAAGGCACACCGGGGTATAGCGGCCTGTTCCGTGGGACACCGGGCAAGCCCCATGGTCTGGGTTATCGTAATGACAACCCCATTGACTACAGCGCGCAAGGCGCGGGCTTCTGGTCCATGGGCATTGACCCAAACGACCCGGCCCTTGGTTACCACATTGCTGCCTTCAAGAAACGCGAAGCAGAGAATTGGCAATGGGCCAATGGAGAATACTGGGCGAACAATAAGCGCACGGGTAATCAATTGGCAGATGACGCAGCGGTATTGGACTGGTACTGGCGAGACCTTGCTCGTCGCATGGACAAGTCCAACAGCTTCTTTGATTCGTTCATCGGAAAACTGTTTACCAATATCGCCATTGGCTGGGCCACGGCCGGGGTTGGCAATATGTTCGGCCCGTGGGCCGCGAGACTTTTTGGCGCGGTCATGGGCGGCATGAGATCGGACTGGGACCCGCTTAACACGGTCATGGGCGGCCTGTCTTATGACACGGGCGCTTTACTTGAACAAACAGGCGTCACAGGCATCGCAAAAAGTGTTTTGCCAGATTGGGCTGAGGTCATAATTCCAAAATCCGCTGAAGTTACAAGCATTGATGCCGCAGGCAAAGCGATTATAGACCCCTATACATGGACGGATGCGCTTAAATCCGCAGGGTGGACCACGGCCAAGGAAGGATTGAGCGGGTTCCAAGAATCACTGTCACAGGAACAGGAACAGGGGCAAGGCGCAGCCGAGGCCGCCCCACTGCAGCCGGGAGTCGCGCCCGGTCTTACCCCGTTGCCGCAGGGCTATGTCCCGCCCCCGATTACTCCCATCCCTCCTGTGATGTTTGGGCAAGAGCAGGGACAAGGGCAGACACCCGCCAACCCGTTTGATACGGAGAACAATCCCTTTAACCCGGGTACTGAGGTTCCTGACTACGCAAAGGGAGGCCCGGTGAGGATAGAAGACTTGTCTAATGATGACTTCATCAATAGAGCTGGATATGGGGGAAATGACATGCAGGGTTCAGCGCGTAGGGATTTGGAAGCCTTGATGGCGCAAATAGGGCAGTACGCCGCTGGCGGTATGGTCCCTGAATATGGATACGGCGGTATGGTCCCTGAATATGGATACGGCGGTATGGTTCCCCAATATGCCGCTGGCGGTATGGTCCCTGAGTATGCAGAAGGGGGAGAAGTAGAACCAGTAATGGAAGAGGTTGCACAAGCTGCTCCTACCCCTCGAAGAAGAAGGAGAAGGAGACCCGCATATCTTGGAAAGCCCGTTAAAAACATGCCGGGCTTTTACAACATCAACCCCGAGAAATTTGATTTTTATTCAATGGCGCGTCATATGGACTCGCCGGGTATTTACACGGTAGGCCCCGCAAAGCTTACCATGTATGAAACTCCGGAAGGTTCAGGGTATGGAGTGCGGGCGCGCCCCGGTGGCCGGTTTGTAACACGGATGCCGTCCGATAACAGTGACGCATGGAACATGATTCTTAGCCACTACAACATGTCTCCTTACGACCCTTATCACAATACGATAACGGCGCCTATTGAAGGTGCCCTTCCTAGAACAAACCTTAATAGTCCCTCTCTTGCAAGGGAGGAATACAACGCAGCAATGCGGGATGTGTATAGCGATCTTGCACAAGAAGGCAAACCAATGATCGCATACTATGACCCTAGATACTCTCGCCCACGCGGCAGGAAACGCACAAGTCCCATGCTCCCTAGTCAGGACATTATATGAAAAAGCCAAAAGCCAGAGGTGTGATGGAGTTCATCACCATTTCCATGTCCCCCAAGGGCCGTGGTCCACGGATGATGCGAGAAGATATGGGAGAAAAGGGCGAGCGCTCTTCCGCCATGGACCTGTCTGAGCTTCTGTCCAAGATGGGGTTCCCTCCGATGATGTCCCCCATGGGCATGAAGGAAGAGATGCCTGAGGAGATGGAAGACGAGGAGATGGAAGATGAAATGGAGGACGAAGGCGAGGAAGAGGAAGAGGACAACAGGGACCTCGACACCGTCGAACTCATCCAGAAGTTGATCAAGAAGTTGGAAGAGCATTGCGCTAACATGTACATGACGGGCGACTCAGGGCGTCGTGGCAAGTAAGACCGCAAAAAAACAGGCCTCTAAAAAAGAGTCTGTTGATGAGTTCATTCGCTCGGCGCTTGGGAGCACAAAGCGCGAGCCCGGCTGGGAGTACGGAAACGTGCTGCCCGTTCGCGTGCGAAAGAACAAGCAGGGGAAGAAGGAAAGAGAGTGGGGGCTTGGCTACAGCGACACCGCCAAGTCAATGCTTGACGCGATTACCCTTCCTCGCCGTGCGATGGAGGGAGAAGAAGTAACGCCAGAGCAGGCCATGGAAATGGCCATGAACGTCACTGCCCCCGGAGTTGCCTCTGCTCGATATGTCCCCGGCATGGCCAACATGCCAATTGTTTACCACGGCACTCCGCATAGGTTTGAGCCTACTCCAGACAACCCTCTTGGTGAGTTCAGAGCCTCTCAGATTGGGACTGGAGAAGGCGCGCATGCCTATGGGCATGGAATTTATTTGGCTGAAACGCCAGACGTAGCAAAGGGATATCAGAAAACGATTCGGCAGTTGAGTCCTTATACAATTGATGGCGAGTCATATCACGGCACAACAACTCGAATGGATGCGCGAGTTGGAGATTATGCTGCAAACGCTTTAGAGAGATTTGACGGCGACAAAAAAGCGGCAATTGATTGGCTAAAAAATGGCTCTCCGGACGAACAAGAAGCGGCAAAAATGCTGCGGAAAGCAAAATCTATTAGCCGAAATGAAGGCTCCCTCTACACCTCCGACCTCCCCGACGAAATGGTAGACCGCATGCTGGACTGGGATAAGCCGCTGAGTGAGCAGGCACACCTTTTCGGCGAGACTGGCAACCCGGCGAGCATACTGACGCCCGAGCAGATTGATGCGGTGCGCGTGTTCGGTGGCCTAGAGAAACATTCGACTGGCGGTGAGTTTTATAAAGCATTGACGGAAGGGGCAATGTCCCCCCGCGCCGCCAGCGAAGCCCTCAACGCCGCAGGCATCCCCGGCATCAAATACCTAGACGCTGGCAGCCGAGGCGATAAAGCAAAACCAACCCGCAATTTCGTTCTCTTCCCCGGCGAAGAGAAAAAGGCCAAAATACTCAAAAGAGAGTAACCCCAGATGCCAATTGAAAAAGCCCTTAATCCTGCTCCGTCATACGAGGTCATCGCCGACGAAGGCCTGATGGAGCCGGATATCGAGGTCATCATTGAGGAAGATGGTGGCGCGACGATTGAGATGGGGGAGTCTGTTCCCGAGATTGACTTCTACGCCAACCTTGCCGAGGTCATTGATTCGTCGGCCTTGGGCCGTATCTCGTCAAACCTGCTCGATTTGTACGATGGCGACAAGTCCAGCCGTGCAGATTGGGAGACGCAGTACTCAAAAGGGCTGGAACTGCTGGGCTTCAACATGGAAGAGCGCACGAAGCCCTTCCGTGGCGCGTCAGGCGCGGTCCATCCGATGCTTACCGAGGCCATCGTTCAGTTCCAAGCGCAGGCTTTCAAGGAGCTGATGCCTGCTGGAGGCCCTGTTCGCACGCAGATTGTCGGTCGTGAGACGTTGGACAAGGCCCAACAGGCGGGTCGCGTGCAGGATTTCATGAACTACCAGATTACGACGGTCATGTCGGAGTTCACTCCGGAGATGGACCAAGCCCTTTTCTATCTGGGCTATGGTGGTTCGGTGTTCAAGAAGGTCTATTACGACGACATGATGGGCCGAATGGTCAGCAAACTGGTCTTAGCTGACGATTTGTACATCCCGTACAACGGCTCAAGCGTCATGAGCCAATGCCCACGGATCACGCATCGCATTGCGATGTACGAAAACGATTTCAAGAAGCGCGTTTGGGCTGGCGAGTACCTTGATTACTCCATTTTTCCGTCCGCTGCGCCCGAATCTCCGACTGAAATCCAGTCTAGCGTGGACAAAATCATCGGAATTGACCCCACGACTCACACCGATGAGATTTTCTTGCTGGAATTTCACGTCGATTTGGACATCGAGGGCTTTGAAGACACCGATGAGTCTGGTCAGCAGACCGGAATCAAGCTGCCATACGTCGTAACGGTCGAAGAAAGCAGCGGAAAGGTCGTTGGCGTCCGCCGAAACTGGCTGGAAGACGACAAACTCAAGAAAAGAATCGAATATTTCGTTCACTACGTGCTGGTAGAAGGCCCCGGCTCGTACGGACTGGGCTTTGTTCACCTGATTGGCGGTCTCTCCAAGGCTGCGACGGCTGCGCTGCGCCAACTTCTTGACGCTGGCACGCTTGCGAACCTGCCTGCAGGCTTCAAGGCCAAAGGTGCACGCATCGCGGACGACGATAATCCGATTCAGCCCGGTGAATGGCGTGACATTGACGCTGGCGGTGCGGAATTGCAGGGCAGTTTGCTGCCGCTCCCGTACAAAGAGCCCAGCGGTACGTTGTTCCAGCTGCTGGGCTTTGCTGTGCAGGCCGGTCAGCGTCTTGCCAGCATCGCGGACATGCAAGTTGGGGATGGTAACCAGCAGGCGGCGGTCGGAACGACGATTGCGCTGCTGGAACGCGGCTCAATGGTCATGTCGGCCATCCACAAGCGGCTGCATTACTCGCAGAAGCTTGAGTTTGAGATGCTGGCCAAGGGCTTTTCGAAGTTCCTGCCTGACGAATACCCCTATGATGTTCCCGGCGCGAGCAGGACCATCAAGAAGCAGGACTTCGACAACATGGTCGCGGTCTTGCCGGTCGCTGACCCCAACATTTTCTCTAGTGCCCAACGGCTAACGCTTGCTCAGACGCAACTTCAGATTGCCCAGAGCGCGCCGCAGATGCATAACATGTACGAAGCGTACTATCGCGTGTATGCCGCGATGAACGTGCGCGACATTGATGGCATCTTACGTCCCCAGACCAATCAAATGCCGAAGGACCCGGCCACGGAGAACTCTGCTGTCCTCGATATGATGGATTTGAAGGCATTTGCTGGTCAGCAGCATGATGCGCACATTACGGCGCATTTGATCATGGCCATGTCACCCACGGCGCAGATGATGCCTAACATCTTGGTTACGCTGCAGAAGCACATCTTCGATCACATCCGTTTGAAAGCGGAGGAAGACGTGGAAGCAAGCATTTACCAGCTGTACGGAGCGGACCCAGACCGCCGTGTATCCATGATTCAGCGGGAAGGCATGGCTGCGTTGAAGATCGCGCAATACCTGCAGGAACTGAAGCAACTGCAGGAGCAGTTGTCAGGTGCGGGTGGTCCGCCGCCCCCGGACCCGGTGGTACAGCTCAAAGAGAAGGAGCTGCAGATGCGCCAACAGGCCGACCAGATGGACGCACAGCTTGCACAGCAGAAGCTCCAACTGGAACAGCAGAAGGCGCAGGAAAACCTTGCACTGCAGCAAAAGCGTATTCAATCTCAGGAACAGATTGCTGTCATGCGCGCGCAGGTCGCGCAGGAAAGAGCGCGGATGATGAACGAACAAATCAGGGGAGCACAGCAAAATGCCTCTTAAGAAGGGAAGCAGCAAGAAGATCATCGGCGCTAACATTGGAGAGATGGTCAGGTCCTTTAAGCGGACTAATAAGATCGGGACTAGCAAGCCGAAGTCTTTGGCAGCGGCGACCAAGCAGGCCGTTGCGGCTGCTTTTAGAAAGGCGGGCAAGCCTCGGATTATGAAAAAGGTTGCAGGCGGTGCAGCGCGGTCGGTGGTTCGTCGCGATGGTCGGCAGCCCACGAAGATTTATTGAAAAGGGACTTTATATTAGGTATAGATAACGTATACTTTAACTACAGCCTTTCAGACGGTGGCTAAAACCGTCTGCTACCCTCATGGACATTAAGCCATGCTTGAATTTGCAGAGAGCATATTGAAAGAAATCAGGAAACTTCAGGCTGACACCGAGGCGTTTGTCCTTGGTGGCTCTATTTCCGACATGGAGCGCTACAGATTCATGATGGGCCGTCTGGAAGGCTTAAAGCTCATTGATGTCGCTGTCCGGGAACTTCTGGCCAAGCGTACCAGTGACGATTTTTAACCACCGGAGGTCCCATGAGTGACGTAGAAATGACGGCTCTTGAACAGAAATGGAAAGAGTCCGCCGAAAACAAAGCGCCTGAGCTAGAAGATGCTTACGACGAAGAAGGTAATTTTCGTCCGGAAGACCTAGAGCAGTCCGTTCTCGATCGAATCCCTACCCCCACGGGGTGGCGGATAGCCATCCTTCCTTACCGAGGTCCCGAAAAGACCAAGGGGGGCATTGTCCTTTCCGATGAAACCCAGAGGCGTACCCAGCTGGCCACGATTTGCGGGTATGTGCTCAAGCTTGGGGACTTGGCCTACAAGGATGACGCCAAATTCCCGACCGGGCCGTGGTGCAAGGAAGGTGACTGGATTGTTTTTGGTCGATACGCCGGGTCTCGAATCTCTATTGACGGTGGGGAGATTCGAATCTTGAACGACGACGAGATTATCGGACGGATTAACGACCCTTCCGACGTTCTTCACATGTAAGGAGTATCTTATGTCAGCGACAAGTCAAGAATTGGAATACGGAATTGGCGAGGATGAAAATCCCGCAACGGTGGTCTTTGACCAAGAGAGCGACGAAGGCCCAGTCACCGCTGAGGTCCTGAACGAAGCGGAAGCAGAGGCCGAATCTCACGAAAGTGAGGTAAATCAGTACAGCGAAAAAGTTAAAAAGCGTATTGATAAGCTCACCGCTCGCCTGCGAGAAACCGAGCGCCGTGAAGCGGCGGCCATTGACTATGCTCAGAAGGTGCAGGCGCATGCCCAGCAGCTTCAGCAAAAGTACCAGCAGACTGGGGACAAGCTAATTGGCGAGGCCCAGAACCGCATTGGAACGCAGGTCGTAGCCCTCAAGCAGATTATCAAGAAAGCCCGCGAAGAGGGTGATATTGATACAGAAACTGAGGCGCAGGAACGGCTGACCAGCATTTTGATGGACCAACAGCGCATTTCTGACGCTGCGTCCCAGCGGGAAAACATGCGACTGGCCCAGCAGGCAGCACAGGCGCAGGTGTACCAGCAGCAGGTGGTGCAGCAGAAGCCGGCTCCTGTTCAGCGGGTAGACCCCCGAGCAGAAGACTGGGCGGAAAAGAATCCTTGGTTTGGTTCCGATACCGTCATGACCCATGCGGCATGGGGCATTCATAAGGAATTGATTCAAAAAGAAGGATTTGATCCGCAGTCTGAGGAGTACTATGATGAAATTGACCGACGAATGCGTGGAATTTTCCCGCAGAAGTTTAATGGGTCAACGAATTCCAGAGGCAACCGGCCCGTGCAAACGGTTGCCCCTGCAAACCGTTCTACGGGAGTTACAAATGCACGCCGCACTGTTCGGTTGACCCCGAGTCAGGTTGCGATTGCCAAAAAGTTGGGTGTTCCGCTTGAGGAATACGCCAAGTACGTGAAGGAGTAAACCATGTCCGACGCTTTTGATGTACCAAAACTGAACCGTAGCGCGCGAGATGCTGAGAGTCGTGATGCTACTGCGCGTCGTAAGCCGTGGACCCCTCCGTCACGTCTTGACGCCCCACCTGCCCCTCCGGGCTATAAACACAGATGGATCCGTGCCGAATCTGGCGGACAGGAAGACCGTATCAACATCGCAGGTAAGCTGCGAGAAGGATACGAGCTGGTCCGTTCGGAAGAGTACCCTGAATTCATGGTTCCTACTGTTGAAGACGGTCGTCATGCTGGGGTTATCAGCGTTGGCGGTCTCTTGCTTGCAAGAATCCCGGAAGAAACGGTGGACGAACGTAACGCTCATTACGCCTCACGCACCCACGACCAGCTTAAGGCTGTCGACAATGACCTGCTGAAATCCAACTCGCACTCGACGATGAGGATTGACCGGCCATCGCGGCAGACCCGTGTGTCATTTGGTGGCCCTAACAAGGCCTCGTAAACAATTTTGAGGAAATAGACAATGGCAAATGTTGACAAAGCCTTTGGCCTGCGTCCGCTCGGTAACCTTTCTGCTACTGGTGCCCAGAAGCAGTACGGCTATGAGATTGCGGATAATCAGTCCGGAGCAATTTATCAGGGTGACCTTGTCACCATCGTTGATGGTTATGTCGTGAAGTTTCTTCCGGGCACCCATTCGGCTGCTCTGGGCGTTCTTAACGGCTGTAACTATGTTGACCCGACGACGGGCAAGCCGACGTGGAAGAACTACTACCCCGGTAGTGTGAACATCACGCAGGGCGTTATCACGGCCGACGTAATTGATGATCCGAATCAGCTGTTCATCATTCAGGCGGACGAGGATGTCGTTAAGGCTGACATTGGCAAGAACGCTGATGTCGTTGGCACCGGCGGCAATACCACCACGGGCGTTTCTTCGATGGAATTGGATTCGTCCACCATCGCTGATACCGCCGCTCTCAATCTTAAGATTGTGGGCCTGTGGAATGTTCCGGGCAATGCCTTTGGCGACTATGCAGTTGTCGTTGTGAAGATCAACGAGCATCTGTACGGTTCCACCGGCGTCAAGGCTGTGACCTAAGAGAGGTAATTAAAAATGGCAATTTCACGTGCACAGCTTGTAAAAGAACTGGAGCCGGGCCTTAACGCCCTGTTCGGTCTTGAGTACAAGAACTACGAGAACGAACATGCGGAAATCTACGACGTTGAGTCGTCTGACCGTGCGTTTGAAGAAGAGGTGATGGAAGCCGGCTTCGGCGAGGCTCCTGTCAAGTCCGAAGGCGCTGGCGTCGCTTATGACTCCGCGCAGGAAGTCTATACCTCGCGTTATACCCATGAGACCATCGCTCTGGCGTTCAGCCTGACGGAAGAGGCCGTTGAGGATAACCTCTACGACCGCCTGTCCGCTCGCTACACCAAGGCGCTTGCGCGTTCCATGGCGACCACTAAGCAGATTAAAGCCGCTTCGGTTCTGAATGGTGCGTTCGATACCTCGCTTGGCGGTGACGGCAAGCCCCTTTGTGCGGATGACCATCCGACTCTGTCTGGTCCGAATCTGCGCAACGAGCTTGCTACTGCTGCGGACCTGTCGGAGACCTCCCTTGAGCAGGCGCTCATCGACATCGCCGCCTTCACGGACGAGCGTGGTCTGAAGATTGCCGTTCAAGGCCTGAAGTTGATTATCCCGAAGGAACTGCAGTTCACTGCGGATCGCATCCTGAAGTCGACCCTCCGTGTTGGTACGGCGGACAACGACATCAATGCCGTCCGTAACATGGGCATGATCCCGCAGGGCTATACGGTCAACCATTACCTGACCGACCCCGATGCGTGGTTCATCAAGACGGATGCCCCCAACGGCATGAAGATGTTCCAGCGTGTGGCGATCAAAACTGGTTTCGAAGGCGACTTCGACACCGGCAATGTTCGCTACAAGGCTCGCGAGCGCTACAGCTTCGGCTTCAGCGATCCGCGCGGCATCTTCGGGTCCCCGGGTGCGGGCTAAAAGCTAGTCAAAAGTAGCTTTGAAAGGGGGCTGTTAAAGCCCCCTTTTTTGTTCTACACTCCTTAGGAACTAGGAATTTTTATCCGTACCGACTGACCTAGCAGACGTTGTAGAGACGGTACGGAGATGTGCTACAACACGAGGATTACACCATGGCCAGCACTACTTTTTCGGGTCCAGTTACCTCCACCAACGGTTTTGTTGGGGCCGTGACGGGCGCTGTTTCCGCCACCACTATTTCTGCTTCCAGCACTCTTGCTGTTACCGGAAATTCCACCCTTTCAGGGACTGCTAACGTAATCATCATCCCGACTTCCGACCCCGGTGTTGCCGGTGCGATTTGGAATAACGGGGGCACGTTGTCCGTTTCTGCTGGTTAATAGGGGGCTCACATGAGCTTCGCAAGTGATGTCCAGTCGGTACAAAAAACCGACACCGCCACGGCTGTCAACGGAAGAACCCGTCTTCAGGGCCTGTATTTTACCAATACTGGCACTGCCGCTACCCTGACCTTTAGGTCAGGGGGAGGATCCGGGACCGTAAAGCTTACGGTCAATACTCCGGCAGCGGCAGGGGCGCAAGACCTGATGATCCCGGACAACGGCATACTGTTTGAAAACGGGATTCACGTTACCTTCAGTAGCGCAGAAGTCACTTCTGTTACTTTGCTGTTTGTAGGCGGAGCCGCTGCCTAATGGCTAAAGGAATGGGAATTCGGACTTCCGTGAGGTCTGGTAATTTCCGTTCTACCAAGTCTGGAGCGGGAATGACCAAGAAAGGCGTTGCCGCTTACCGCAAAGCTAACCCCGGGAGTAAGCTGCAAACCGCTGTAACAGAAAGCAACCCATCCAAGTCTCGCGCAAAAAGGAGGAAGTCTTTTTGCGCCCGTTCTGCGGGACAAATGAAACAGTTCCCGCAGGCCGCGAAAGACCCCAATAGCCGGCTAAGGCAGGCCCGAAAAAGATGGAAGTGTTAAGTCGTGGAAATGATGATTTGGAACATTGTCCTGACCGCGCTGGTGGCTATGATGGGCTTCTTTCTTAAAGACAAGTTCGCAGAGCTGGGCCGTCTGGGCGTTCTTCTAAACAAGACTAGAGAAGAAATTGCTCGCGATCACATTACACGCGCAGAGGTCAGGGCAGATATGGAGAAGTTGGTTGAGCATGTGGACAACCGCTTTAACCGACTAGAAGTGAAACTCGACGTACTAGCCAAGGGTACTTAAATGAAAAGCAAACGCGGAATGGGCAGTGCCACCCGAGGTGGCGGATGCGTGGTCAAGCGCGCTGGAGGAACGCCTCCTAAAGGCGAAAGTGCAGCAGAAGGCCTTGGCTTTCCTAAAGGCGGTCGGAAGGACGCGCTTTCTAGGTTGGCTGATATTACTGCGCCTATGTTGAAGAAGCCTAAGCCTAAGACCATGAAAACCAAAAGTGGCAGGAGGCTCCCCCTTGAGCCCATGATCAAACGCTAGGAGATAACAATGCCTAAATCACGTGGAATGGGCTGCGCCACCAAGGGCGGTGGCAAGGGCAAGATGATCAAGGCGACCAGCAAGAAGACTGGCCCCGTCATGATGCGTAATGGCGGCAGTTGCGTGGCTAAAAAGGCGGGCGGAGGAATGATGAGGCGGGGCTACAAGTAGAAAATGGCTACTTCGGGGACAACGGACTTCAATCTCCAAATCGACGACATTGTCGAGGAGGCGTTTGAGCGCTGCGGAATGCGTGTAACCAACGGTTACATGCTCAGTTCTGCCCGTCGTTCCTTGAATATCCTGTTTCTGGAATGGGCAAACAGGGGGTTAAACCTCTGGACCATTGAAGAAGCGACTTTTCCCTTGTCCGTTGGGTCAAGAGAACTGACTTTGTCCTCTGACACGGTCAATGTGCTGTCCGCCGTCATCCGAGATGCCACTCAAGCGCCGTCTACCGACATTACAATCGATAGAATCGGTCGCGAAGAGTATTTGAACATCCCGGACAAGACGACGCAGGCCCGCCCTGCCCAGTATTACGTCCAGCGGGCCAATACGTTTAAGGTTTTCCTGTATCCGGCCTCAGATTCGGCCCAGTACACCTTTGTTTACTATCGGATTCGCCGGATTCAGGACGCCGGGGGCTACACCAACACGGCGGATGTCAATTTTAGATTTCTCCCCTGCTTGGTTTCTGGGCTTGCGTACCATCTTTCGCTTAAGTACTCCCCTGAACGGACCCAAATGCTCAAGGCCTTGTACGAAGAGGACTTCACACGGGCTGCTCAGGAGGACCGGGACACGGCAAGCCTTCGTCTGGTGCCCGATCTAGGGGCCTGACATGGCCTACGCCACAGGTAAATACTCGTTTGGGCTCTGCGATTACTGCGGGCAGCGGTATCGGTACAACGTCCTGCGCAAAAACTGGCGGGGATTCAAGGTATGTCCGGACGACTACGAGCCTAAAGAGCCCCAGTTAGAGCCCTTGAAGTACCAAGGGGACGCTATTGCGCTGAATCAACCCCGTCCTGACATCATAGAACCGCTGGTCGTGTACGTAGGAATCCCCGGGGACGGGCTTATTCAAAGCATCGGGAGCGCTTCCAACACAAATAACATGCAGCCAGCCCCTGAGCCTACCTTTGTGGTAGGATTTGGGCAAGTTGGAGCCGTGACGGTGACGCTCACATGACGTATGACGAGCTTGTTTCGAACATTCGAGGGTACACCGAGGTAGACAGTAATGTCTTTACCACCTCGGTTATCAACACGTTCATCACTTTTTCTGAGAATAGGATTCTCAGGGACATTGATTTGGACGTTTTTAAGGTCGAAGTAGCCGGAAACCTGACTTCCGACAACCGGTTTTTGACTACACCAAGCGATATCCTGACCCACCGGTACATGATGATTACCTCCGGGGGTAATCAGATATTCTTGGACTTCCGAGACACCTCTTTTATGAAGGAATACTGGCCCGATAGCACAGCTACGGGCGTCCCGAAGTACTATTCGGTCTGGGACCAGAACACTTTTTACGTGGCCCCTACCCCTAGCACGGCTTTGCCCGTAGAGCTTGGATATATCTATCGCCCAGCACAGCTATCTCCGACAAATCAGACCACTTGGATCAGCACAAACGCCCCTGAAGCGCTTTTTTACGCAACGCTGATGCAGGCGTACAGTTATACTAAGGGTCCGCCGGAGATGATGGCCTACTTTGAGAAAAGTTATTCTCAGGCTGTCCAAGGTCTTGGCATTGAACAGCAGGGCCGTCGTCGCAGGGATGAATATCGTGACGGTATGCCACGCATCCCAATTAAGTATGAAAGTCCCGGTCCTTAAAAAGGAAGCAGCATGAATATTGGAGGCCTTGTTGGAACGCCCTTGGTCATGACTACTCAGGATAGGGGCATGTCGTCTGACGAATGGGCGGAACTGGCACTGAATCGGATTGTAAGCGTCTCCGAAAATGCGCCTATGCCGATTAGAGAGCAAGCGTTGGCATTTAGGGACGACCTTCGGGCAGTCCTTAAGTTCTACTTCAGACGTGTAGCTCGCACAGAGCGTACAACTATTGCGAATAAGCTTCGCAAAGAGGGCTACAACCAAATTGCCGACAAGATCGTCGACATAGACTAGGAGACCAGCAATGGCATTTACCGGTTCTTTTATGTGCACGTCGTTCAAGGTCGAATTGCTGACCGCGACACACGATTTCACCGCTTCCACTGGCGACACTTTCAAGATTGCGCTGTACACCAATAGCGCTTCTTTGGACGCGGCAACCACCGCGTACACCGCATCGGGAGAAGTGGCCAATGGCAATGGATATACGACCGCTGGAGAGGCGCTGACCAACGTCACGCCCAGTTCCGCGAGTGGCACGACCGCATATACTGACTTCAGCAACGATCCGACGTGGACATCTGCGACGTTCACCGCTCGCGGTGCGTTGATTTACAACAGCAGCAAGTCTGACAAGGCAGTTGCGGTGCTCGACTTTCTTGCGGACAAGACCGTGACCTCCGGCAGCTTTGTAATTCAGTTCCCTGCCGTGGGCACGAACGGCGCTACCGCCATTATTCGCATTGAATAAAGGAATCTGTCATGGTGGATATAGTTAAATTGAAGGCACTGATTGAGACGCCGCCTTACGACACCATGACGGACGATGAGCTTGTCGTGGCGCTGAATTCCCCCACGGTGAAAGTGCAAGGCAATATAAGCAAAGCCACCCTTCTCCAGTGGGCTGGGGCGAACGCGGGGTTTACAACCATTAACTCCGCTGCCACTTATTCGGGGGGCACTTCAGAACAAAACACTGCTGTTCAGAATGCGGGGATGGCCGCGCAAGCTTTGTTCAATGGCGGAGATGTTCCTGAGTTCAATACGGGTAGTTTCGAGAATCAGTCGATGCTCTCGTTGTTCGTGATGGTAGGTCTTATGACCCAGACCGAGATGGACTCACTTATTTCGTTGGGGGCCACTATGCAGACTCCCGAAGAGGTGGCTGGAGTGGGTGGGTACGTTAATTACGGCGATATTGCCGAGGCGAGGGCTTCGTAATGGCGACTCAAACAATAAACTACGGCTCGAATACCGCCATCACAATGGACTTGGCGAATCTTGGCACATCTTCAACGTGGGTTGCGGGAAGAGAATCAACAGAAATTGATAATACCACAAATAAATTTGTGGATGCGCTGGTGTCAGGCAGTGTATCTGTGGGCACAACCCCTACCGCAAGTACCGTTATTATGATTTTTGTTTGGGGCGCGGAGACCGCACCCAGCAGCACGGCGATCGATGTCATCGACGGCCTAGACTCAGCCGAAACAATCACGAACACCGGCGTGCTTTACAGCATGTTTAGAGTAGGCGCAGCAATCAATGTGCTCGTAAATACCTCCAACATCGCCTACCCCGTCGCGCCATTCTCCATCGCGCAACTGTTCGGTGGCGTGATGCCTAAATACTGGGGCCTATTTGTCGCGCATAACACCGGCGTCAACCTTCGTAACGACGCGGTAAACACTAACAGCTTCGAGTACGTCGGCATCAAATACGACGTTGCCTAAATGTCGTATTTTTTCAATGGGACTGGTCGAGGAATAGTTGTAGGTCCCGGCGCTAGGCTTGCGTCTTTTGGCTATACAAACCCCTTCCCTTACCCGGCTACTGGAATTGTAAATGGGTATCCGTTTTCTTTGGTTGCGTGGTTTTATCCAACCAATACATTTTCTGCCCAGTATCTCGTATCCGTAGGAAGCGGGGAAGGTAATCAACAAAGTTTGCAGATTGCTGGAAACGTAACAAACGACCCAATTCGCGCGGAAAGTAGAGGTAGCACTGCTACTTCCGCTTCCATTACAAGTTCCATAAACTTCAACACATGGAATGTAGCCGCTGCGATTTTTGAAAGCGCAACCAGCAGATACGTTTCAATAAATGGAAGCGCACTAACCCAAGATACTACAAACTCAGGCATTAGTTCGCCTGTTTATACAAGGCTTGGGATAGGAGATATTGCAACTCCAATTCAACCCAATAACTTTGACCCAAGACCGCTTTACGGGTATTTGGCTCATGTCACAATCTATAATTCTTTATTAGATGCTAGTGATTGCGCCGCTCTAATAGGTGTAAATCCCGCCTTAATACGCAGGCAAAACGTCGTTGCATATTTTCCGCTCGTAAATTCTGGAAAACAAAATAATCTAGCAAATGCAAAAAGCATTACTGGTTTTGCTTTGCCGGATAACACCGGAGCACTAATTGACGCGGCTTGGTCAGCAGCAAATGGAAAATTCTCAAACTGGAACCCGCCAGTTAAGTTATTTCTGCCGCAGCGCAATCGCACAACAGTTTACTTAGCTTCTTCTAATACCACAGTAGCCGTTACCGGCGAATCTCTCACTACGACTCTTGAGTCTGTTACGGCGGTTTCCGACGCAACTGTCGCTCTGACGGGGGAGTCTCTCACTACTACGCTTGATTCCGTTACGGCGAACATTGGTATCACGGTAGCTGTTACCGGTGAAGAACTCACTACTACGCTGGATTCCGTCACGGCGCTCTTTGACCAAACGGTTCCTGTTACCGGGGAGTCTGCAACAACTGCACTTGGATCCGTCACGGCGGCATTTGACGCAACTGTAGCGGTTACAGGAGAGAACCTCACCACAACTCTGGGTGATATCGCCGTAACTCAGGCTATTGATGTCACGCTGACGGGCGAGGCGCTGACAACCACACTTGATTCAGTTTCAGCAACCGTCGATGCAGCGGCTGCGGTTACAGGCGAGGCCCTGACCCTTACGCTGGGCACTATATCTATTGCTCTAGATATAGTTGTAGATTTAACTTCGCTTAGTATTTCTACAGAACTTAATTCTGTAGATGTTATTGTAGATAACACTACACTTTTAACTGGGCTTTCCTCCGACACAGCTCTTGGTTCTGTAACGCCCATATCCGACGTTACTTTCCTCCTTACGGGGTTGAGTGCGGCTGCTGCTGTTTATAACGTAACCGTCACTACGTCGGTAAGCTCGTTCTTGATGAACATGGACCTTGGATTCGTGACGGTCTGGGGGGCGATTAATGATAATCAGACGCCAAATTGGACGCCTGTAGTTGATACCCAAGGACCGTCTTGGGGGCCTATAATCGACGCACAGACCCCGAATTGGGTAGACATAGAGTAACCATAGGTACAAACCATGCCGAC
>LSRR01000679.1_pt1 | contig 17686 bp, 31 predicted proteins | sample 1162981 | NCBI WGS metagenome assembly LSRR01 (sample SAMN03256433, study PRJNA305521) | marine metagenome | biome: Estuarine; feature: Estuary; material: Brackish water; isolation source: iron chloride precipitation of viral particles from surface water samples | place: USA: Chesapeake Bay ... | reverse complement strand
TCTACCTTGAATTTCCTCTAGCTCCGCCTCTACTTCACCACAAGTAATTAATACTGTTGGACCCATATTACGTTTCATTAGACGTTTTTTCTCTAAACAATCACTAATACTTTCTGTGTAAGTGTGCTCTAATAATTCACCATTGCCACTAAATAGACAAAGAACAATAACTACTTTCCACATCAGTAGTTTCCGTTTCCATTACCATTTGTAAACTTGATTTCTCTTGTTGCATCTTTTAATTTTTCAACATCTTTTTCTAGCTGATCTACCATTTCTTCTAAATGTTTAATCATAATCTTCGTGTCAGCATTTTCCTCTAAGGTCTCTTGTTGTTTTTCAACTTGTCCTGATAAGAATTCTAATAACATATATTGTTCATCATCCGCAGGTAGATTACCCATTAAACCTCTGGGCCATTTAATTCGAAATTCTGTGTTTAACTCCACATCCTTTTCCATTAATTCTAATCGAGTAGAATGTTGATTAAGGGTTTCGACTATTCCAAAATAAGCATAGACTCCCAGTGCTACCGCAGTGACAATAGAAACTAAGTTTCGAATAGGCATGCCTACTGTTGTTTTGTCGCTTATTTCCATTTAGCATCTCCAGCGTTTACGTGCTTGTCTTAATCTTGAATTAGGGTCTTTGGCTGCTTTGGGAAATTGTTTCATTTGACCCGCAGAACGAGCACAATAAGATTTTCTTCTTTTAGCATCTTTACTGCCGGGTTTTACTTTCCCTGTTACAGCGGTTTTTAATTTTGAACCGGGGTTCTCTTTTCGATATCGAGCGACACCGGCTTTGGTCATTCCCGCTCCACTTTTGGTAGAGCGGAAATATTTTTTAGTTTTTGGTGGTTGTTTGTCCGCCATTATCCTGTGTAGAATACATTTACTGTACAATTAACAGTGGTTACATTTAAGTTTGATGTAAACAGAACTCCTTGTTCAGGAATATTCATAGATACATCAGATGTACCGCCAGTTACTGCTACATTAAATTTAGCAGTTGCACCATCATTAAAGGTTACTGTGCCGTCACTGCCTGTGGCACCTACACCAATAATAAATCCCTTAAGACGTGATCTTTGAGAATTTATTTCTGTTGTAGCTCCGGCTGCCGCACCTTTAACTAGAACATCACTATCGAAGGCCATGATATACCTCCTTAAACTACTGCTGCGCCAGTGGTTACGTCTACAAAGTTTGAACCGTTACCAAAACAAAGAGATCCTGTTAAAGAAGCTCCGGTTGCATCTGAAACATAGATTAATAATCCTGCTGTTGCTGTTGGTAATGTTAATAATGTGTATGTTGGAACAATAAAACCGTTATCTGATAATACTGGTCCACTAAAAGTAGTATTTGCCATATTAAACCTCCTTGGTTGTATAGACCTTGTTACATAGTCTCTATACCGTCTGCTAGCTCAGTCTATGTAACTTGTTTCGCTAGAAGTTAACTATATTTGAATAATTGAAGGGTGTAAATAAAAAAGGGCGGGATGAAACCGCCCTTTTCGAAAGGATTTGTTTATAAAAAACAAATGTTCCTATTAGGAACCTTGTGAACCGTATACACAACGTGGATCTGAGAAACCGAAAGAATATCTCTCTCTAGCTTTGTATCTCACGTTACCTGTATCGAAATCACCTTCCATAGCTGTTGCTAATGGAGTTCTTACGAAGTGTTTGAATCCATTAGGTGCGTCAGTCATAATGTAATATGCATCAGTATCTGTTAGATAGTGATTTACTCTATAACCTTCAGGCAACATTGACATGTTCACTAATGCGTTAATGTCATTGTCGGCTGTACCTGTTCTCAATGTTGAGTTTAGGATTCTATCCGCTACGAACATTAATTGAGGTGGGACAATCATTTTTCTTGCTTGTACAGCAATCTTTAGTCCTCTCTCATCGATGAATTGAGAAATATCAATCATCGCCTGCTCGAGTGATGTTTCGTTAAGGTCTGCATCAGTTGAGTTTCTATTTGAGAATGCTCCGCCACCTACAGTTGGGTGAGCAGCGTTCACAAGAGACACACCATCACCGCCGGGATTTGAACCAGCTGCGCCAGAAGATGCGAACGCATTGTTTAATACGTTAGCAGCTTTGATCTGTTTTGTGTGTGCCATAGATCTAGCTAATGCTTTTGTGTAACGTGCTGATAATCTGTCATAAAGATTATCTTCCACAGCTTCTTCAGTGATAGAGAATGCTAAAGCAACGGTTTCATGTGAATAACGTGCTGTGTAAGCTTCGTTTGCAGAGTCAAATGTTACTGCTGCACCTTCTTGCTTCACAGGAGCGTTACCGAAACCTGTTAACATTACTTCTTCTTCAAAAGCTCTGTCTGAAGATTCTTGATTAAAAATCTCAGCATGTTCGTTTTCGTACTTTTGATATTCCAAGCCAAACAGTGCGTTTAGACCCGGTTCTAACTCTTTAACGAGTTGACTTCTTGATATAGCCATAGTTTAAACCTCCTATACGCCTGCTGTGTTCGGTGCGTAGAAGTGATCGTTGATTTTAACGATTAAGTTAGCGTTGACGCTAGCTAGGTCGTTATTATCAGGATCAGCTGTTACACCAACCACTCTTAACATTAAATCAGCAGTTGATAGACTAGATGAGTCTAATGCTCCGCTTGATATACCATTTGTTGTGTTACCGTTTGCGTTTCCAGTAACATCAGCGTTCATTCCGATTGAAGTCTGAGCAGAAGTACCGTCAGCCTGAATCAAGAATAATTGATTCGGGTCGTCGTATACTCTAATGCTGATATCAGCGGATCCTTGAGTTGCTGTTGTATTTGGAAAGTAATTAGAAAATGTCGGCTTACCGTCTGCTGCTGTGTATTCCACACCGCCCGCAACACCCAAAATTTGTGTGTCACTATCGCCTGCTGCGACGACATATCCGTCAGATCCTAGTTTTACAACTGCACCCTCAAAAATATTACCGCTGGTATTACCTGACTTAACCGCATAAGTGGTGAAAGCACCACCGTTATAGTTTCCGCCTAGCTTTGCTAATGGGCGTAAACCAAAGGCTGCGTTTTTATTTGCCATTGTATATACCTCCTAAGTATATTTTTTTGTTAATTAATCTTCGTCGGGTTTTGGACCGCCGAAGCTTACTCTACTTTGCCTTTCCCTATGGATTGGCATGTTAGGGTGCTCGTCTTTCATTAAGTCGTTATCAACACTCTGCATTTGGCCTTCTGTTTGAGACTTGAAGTACGCATCACGTTGCTTCTTAATCTCAACTGGACACCGCATAAGAACAAGTCCCCCTATTCCTATGACGCCTTTGAACTTTCCGTCGGCTATTGCCGGTATATCAAGACGATCGCCGTATGTATCTGATTTAACAAATTCATACCCTTGTCTTAACCTACCGTTGACATTCTTATCGTCAGGTATTCCACGATATTCGTATCGTACCCATCGATGATGCCAGCCTTCGTCAGGTTGTGGCGCTTCGAGCGATGAAGGTGGTACCCATGCTTTTGGTCGAGCGTTCATTTCACGGGTTTCCAACTTGCGTGAAGATTTATTAAGTTTAGTTTCATTTTCCATATTGTTACGCCTCCTTCACGTATCTAGCGTACTCTTCTAACGGCACACCTAGCCTTTTGGCTATTGCTACCTGTGAGGGTGTGAGCCTTACAGATCTGCGTCCATCTTTATTTACGCGCTTAGCAGAAGCAACCGTTTGGACGGGTTTCGATTGCCTTCCGACATTTGCCTCACCGGAAAATTTGTGAGGAAACTCTTTTCTCATTCGAGAATTGATTTCATTATAGTATTCATCTGACTGTGCGTCAAATCCTTCTTCTTCAATAAGTTTTTTATGAATTCCGAAGGCGGCATACGTCATGGCCTCGTCCTGACCAAACCACGCGTTCTCTCTTGCCCATTTTTCCGCTTTTGGATCGGGTTGAACGGGTTGTTGAGGTTGTGGTTGTTGATACTGTTGAGGAGTTGCTTGTGTTTGAGGTTGAGCAGCTTTCTCTTCTTCCAACTTTTTCGTTGCTTTGAGACGTTCATTGTCCAGAGTCAATTGAGCAAGCTGTTCTTGTGCTTTAACAATAGCATCAGCATCTCTTGCTTGTATGGCTCTTTTTAGATTGTCTTTGACAACTTCAGTTTGAGTCGTTACTCGAGATTCAAACTCACTCAAATATCCTTTATCTAACTGAGAGTATTTGGTTTGACTTTCTTCGTATTGCTTCCTTAATCCTTCAGCATACTTTAAAGCCTCTTCTCTTTGTCTTTCAGCTTCGCGATATTTTTTAGTGAGATTAGCAATTCTCTTTTTAACAGATTCACTATAATCATCTAAACCATCTGATTCTTGTGCTTGTTCAACGTTCTCTTCTTGTATTTCTTGAACGCTTACTTGTTCTTTTACTTCACCGTGATGTTTTGTTTCTTTTTCATTTTTAGATTCTTGTTCATCTAAAACAATTTCCACTTCATCACCGGAAGTATCGATATCTACCATTTTGGATTTATCTTCTGCCATGGCTACCTACCTTTCTACCTTGTCTAGTTTTACGTTAGACGGAAGAATACTCATTGGATCGTCGACTTGTGCAATGATTTCATCATCGTTCACAACACGCAATTCCCCACCGTCAATATACAATCTGGATCCGGCATATTTGGTAATGACTACCCAATCGCCTTCCTTGCACCATGGTCCATCAGGGAAACGATCTTTATCTCTGTAAGCAGAAGGTCCTACCTTCAAAACCTTACAAACGTTTCCGGCAATTTGTGCCATGCTAATTGTATCGTCGGTTAAGTAAACACCGCCTTTTGTTTTTTCTTGGAGTCTGACTGGTAATAATAAAAGTCTCCAGCCAGTTGGATTTGGTAGCTTTGCAGCTTCGGATTCTTCCTTCTGTTTTTCTACCTTTTCTTTTAAGTGCTTAGGCACTATCAGTTTCGTCATCTATTAGCTCCTGTTTTTTTAGCAGGTCCGAGAGTTCCTGTAAAATGTTAGTATATGCTAAATGCTCACCGACAAGTTGTTTATACTCATCGTAAGATTTTGCATTACCATTACTAATAGCAGACGAAATGTCACTTTGTCTAGTCTTAATTATTTTTTTTAAATGGTCTGTAAATCGAATTATATCCACGTTTATAAATTAGCCATATGATCGCTAAGTCTTTTCGCACGATTGGGGGTTTGATTTGCCCACCGCGAATTCATCATTTCGCCCGCACAATACTTGTATTCTGCCTTTTTTAAATGGCTTAAAGCACGTTTAAACTTACGAACTCCTGCCTCACCCATTTGATAAACCATGTGAATAATAATGGCTTTGGCTTCATCTTTAATGTTCCAATCACCACATATATTCATGGCACCTTCACAAGCACGAGAAAAATCTTTTTCAAATAACTCTTCCCAACCTTCTTTAGTTGTTGGAATTTTCTCACCGTCTATTATTTTATGACCATAGCCTCCAGTGGGAAATCCCTCTGTATCAATATAAACTTCTAGTCGATAGCCTTCTTCTTTTTTAATCTCATTTTTTAAATCTTCTAAATTCATGATCCTATTCCCCAATGTTTTTCGTGTTCGTCTATTTTTTCTTTTTTGCGTAGGTTGAAACCATTTTTGGCCTTGGGCCAGTATTTCCAGCGGCACGCTTCCTTCGCACGGCGGACGCTTTCTGAGATTTGCTCATAGATGTTGCTTTGGCTAAGGGAACGCATTTGGGATATTTCCTCTTTGAACCCTTCGCTGATTTTCTTCCACATGGTTGATACCTCCCGTCTTTCTTAGGTGCTCCTATGTCCACCCATTTTTCTTCTACCCATTTTCTTAAACCACCCTTTGCCATTATGCATACGATGTTACTTTTCTTCTGTTAGTCATAACACCACCACATCCTCTAGCAACATTCTTAGGATTTTTAGAACCTTTTCTCATTTGAGATTGAGTATTAACATCTCCACCTTTAAACATTTTCTTCGGCTTCTTTTTACCGCCGGGTTTTACTTTTCCTGAACAAACGGCGGACGCATACATATTAGCATAAGCTGAAGGATAAACATCAAACTTACGCTTTGCTGCGGCTTTACCTTTTGCACAAAGTTTTGCCATTACTTTTTCTTCTTTGCCTTTTTTGTTTTCTTTTTAATCACACCACGTGCCATTAAAATATCTTTTTTAGTGACCTTACCGTCACCACTCATATCTGGAAATTTTTTATTTTTCATCGTCCTTGACCCCTATATTTTTTAAAGTTACGTCGTTTATGTTTATTCATAGTAGACCAACTAATTCTACCATCTCCTATTGTAGTCTTTTTGACAACATGATCAATAGTGCTATTTGCTACTTGCTTCTTCATGTTCACATATAGCGCATTCACACATGCATGTTTGTTCGCAATGACACATACATCCACATTTTATGCACTTCATTTTGTAAGTCTTCTTAACTTTTTCAAATGATCTTATGCCCGCCATACCTAAAAGAGCCATGACTAAAGGCATTAAAACACCCATATCTAATGCGGGGAGAGGATCATGTTCTATGCTAAAAGCAGCAAGAAGAAACATAATAAATTGTTTAGCAACATATTCCCAAAAAATAGCAAGAGCACAACTCATGCCTATGAGGGGCCTCCACGACCGCTGCATAATACCACCAATACCTGTGGCAGTAGACTGAGCGTCCGCTAAATTAATATCCATTTGTTTGGAATTAATTTCGTTCTCTAATTCTTGAAGTTTAATTTTAATCTGACCTTTTTCCTCTTCGGATGTGTGAACACTGTCGATAACTTTACCGACAGTATCCACTAAAGATCCGCCTAAAATTTTAGATAACATTTATTAGATGATTTGAGCTAAGGCCCAACCGATAGCTATACCGATTACAAGCCATTTTTTCTTTGGGTGTTTGTCCCAAAGATCCTTAATCCATGCTTTCATTAGAATACTCCTTTGAATGGTTTCTTTTTAACTTGAATTGCTTTCTGACCTTGAGTTTTAGACTTCGAGGGATCAGTTGGTGCAGTCTTGAAAGGCACCTTGCCGTCACCTGTCATCTCATATTGAGATTTTGTGTCCATTGACTTATTATTTTTCATGGGGGTTAGTGTATTGTATAATTTCCATTAATCAAGCTATAATCTGGAAATTTTGCAAGCCTTTCGATAGCTTTTTTTGTGTCTATAGCACCTAAAGATGCAGTCATTACACGCTTTCCAACACCTAATAAGGCACTAGAGATTGTAATGCCGTCATAACCCTGCATAATCATCAAGGATACTATTTTTTCAACATCGCCGACAACCATTTCAATGGTTGCTTCGTCGATTTCAGGCAGTCTTTCGTTTTTTGGATTTTTTTCGTTTTTTGACATTGCTTTTACCTGCCTCACTCAACGCAATTGCGATAGCTTGCTTTTGAGGGCGACCCTCCTTCTTTAATTTTCTTATATTACCACTAATTGTCTTCTGACTACTACCTTTTTTTAGTGGCATTTTTTGTCGCACCTTTCTTTTTCTTGGTTATGTAACCACCTTTGCTTACATAACGAGCAGGGGGTGTTCCGCCTCTTAATACTTGAGCTATTTCGTTGCGGATTTCAGACGCATCGACACCTTTTTTCTTTTGCAATAACTTCATTATTGCATTTCTTTGCTCAGCAGTGAGTTTTTTAGGTATTCGGGCCACGATTTCCTCCCATTGCTTTCGCCATTGTAGTTTGTGCTCTTAAATTTGCAATGTCTTGCTGTGTTTGAACTCGTTTATCGGTCTGTTCTTCTTGAGATTTGATTCTTTCCCGATCAATTTCGAACTTTTCTTCTTGTTCTTTTTGTCTCATTTGCTGTTCATTGAGCTTTAACAGTAAATCTTGTTGTTTGAGATCGATCAACGGATCACTTTCACCTGTTTTTTCTAAATATTCTTGCTCTTCCGCTACTGCATCGTTCGTCATTTGAGCAATGACTTCAGCAATTTCTTTTTCATTCTGTGCTTGGAACTGTTGGAGAAGCTCTGGAGGTATCTGACCACCAAATTGTTGTGCCTGTTCTTGAATCACAGGAGCATTTTTGGCTTCCACTTGCTCTCTTGCGAGTAGTGCGATGTGTTCTGACACGTGTGCTTGCAATGCGGTTAGCACCGGTGGATTATTTTTCACTAAATATGAACTCATAAACGCTCGGTGAGCATTAATATGGGCTTCATGATTCTGCCCCGGAAACGGCTGCATTGGTTGGCCTGTTAAGCTTGCCGCATTTTCCATACCCGGATCTTTAGGGGTCGGCTGTTGGGGTGGGGGTAGGATCAATTCTATATTTTGAACGCCTAATGCTTCATACATTCTTCTGTATGCTTCATACAAATTATGAATTTGAGGATTCGATTGAGCTAATTGTAATTCGGTTTGGGCCAACGTAATACGTTGTGCCATGGAAAAGATGTTTGGATCAGATACAGGAATGACATCGACTCTGTCATCAAAGTCTTGCATCTTAATCATACGATTACCGCCGGCTACATTGTAAGGATATTCCGGTGGTAAGTATTCGGCGAAGACGCGTGCTAGGATTTTAAACTCTTTGCGTTGTGCGTGATGTAATCTTTTGTGTATAGCTGACATGACCCGCGCACCACGCTCCATGATTGCCATGGTGGTACCGACAGGATTAGCTTGAGAACCTTCGCCTAACTTCTGATCGGCAATGGCTGCAAATCGTGTTCCGGCTTCCACACAGAAACCCAGTAACTGCATGAGCACTTGATCCGGACCTTTATAAGGTAGTGGAAGTAAACCCTCTCTTAGACTTCCGCCCGGTGCATCCACATCTCTAAACTCGCCGGGTTTTAAAGGAGAGTCATCATCACGAATCCGTAGCCCTCTTGCCTTAAAGCCGGCAGGCAAATTCGAAAGAGTACCAGCATCTAGTAATTGTCTTAGGGCTGCCGTGGCAGTTCTAGATAGACCGCCAATCATGTGAATCAATCCAAAGCCATAGAATCCTAGACCCGGTAAGAATTTGTAGTGAACAAAGTATTCTACTTTTCTTTTTAACGGATCGTCTTCTTTGTAGTTTCTTCGAATTGATAAAACTTCCGATGAGTTCTCATCAACTGTAATAATATACGGTAACATAATACCGGTGGGCTCACCATCCATGCCTTTATCTTCAAAACCTTTAATGTCACAGATCACATGGAACTCGATGAGATTGAAAATATCATCATCGTTTTCTTCGGGATGAGTACCTTCTAAATCATCATACTTTTGTTGAATTTGATTTTGTTCTTCTTGTCCTGCCTTTAACGGAATATCACGGTAAAAGCCCATAACTTGTTTCTTGCGCAAATCATTGGCCGTTACCCGAACACGTTGTCCGATCATTTCCGCTGTTTCTAAATCGGTGGTCTCATATGGAATAACTAAATCTTCGGCAGGCACGAAACGCGATACCGCTCTTCCGAGAGAAGCATCGTAGTAAACTTTTTTAAAGGTGGAACCGGCGAGCGGTAAATAGAAAAGCATTTGATCCATTTCTTGATCATACTCTTCCATGGTATGGGTGATTTCATAGTTCATGAAATCTTTGACACGCTCCGCTTGCGCCATCACTTCCGGTGTTTGATCACCGACGACTTGCGTATGAACCGGACCACCGGCGGGTAACATTTCTTTGTAAGCGTGTGCTTGAAACTGTGTGACGGATTCGGCGAGTAAAGGATGCGTCACGCCACTCGCACCTTGGAACGGTTGTGTGCGTTCGCTGTATTTAAATCCTAAAAGATCTAATCCTTTAACATAACCGTCTTCCCAATCTTTACGGGAGTCTTTGGCATTTTCATAATCGCCGAGTAACTTGTTGGATATCCGTTGGAGTTCGGACTCTTCAACGACTTCCGCGAGGTTGTCATAGAATTCTACTTCGGCTTCTTCGTCTTCGGGGTTGATGATGGCTGAACCATCTTCCATCATTTCGACAATGTTTGATTCTTGTTCCGTGTTCCGCGGATCAAGGACCTCGGTAATATCCTTATCTTCGATCTCGAGTTCGCCTGCTTCGCCTGTAATTCTTTTATCGATTGCCATTATTTAAATTTCTCCTTAATCTTTTCTTTTGAAATTAACAATGCTTCGTCTTCTGGAGACATCATTGTTCCTATTCCCATTTCCGTGGGGATTGCTAAATCTAACAAGGGACCACCAAATGCAGTTTTAGCAGCGGTTGTTGCCGCTAATGTTAAACCGGCTGTTGATGCTTTCAATGTTGGAAATGCCTTAATTATTTCTTTGAATATTTTTTTACTTTTATTTTTTGAAGGGCCTTCGTCTTTAAACTTTTTCTTAATGTCTTCCAAAATGTTTTCAATTTTGTTTTCTGTTGCTTTTCGTGTGTCACGATATTTTTTTCCTGCTTCAGTTCCTGTAATTCATCACTGGCTCCTTTTCCCGATTCTTTTTGAGACATGTCACTGAAATGTTTTGTCTTTCGCTGTTTGTTTTAACATAGTGTTTTTTAAATTTGTCGCTTCCAATGTTGAACGAGGATTATTGATTCCTTTGCTTTTTAGAAAATTGTTCCACGCTTCTTTAGAACCTCTAACTTTTCCTGTCTTCTCATCTACTTTAGTAAAACCAAGGTCCATCAAAAATTCTTCAAATGGTTTAGTGTAGGTTGATGGTTTGAGTGTGGATCCTCCTTTAGTGACCGGGCCTCCCGGAGCAAGATACATAATTCCACCATCGGCTGCTTTTCTGACAGGAGCGTTTTCCATTCTCTCTCTTGCCGCTTTAGCTGCTTCTTCATCAGACATTCCTTGTTCTTTGAACATCTCGAATAAATTTTCTAATTGACGAACAGCTTCATCATTGGACGCGGTTCGTGTTCCAATAGACTTTAAGAAAGTATCAAAATCAACACCGGGATAATTACCTCCCGACTCTCTCATCATGTCATCATAAATAGTTCTTAAATCACCGGGATCCATATCCGGATCGATCAAACTATTTAATTCTATAATTCTTGTATTGCCAGCAGTCATCACACCTTCGGGTTTGGTATTACTGATTCCTTTTGAAATCATATCCATGAAAGGATTATTTGATTTTGCTTCTATTCTCTCATTGCCTAACATATCTTTTGGAGGAGGTTGATTATAGAAATCTTCACTGCGTTCTTTTGATCTCATCATATCTTCCATATATTTATTAAACAAATAATCCATAAGTAGATTTTTTTGTTCATCTGTGAAAGGTTGTTTAGCCATTAGATTTTTATAACATTAATAATATCGATTTTCATCAACAAAAACATCATCTCGAGGAGGATCATCATAATCGTCCTCTAGAGTCACAAAGTTACCTTGTCTGAATCGCATCACTGCTTGAGTGGTACTATCCACAAGATCGTCATGATCACCATACGGGAAAGCCGCACATTCTTCAATAACTTCTTCCGCCCATTTTTTATTGGGGGCATAGACTTTGCCGGATTCAAATATAGGCGCCACAGAGTTAACGCGCACCATCTTATCATTTCCACGACTCGGAGTATATTTCACAACAGGGATACCTAGGGTACGCAATTCGTCCGTTAGGGGTTGCCCTGATGCTTTTTGTTCGATGATAATAGTTTCGGGTTCCCAGTATTTATATTCTTCTAAAGCAATTCTTTTTAATTCAGGAAAATCCCAACGTCCCTTTTTGGCAGCCAGTAAAATTAAGTGGGGGCCTTTATTAGGGGGATAGAACACACCCCATGTGGTAATCGCGGAAAAGTCAGCCGTTTCTTTTTTACTGAATGCAGTATCATAACTTTGAATGATATGAACCAAATCAGGTTTCTCTTCGTGTTCCCATATTTTCCACCACTCGCGTTTGATAATCGATCCTTCTTCCGCGGTTGGATTTTGTTGCCACTGTGCATTCCACTTACCAATCGACAAAGAGGCTTTGACTGCTTCTAATTCTTCTAGCTTCCAATACTGAGGCCAGACAGGTTTGTTGTTGGGTAAGATTGCAGGGAACTCGATGACTTCCCATTTGTCACCTTTGATATCTTGTGCTTGGGCACTGATTAATCGACCGGTCAAATCTTTTGTATTCCAACGCGTCATGACACAAACGATCGCCGCGCCCGGTTGTAAACGCTGACGAGGACCGGAGGTGTACCATTCATACGCTGAGTCCATCGCAGTCTCGGATAAGGCATCTTGTTCGGAGTGAGGATCGTCAATGATCAAAAGATCCGCACCACGACCTGTAATCGCACCACCGATACCGGCAGCATAGTATTCACCACCGTGGTTCGTTTCCCAACGACCGGCAGCTTTAGAATCTGATTTAATTCTGACGTCATGAAAGACCGTGCGATACTCTTCGGTGTCAATAAGGTTTTTCATCTTACGACCAAATCTCACGGCGAGTTCTCCGGTGTGCGTGGTTTGAATGACCTTGAGTTTTGGATTACGGCCCACCATCCATGCAGGAAAGAGATACGAAGCAAATTCTGATTTCGTATGACGAGGCGGCATGTTTACAATTAATCTTTTTATCTCGCCCGTAGCAATCCTTTCAAACTGCTTTGCGATTTTTATGTGGTGGGGTCCCTCGACAAACTCGGGCCATACAGTTTTGACAAACGGAATAAATTCTTTCTCGGCTTTATTCAGCTTGGCAAGTTGGAGTCTGATTAGCTCTTCTTGTAGTTCTTGTTCTGTTTTGTACGTCATAAGTATTTTGCACCTATCGTATATCTAAAACATGCACCTTGCGCTGCGACAAAATGTCACACCCCATATTTAGGGGGTAGGGGGTTTCGGACATACTAGATGTTGCGTTGTCCGTGCTCCAAGGTACCCTAGCCTGCGACACTATGTCGCATTGACACAAGATATAGTATCTCTTTTCTTTTGCCTGCGACAATATGTCACATTGACACAAGATATAGTACCATGCTCCACGGATCACATACTACATATAGTAGGTTAAAAATTAACGGTTAAAGCATACTAGATATAGTGTCAAGATGCAATGATGTCGCACCCTGTTTCAAGACCAAAAAAAACCCCGCGCCGTGAAGCGCGGGGCGTGAATAAATTTAATCGAATAGTGAGTTTATTTGGTCTTTGATATCTCTAAGGACGCCCAACAATTCGGACGGCTTACAGTATTGCGCGGGCGCTATCCAGTTTGGGATATTATTATAATTAAGGACTGAAACGCAAATGTCCCCCACTTCACGACGGCGGATACTAATTAAAAAACCGCGGTGATATCTACAAGTAGCGGGGCGCATTATTTCACGGCCCCCGCATCACGGAGCAAGCCTTTAAAGTCCGCGTAAACATAGCGCGGTTGTTTACGGAACACCCCGCGCAATGCATCATAAATTAAACCGCGCTTTTCTTCGTTGCGGTATCTTAAAAAGAGCTCCACGGCTGAAGCGCTTAATATCTTATCAACAACAATTTTGCCGTTAAGATAAGCGCCCGCGTTTAATATTTTCACGGGCTGGGTTTTACTATTTTTGATCATGATTAAATCTTATATTATTGGGATACTTTTGCAAATGTTTTCTGAAAGTTTAGCACGGACCACGGACAAGGGGGCGGGGCTTATTTTCTTTTTAAAATAGCCCCGTTTTTCCCGTCTTATATGATCTCAATAATTTAGGTTTATATTATAAATGTTAGGATTAAGAGCGCCAAAAGAACGGCGCCCAAAGGATTAAGGAATAAAAACAACAATCAAAGCCCCCCAAATATGGTGAATAGATAAAACGTCAATGAGATAGTCAATAATAATAATGAGTTATTCATTGCCAATGTCCCCCGCGATATGGTGTCGGATAAACGTCCCATGCGGTAGAGTTTTTACCCAACCCGCTAAGCGTTCAGCGTCCGAATAGCTAGAAGCGTTGCGCTTTCTTGTATCTTGCCATGCGAACCGCGTATGCCCCGAATTAGCATAACAACCGCCTTTGAAATCTTGAACGCCTATTTTCTTTTTTTGGCTACCGTGTGCAACAAACTTAATGATATAATTACGTTTAAGCCTAGCACAAAGGGGCTTACCGCTCCCGCAATTTCTACAATTTATTTTTTCATTGTATTCAGCGGGACAACGGACAAGCTTAACGCCGTCAATATTATCTACTTTGTCAGTCATAGAAGCGGGCGCGGTGTATACCGTTTCTTTGTTAGCCTTGAAGCTTTCCAAAGCGTCCTTGATCGTGTCCGTTGATTGATTGATGACTGTTTCATTTTCTTTGTTCACTGGTAATTCTTTAAAATGTGAATAAGTCCACGAAACACCGCCCCGAACTACCGCGCTTTTTAACGCCTTTAAATAAACTTGATCAATCTTATTTGAACCGTGTTTATCAATTGGCTTTAATGCGCAAGTGTCGGGACATGTAGAAAAAACATCACGCCCGCCCGCTCTGTACGTCGTAGCAATAGCGCCCGTTTTTCTATTTGTTGAATTGTTGATTAATTTGATCATGGGAATATTATCTCATATTTATGGGAAAAAAGAAAGCGGGAATTAAACCCGCTTTTTATAAAATCCGAATTGAACTAAACCACGGAAAGCGGTTTTTTTAGTTCGCGGTAAGTCAGTTATAAACCGCCTTAGAACTTCAAGGACGTTAGCCTTTGCGGTTAACTTCATGCCCGTAGACATTTCAAGCGTTAAACCATTTAACGCGGTAGACATTTGAAGCCGTTGAATACCTTGTATACCCAACTCATCAAATTTAGCATCGTTTACTGTATATTCTCTTGGATTTAAATTTGTCATAAATACCTACTTTCTTTTTTGATCTTTTATAAGTATCTCAAATTAATGGGAAAATGTAAAGAATAATTTGACGGCGGGGGAATTATCCCCCGCTGATAATTTTTAATTAAGCTACAAGCTTCAACGCTTCAGTCATTGCGCGGTTTTTTATATTGTCAATACCGTTATTTACAAAAGTATTTTTTAAACGGTTATCGACTGAGTTACGCCCGCCTCTTAAATGGTCTTCATTGTAGGTTATACAGTTAAACGCTTTCCATAATGTATCTTTGCGCGCATGGTTGCCAGTGTTTTGAAGTTTTAGCATTTTACCATTGCTCTCAATCACATCATGCCAAACACCATAACAACGTTTTACTTGCGTTAAATTGGGCGCGTTAAGTGAAGACATTGACTTATAATCACCCTTTGAGGTTAAAAAAGAGCTCAAAGCTTTAGGCGAATATACTAAAATAAAATAGTTTAGCATTTCACGTTCAGTCAATTGTTTAGTGTCTAGCGCTTGCGCTTGCTCTTTATGTTCCTCATTGAACTTCAAAGCTTCGTTTACTTTGTTAATAACCATTGACTCAACTTGATCATTATATTCAACGCGGTGAGATAGTTTTATAAAAAACTGATCTTTGTCTTTTAAAGCTTGCATGAAAGTATTGGAGCACCAAATATTAATATTTGTTGTATTGATTGAATTGACGTCGCGTCCAGTATGATTTGTATTTAACATTAAATAATTGTTAACTACATCATCACCAATATTAAAACCGCCATTGGTTTTTGCTAGCAAAGTGACACGCTTACCGCCGTCGTAGTCAAAAGCATGTTCAAACTTAACGCCCGCAATTCTTGAAAAGTGATCACCCAGTTTAGCCATGTTTTCATTTTGATTAACATGATAAGAACTAGTCAACCCGCTAACAAGGACGTCTTCCTCATTGCCTTTTTTTCTTACCAGTGAAAAAAACTTATCACTGTTCTCAAATACATTATTTGAATTTTGAAAAAAGACTGGCTTCATAGTCACAGTCCAATCTAAACCCGCATTGTTTAATAACTGCGTCGCGTTTAAACCTTGATCAACCGCGTTGAATTGTTTTAAACCCTTACCGCTTAAATCAAGGATAGACTGCCATTCATAATTTTTTTCAATTTTCATGATTACCTTCTTTCTTTTATGATTTTTATTAGTATCTCAAATTAGTGGGAATAAGTCAACTAATTATTTCACGCTGAGATTATTGTTTAACAGGTATGTTTGGATTTTTTCTAATATAAGAAATTAACCTGTCATAAAATCTTATATTTCTTTGACTAACTTCAATCTGTCTTTGTTTATCTTTCAAAGGTAGATCGTTATTCTTTTCAATCCAAACTATGAAATTAGATTTCATTTTTTTGAAACCCTCTAACATATTAATTCTTTGATTATGTCCTAAGTAAGCTAGGTCTTTAAATATCTTTCCCTGTCTTCTTAGATAATGTGAATAAAATATATTGTTCATGATTTTTTAATTACTTTTTTCCTCAACTATTTTATTTACAAGGTCATAAAATATGCCGTCAATAATTTCTATACCTAGATCATATTTTTCTACTAGGTTAGAAAAGTCGTTCATTGACATTCCCTCTAATTCGTCTTTTACACTTTCTCTCAAATTTTCTAGTTCGTCTTCATTCATGATTACTCCGATCTTTTGGGTAGTTTTGGGATTACTCCCCTTGGCACTACCCTAGCCGTGATGAGTAGACGTCCAACCGCCTGCTTTTGCCTTACATATACCTCTGACTCAATGCAATAGTCCGTCGGCTTTTGCCTTTTCTACTCATTTCCACGCGGGAAACTTGTAGGTAGTTTTCACAGGATATTACCACGAGGCACTACCTAAGCCACAGGGCAGTCCCATAGACGTGTCTATTGTTTGAGGATATGAAACTCAAACTCAATCACGCATAGTCTGTTGTCCCTGTATAAATACATCCTCTCAAATTAATGGGATGAATGCAATGATCAAAACTGTCGCACCAATAATTTCCAGTCGTATGGTGCTCTTAATATAATTAGACTGTTAGATTGAAATCCTTCCAATGCTAATTTTCTCACGTCCGTATTATTAAATAATTTAATTTCTTTAGTCTTAGTATTTTTTACCAGAATAAAACTTCTACCGCCGTACAATCCTCGATTGTAATGCCATGAAATTTGAGTAGGGGACAACCGCACTTTATTAGTCGTTGTAATTTTTAACTCTACCCAAAAATCACGGCCGCCATACAAACCATTCAAGTCGGGAATTCCGCCACCGTGTCTATTTTCAATTCTAGTCCATAGAACTTCTGGTGTATTAATTCTTAATTGTTTATAGAAGTTACTTTCACTCATCTACTTCTCTGTACCAAACACCAAGTCCTTTATACTTAGCGTCGGGAAATTTATCTCTTACTTGTATTTCCTCGTGATCAAAACAAACATAGTCATTGACATGATCACACTCGGTGCATTCTTTATCTGCCTTAACAAAGTCTAAATCTATTTCTTCTATTTTACTCATTTCCAGTTACCTCTTCAACTTCAAACACTTCCACATCTCCGTCTTGTTCTTCCCAAAAAGTCCAATGGTTTTCCTCAACGTCAAGAAATGCTTTTGTTCTAGCATCCTCTTCATTTTCTGCTTCGATCGTTCTAATATAATACTGTTTTTCAAATCCTTGTACGTTAAATTTTTTCATGATTATTCCTCTCTAAGTATTCGCAACGGCGGGGGATTTGATGTGACTCATACCCCCAAGCTTTCATTAACAGACCACATCTCATACAGTGAGGACATAACCTCGAGTTTATATGTGGAACTACTAACAACCACCTCT
>LSRR01000259.1_pt1 | contig 17761 bp, 21 predicted proteins | sample 1162981 | NCBI WGS metagenome assembly LSRR01 (sample SAMN03256433, study PRJNA305521) | marine metagenome | biome: Estuarine; feature: Estuary; material: Brackish water; isolation source: iron chloride precipitation of viral particles from surface water samples | place: USA: Chesapeake Bay ... | reverse complement strand
TCCATTGGAGAGTGTTGCTGCAGCTTCGAGAGTATTCCAAACAGGATAAACTAAACTAGGTGTATTAGTTGTCTGATTAGCACTGCTCATGCTGTTGGCAGTAAAATCATTAGCGTTAGAACTAATATCATTCCCCAGATCAGCACTATCTGCAAAGTCTAAGCAAATTGAATTACCACCAACAGTAGATGCAAGTGCAGCAATATCTGCATTAGCTTTTGGAATAATCTGAGAACCATTAGTTCCAAATGTAAACGTATCTAAAAAGTCTGAAACAGCATAGTCACCCTGCTGTATGCTTACACCATCAAGATAGCAGTATTGAGCATAAGCCTTGTTGGAATATTGACCAATCCTGAAGTTTACTTTGCTTCTTGCGCCAAGCATATCTAAGCCATTGGTAGTCGCAAGATTTTGTACGTTAATTGTAGTATCTTGCTCTCCATTAATATAAAATTTAATTTTATCTAAAGTATTGGCTTGAGACATATCAATGCTTACAATGATGTTATACCAAGCAACGTCCCTCAATAACCGGGTATGTCTAGCAATAAGTTGAGCGCCACCCGCAGTAAAGCTGTTAACTATTATAGTATCACCACCGCCATAAGAATTATTTGTTTGCAAACCACCAAAACCAGATGCTTCAAACCATGGATTTTCAACTGGAGCGCTAATATTGTAACGCTGATACCAAAATGAAAAAATACCTTCAGTTGTTGAGTTACCAGAACCTGCATAAGTCCTGCTAAAATAGTCAGCACTATCGTCTAACCAAACAGAATTACCAATCAGCGTTGGGTCAAATGGTGCTGCCCCACCACCTTGACCTGCAGCACCTAAAAGAAGATTATTATTAAATACCATTTATGAATATGCCTTTGTTACTAAACCGTGAACATCTGTAGATGTATGTACAATATAGTCTAACCTATCTACTGCATTGATAGAAGTAGAAATAACAGGAGCAGTACCATCAGGAAAACCCCAGTTTGATCCAAAAGCAAGTGTTCTTGATCCTGTACCGTCCTGTACAATAAAGATACTTCCTACCTGACCTGCAACACAATTGGTTGGGTTTTCTAATGTTCTGTTACCTGCCAGTGTAATTGCAAAGTTCTGTCCTGTATTAAAGTCAACTGCGATACTTGCTGCATCTGTAAGACTTACAATGTCTGCTACAGCAGCAGTACCAATACGAAGTTCTTTTCCTAGAAGTGCATCCACTCCAATAGCAACCGCACTTACATAAAAGTCTGTACCGCTTACTGTACCAGTTAGTGTACCACCAGCAAGAGGTAAATGGTTTGCAATGCTTGTTGCTAATGTTGCTGATAGATTTGTAATGACTGTATTAACACTTGTTACAGCAGAGTTAGTATTTCCAATACTTGTAGCTAGTGTAGCAGATAAGTTTGTAATAACTGTATTAACACTGGTTATTGCCGCAGTATTTACAGATGTAAGCGCAGAAACATTTGCAACTACAGTATTAATACTGGTAATAGCTGCAGCATTAACTGAAGTAAGTGCTGAAACATTTGCAACTACAGTATTAATACTGGTAATTGAATCAAGGTTTGTCTGTGTTAATGCTGATACTGCAGCAACTTCAGTTACATTAGCTGCCGATACTCCTGCCATTAAAAGCTCATCTGCATCAATGTTTGTTGCACTTAAAGTTCCAAACAATGCTGATCCTGTTGCGACGATAGCAGTACTAACTGAAACTGTACCAAAGTTTTGGTCTGCAGAAACAAGGATTGTACCACTTACAGGTATTGAACTTGATACTGCACCATCAACTGTAATCTTAATACCAGTACCTGCTTCAATAAATTTAACAGTACCACCTTCGGCAGATGGAACATTTATCAGACCTGAACCATCACCTACAAAGAATGCTGCGCTAACAATACTATTAAATGTAGCAATAGAAGCAGATACTTTAGCAACATTAATTGTTGTATCTTCTAAACTTACAGCAATAGTTGGATTGCCCTCAGTACCATCACCATTAGTGATTGCAATGCCTGCACCAGCAGTTAAAGTTCTACCGTTTACTTCTCCACCGCTTACAGCAACAAGACCTACAACACCAGTAAGATCAGCTAGATTATTTAGTGTAGATGCATTAGCAGTAAGAGTTACACCATTAAGCTGAAATGTTCCATTAATGTTAACAGTAGAATTACTAAGCTGCAGTCCTGAGTTTGTACCTGATCCGTCTTGAACAGTCTGTACTGTTCCAGTAAGTCCAGTATTATTACTTCCTACTTGGAGAAGCTGCTTATAACTATTTGCAATTGTTGATCCAGTAAGTGTTGCCATTATATCATATTCCAATCAGTGTCATAATTTTCCCAAGTATTAGTAGCATTATTCCATACTAGATTTCGATCATTATTCAATGGTGGGCGTGGATTACGAATACTCTCGTCATCTCGTACATTAGCAGTCCTATTCTGCGGATGATTCTTTAGATCATATGCTCCATCATAATCTGTAGGGCATACAAGCATACCATAACTATTCATCTTCAATACCCTATGAGGATACTGAAAACCACAAGTGTCACATATTGCTAATGCTCGCTTGTTGCTTGCCATAATTATACTTTATTTAATCGTGGTAGAAAATAGGCACTTGCTCTTTCTCTGTCTTCGTCCATTGCTCTTGAAAGTCTTTCTTCGTATTCCATCTTTAAAAACTGAATACGTGAACCATCTACACCGGGTCGCTTCATTGACATAAAGTATGATAGACCTGCTGTAAGGCAGGGAAGAAAACGTCTCGATACATCAGCAATTTGTACAGCAGACTTATTAACATCTTGTGTATACTTTATCTGTTCTAGTTTAAGAGTATCTGTTGTATTTTCTGGTACAGGCCAGAGGTAAAGAGTAGGGTTAGCGCGATCACGGCGAATAGCATACTGTGTAGGTCTGCCCTTTTGACTCTTGCGAGGTATCTTGAGATACTCTTCCATGCTAATTCTTTCAAGTTGTAAATCAGTATTATCTCTACTTAATACTGCCTCTGTAATATCTATTGTGCTAGAGGTAAGAGCATAAGCTGTAACGCTAGTAGAAACTGAAACTACTGTAGTACCAGCAGTCCATAGAAGAATTCCTCGATTCTGCCAATCCTGTAAAAGAAGATTAATTGAACGACGAGCAGACTTAGGTTCATGTCCTAATGTCTGTTCACCACCAATCATTTCCATTGCTTCTTGAATAACTTCATCAATATCCATTGAGAAGTTATATGTGCCGCTGGTACTCATTAGAGTTATCCTTAGTCGTTATACTCTACAATCTTACCCGGTTCATAATCTACAACAACATCTTGTTCTGCACCTTTAACCTGTGGACCTTTACGTGCAGCACCAAAACCCTGACCTGTAGGTTTACCAGTCATCTTTAAAACGTCCTCTTGTGTACGAGGATTTTTAATCCAATTATACGTATACTCTTTTACTGCCATTTTTAATTCTCCTGTTAACTTTACGTTTAGTTTTTCTTTTCTTACTAGGTACTTTAGTAATCTGTTGTGGTATACTTGATCTACCTATAGCCATCTAACACTTCCATCTCTTACGTGCTTGGCGTAATCTTGAATTAGGATTTTTAGCAGCTTTGGGAAACTGTTTCATTTGTCCTGCGCTACGTGCACAGTAACTCTTTCTGCGTGCTGCTCGTTTACCTGTAGGATTAGATTCAGTTACAGCAGTCTGTAATTTACTACCGGGATTTTCTCTGCGGTACTTAGCCACACCCTTTTCAGTCATACCTGCTCCTTGTTTGGTAGGACGCTTCTGTCCACCGCCAATAGTATGACCCTTCATTCCCTTACCAGTAGACTTACGTTTCTTTTTTACAGCCATTACTTTTTCCCACGTGTTTTAGTGCTAGTTTTAAAAGTACGAACCATAGTAGGTTTACCACCTACACCTTGCTTAACTGCTCGCTTACGTTTTACTGCAGATGATTTCTGCCCTGCTGTCATACTCTTTGCTTTTGCAAGTGGCACACACTTAGGATATTTACGCTTTGTATTCTTGGTTGACTTTCTTCCACAGGGTTGATACTTTCCGTCCTTCTTTGGTGCACCAATATCAACCCACTTCTCGTCTACCCATTTGCGTAAACCACCACCTGCTTTCTTCTTTACAACTTTTTTCTTTTTATTTCCACCCGGCTTTACCTTGCCACTACAAACAGCAGACGCATACATATTTGCATAAGCTGATGGATATACATCAAACTTACGCTTTGCTGCAGCTTTACCCTTTGGACATAGTTTAGCCACGTTTCCTTTTTTCCTTACTCTTTCCTGCCTGACTTAATGCAATTGCCACCGCTTGCTTCTGAGGATACTTTTCCTTTTTCAGCTTACGAATGTTTGCACTAACTGTCTTTTGGCTTGAACCTTTTTTAAGAGGCATTACATGTACAGTCTATTCTGACAACCGCCCTTGCTTTTTTTACTTTTACTCTTTGATGATTTGGATGGCTTAGACATTTTACCCATAGCCATTTCCTGTTGCTGAGTGATAGCACCGCCATCTTTGTACTTCTTAACTTTACTACCACCCATCATTTTCTTTTTACCATACATTGTAGTTTTCCTTTCTTAATTAGTATTAGGTATTAAGTTGTTGTCTGCACCTGCAGGACTTGCAGGAGTTTGCATATCATCGCGTCTTGTTCTACGTGCCTGATTGCGCTGTAGTTCAAGAACTTGACCATACTTCTGTTCATACAACTGAGCAGCAGGCCAATCCTTTTGGAATAACATTGCTTCAATCATTGATGCATTGAACAGTAAATCATAACAGTAGTCAGAAAAATAGTTTGTCGGTGTAGCAGAAGTAAGAGTAGTGGGTCTGCTCACATGTACTACCTGTCCACTGTACGTAGAAGCAGGTGTAGGTGCAATTAATACTGTACTATTGTTACGAGGAGAATAATATCGTGGCTCTGCAGTTGAAGCTGAAACAGGCCAGTAGTCATTTAGATATTCATCTGTTCTTTGAAGCAGATTAATTTTTGTAGCATTACTTGAAATATTAATATTTTTTATAACACGTGTACCTGTAGGAAGAGTAACAATATTATTACCCAGACTTACAGCAACAGAAGTGTACGTTACCAAACCATAGTCATCTAGGTCTTTGGTAAGTCTTTCTTCTGCACGATTGACCATATTAGGTACGTAGTTTAAAAACTCTGTACCGTCATTCTCACATGCATTAATAATATCATTTACAAGATATGTGTAATTAGCCATAGAATACTGCTACCGTAGAAGCGGAAGTAGGAGCAGAAACTTTTATTGGACCATTCATACGAATGCCAAATTCAGGAACATACACTTCATTTACATCATTGTTTGTTGTATTTACAAACTTAATATTGTTGCCCTTGAGTGTTCCGTATTCATCTGTAGATGTACCTGTAATTAAAAAAGTACCTACGCCTGAAGCATTAAGAGAACGAACACGTGTATCAGCAACTGTAACGCTTGAAGCAACATCCACAACTGCACCACTGCCTGTTACAAAACCCTGTCGAATGTTGGTTGGCATTTATTTTTTCCTTTAGACATATAATAAAACTAGGTTTATTATACTTCATAAAACCTAAATACAAAAGAAAGAAGGGCAGGGAAAAAATAATTTAGTTTTCTTTCCCTACCCTTTACTTTCTTTAGTTTATTATGGTACTATTAGGAAGAACCTGAAGCACCATAAAAACCACGCCAGTCGGACCAGCCAAAGCTGTAACGCTCACGTGCCTTGAACCGAAGATTACCTGTATCAAAGTCAGGTTCCATCTTGGTCTGTAGTGGTGCGCGAACAAACATCTTTGTACCATTTGGTGCGTCTGTCTTTAAGAACCAAGCATTTGTATCAGTGAAACGATGGTTTACAAAGAAACCACCGGGAACTAGACCCTGATTACGAATGCTGTTAATGTCATTGACATTAGTAACACCAGTTGTGCTGTTAGTAGCAGTGGTGGTGCTTAATGTGCTGTTTAGAATCTGATCTGCAGTAAAGGCAAGATCAGGTGGAATGTGAAGAGACTCTGCACGAATACCGATTAGAATACCACGATCATCCTGTGCTTTGGAGATAGTGATAAGAGCAGATTCGAGAGATGCTTCTGAAAGATCGGTAGCGTCAAGATCATTGTCTTGAACACCACCATCAATGACTGGATGGTTGTCACTGAATAGTGGCTGACCATCACCACCAAGATAAGCATTGCTAAAGCCGTTATTGAAAACGTCTGCAGCTTTTACCTGCTTGGTGTTTGCCATTGAACGAGCAAGACCACGTGCACGTAGTTTGGCAAATGTGTCATAGAGGTTGTCTTCCATTGCCTCTTCTGTAATTGAGAAGGCTAGACTGATTGTCTCGTGTGTGTAACGAGCAGTGTAGCTTTCTTGTGCGTCATCATACTGGACAGCAGCACCTTCACTCTTAACAGGTGCAGAACCAAATCCAGTAAATAGAACTTCTTCCTCAAATGCACGATCTGAATTTTCAATATCGAATAGAGGTGCATGTTCATTATCAACATCACCATACTCAAGACCGAAAACGGCATTTAGACCGGGAAGAAGCTCTTTAGCAATACTAGCGCGATTAATAGCCATTATTAATTACTCCTTTCCCTTACTTAGTTTACTGAAGCATCAGCAGAGATATATGCATCCACATGCTTCAAGATACGAACTTCCAGCTTGGGGAAGGCACGCTCTGTATTAACAGCAATGTCATTACCCGGTACATCAAAAACTGCAATTGCACGAAGCATTGCATTTCCTGTTGTACGAGTGCTGGCTTTAATTCCAAATCCTGACTTGCCAGTAAAGGTAGAACCTGCACCAAGTGTAACATTAAAGTTTTGTGAATTGATATCTCCAGCAGAAACTGTTGCGTCTGCCTGAACAATAAATGTTGCCTGTGGATTATCAACAACAGCAGCATATGCTTCTGTTACTGAAGTATTAGCTGGCCAGTAAGTTGACCAGCTTGGTTCACCATTAGCAACATAACGACAACCCATGAAAACACCCATGGCTTTCTGAGTTGTAGTAGTTAGAACTTCAATATTCCCAGCATTGTTAACGACGATATCACCAGTAAAAATGTTAGTGTTATAGGCACTCGCAATTGGATAGTCATTTGTGGCTTTGCTGTTTGGTGCACCACCACGAATGCGGGAAGGAGTAAGTCCATTTAGTGTCTTAGTAGTAGTCATAACACTATGTTCCTTTCCTTGTTAAATACATTGACAAACAGGAAAACAAACTAATCTTGAAAAGACGCTCGCCGTCCTGTTGTAATTTTTGATCGACTAGAGTTAGAGATAGGCATACGAGAATCAGAGCTGTTCATTAGCTGCATGTTAACAGCTTGTACTGCCTCTCTACTCTTGTTTTCATAAAACTCTTGACGAGATTCAGCTAGGTCAGTAGGCATTTTGCCTAAAGCCAAGTCTCCACGACAGACCGCTCCTGCATATCGTCCTTCTTCCCTCACGACGGAAGATATAAGCATTTCAGGAACTTCTTCCTGACTGACTAATTCCCAACCTTCGGCTAAACGCTTGCCAATGTTTTGAATGTCGTCTTGTCCCTTCAAAGTAATTCGCAGCCAGCGAAGAGACATTCCTTCACTCTTAAAACGGTTGCGAACTGTGTCAGGAATATTTAACCAATTTGGTTCTTCAAAAACTCTACGAGTTTTATTTTCCCTCATGCTTGATTCTCGTGATGTTGTGTTTCGTGTCATTGTATTTGTCCTTCCTTATCCACGCTTAACTATAAACACTGGTGTATTCGCCATCAGCCTGTTCGACCTTTAGCTTTTCAGCAGCGTACTTTTCAAGTGGTATACCCCATTTATTTGCCAACCTTACATCCTCTTGAGTAAGTTTGACTTTATTGCTACTCTGAGAAGTTTTTGGTGTGCGTGACGCACCCGCTACCACTTGAGCAGAACTTGTAGTCGTGTCCTGCAAACGAGGTGTTTCAGGTTCAGAGTTAATATCCTGAAACTTGTGAGGATAACGCTGACGTAAACGATTGTCAACTTCCTCGTAGAAATCATCATCTGAAGGATCATAGCCTTCACTCTTCAGTTCTTGGTCAATAGTAAGAGCAGCGGCAGTCATAATCTGATCTTGACCGAACCATGAATTTTTAGTTGCCCATTCTACTGCCTTTGGATCGTACTCTTGAGTCTGTTGTTGCTGTTGTGCAACTTGTGCTGCTTGCTGCCCATTTGACTCTAAAGCACGATTGTATTCTTCCCAAGCTGCCTTCTGCTGTTCAACACGATTTTTTTCTGCATAGGCTTTGCTCATGCTTTCTTGTGCTGTCAGCATTCCGTCAGTATCACCTGACTCAACGGCTTGCTTATATAACTGTTTAGCTGCTTCAATGTTTGACTCTAATTGACTCTCAGTACTGTCAATAGAATTTTTTAAACTTGAAGAAAGCTGTGTATCTCTTTCCTGTACAGCCGAACGTAGATTATTAATTTCACTACGTAGCTGTTGTAATTCTTCATCGCGTTCTTTACGCTGACGAATTAATTGTCTAATTCTTTTCTCTGCACCCTTGGTCTGAATACCGTCTAGTTCTTCAGGTTGTTCTTCTTCTTTTTCTTGCTTCTTCTCAACCTTCTTAACTTCTGGTGCAGCTTCTAATTCTTCTTCAACTTCAAACTCAACTTTAGGAGTTTTGTCCTCATCTGAATTTACGTCAACTGTTGACCATTCTTCACTCATTAATATATTTCCTTTTTCTCTTACCCGTTAGCAGCGAATCTAACGTATTGGTTTAATCTACCCGCTGTATTAGTATATTACAATAAATTATTATAAGATACAAATTTAATTTGAAAGATGATATGTAGGATCAAGTAGACTTGGTTTTTCAACTTTCATAATTACTTGATCATCAAAGATAAGAAGTAGCTTCATACCCTTGTACATAAACTTCTGTCCTGAATACTTTGCGTAACAAATATAGTCACCTACTTCACACCATGCTCCGTTAGGGAACTTGTCTTCGTCTTTGTAAGCTAAGTCACCTTTCTTTAAAACTTTAGCAACGGTAGTGAGGTAAGCTACATCGTCCTTTACTTTATCAGGTAGAATAATACCACCTTTTGTCTTCTGCTTTACTGCTACTGGAAGAACCAGTAGATGAAAGCCAGGAATGCTTGGCAAACTTTTAAGGTCTACCTTTACTGCACTCTCGTCTGTTACCCAATCAGCAGCATCAACTGCCTTATCCATTCGTACTGCTTGCATCTAGTCCATATCCTCCTCTTCATAGATACGTTGTTTTACAATGTGCTTGAGGCATTCAGTTGCCCATTCCACACCTTCAATCACACCCACTGCGTGACGATATTCATCGTAACTTGAAGCGTTACCATATGCAAGAGAATTTTTTAAGTCTAGTATTTTTTCTTCGTACTTTAAATTCAACTCATCCCAAAAGTTCAAAACCTATTATCCCCTACGTGCTTGTCCAATAAAGTTAGTTAACATGTCTGCTGCTTTCAGTGCCTTGTCCTTGTCAATGCTTGCTTCTGTCTTGGCAAGATCAATAAGAGCATCCAAAGCTGCAATTGCTTTCTTTGCATTACGATCCAGTTCTTTTTCTTCTTTTGCACTAGAAAGGTTAGCACCTTCTTTGAACATATTCAACTGAATTTCCATTTCCTTTAGATCAAGTTCACGGTTCTTATTAGCAGCAGTAGCAGCTTCCTTTGCCATCTGTGTTTGAACTTTCTGTTGCTCAACACCCAGACGCTGCTGTTCAATCTGAACCATCTGTGCTTCAGGTGTAGCTGCCATTTGCATCTGTGCTGCAGCTTGATTTGCCTGTGCCACCTGTTGTGCAGCAGCGGCAATAACCTGTTCCATAAGACGTGGGTCTTGTACGTCCACACCTGCAGCAGCAGCTTCAGGTCCGTACTGTGCAATCATTTCTTTTGACACACCACTAATCTGTTCCTGATACTTCATTATCATATGTTCCTGAATGTTTGCTTGCAGTACAGGAACAATACGCTGCATCATAGGATTAGCACCATTCATCGGGTCTTGAATGTACATGGTCTTTACCTGAATATGTGCGTCATGGTTCTGACCCATGAATGCCTGAATTGGCATACCTTTAACTGCAGCCTGAATATCACTGACAGGATCAAGAGGCATTGGTGAAGGCTTTTCAGGCATGATCTTGTCCAGATTAGGAATGTTTGCTGCCTGAAGAATTGTCTTGTTAAGTTCTTCCACATTGAACATACCGGGAGGTGCTGACTGAGACAACTGCAGTGCAAGCTGTGCCATCATCATACGGTGTGCAGAGGAAGGAATATTAGGATCAGATACAGGAATAATATCAATCCTGCCATCAAAGTCATTACGATAGATATTAAGTGTACCGTTTGGAATATCTACCATTGATTCTTCAGGTAGATATTCATAGTTAATTCTACTTAGTAATTTAAATTCGTCATGTTGTGACTTATGTAGTCGTTTGTGAATTGCACTAAAGAATTTGCTGCTTGCTTCCAACAGTGCCATTGTTGTGCCAACAGGACCGTAACTTGCTGCATCTGAAATAACCTGTTCGGTTGTGTCGGCAAACTTCTGTGCAGTAGCAGTAACAAAGTTAAGCATCTGAAACAAAGTCTGTGAAGGTTCTTTGTATGGCAGATTGATGATCATCTTGGACAGATCATTACCTGTAGCTTCAACTTCTCTAAACTCACCGGGAGCAATAGGATCATTGTCACCTACAATACGTAAACCCTTCGCCTTAAAGCCGCCGGGTAGGTTTGCAAACTGACCTGCATCAACCAAGCTACGCATTGCTGCAGTTGCAGTCATGGTAAGATTACCAAGGAAATGAATCAATCCTAGACCATAAAAACCAAAACCGGGAACAAAACGATAATGAGTAAAGAAGATTTTCTTTTCTCTGCGCCGATCATCTTTATTGTAGTTTCTGCGAATAGACAAAACCTGACGGCTCTGTTCTTCAATGGTAACAATATAGGGAAGAGACAATCCATCCTTATCCTCGTAACCTTCAATATCAAGATAACAATGTTGCTCAAGTAGAACGTACTGTGGATCGTGACTACCAGAAGGAGACAGACCCATAATTGTATCCATCTTCTGACTGATAGGAGCAAACTCTGGTGTACTTGCTTCAGGTAGGTCTATGTCTGCGTACATTCCTGCTGCCATGTCTCGCTGCATCTCTACTGGTGAGCGATAGATAACATGCGTGTAGCGATCTGCTCTGCGTAGATCGGTAGCATAGTAAGACACATAGAACTGGTCAATAGGAACAAACTCTGATACAGGTCGGTTTAAACTGCTGTCAAAGTAAATCTTTTTAAATGCTGATCCAATAAGCGGCAGGTGAAAGAGCATACGCTCAAACTCGTCAAAGTACTCAGGCATTTGTTCAGTGATCTGATAGTTCATAAAGTCTTTGACTCTATGGCTTTGCTTTTCTTTTTCTTCTGATACTTCACCAATGATCTGGGACTTTACTGGTCCACTGGCAGGAAACAATTCCTGTGTTGCCTTTGACTGAAACTTAACTGCTGACTCAATAAGGATTGGATGAACTGCAGTACATGCACCTTCAAATGGTTCTGATGCTTCTTCCAGCTTTAGACCTAACAGATCAAAGCCACGTTCAAACATACTTTCCCATTCTGCTCGACTGTCCTTGTCTGCAGTAAAGTTGTCATGTACTTGAATGGCAATGTCTTCAAGAGTTTCTTCGTCCAGATCGTCTACCAAGTTTCTAAAAAACTCTTCGTCCTTTTCCTCGATCTGTTCGTCAGACAAGCCTTCATCTAAATTACTCTTAAACTCTACTACAATACCACCATCACTAGGATCGTATTCCATGCTTGCATTTGAATCTTCACTCTCAGTTTGAATCTCTACGACTGAAAGTTCTACTGAAGGAATAGGATCAAAAGGATTGCGTTCAGTTGCCATGTTCTATATTGCCTTTGCTGTATAGTTGTAAGGATTACGTTCTACCACAGAACCACCCCTTTTTCTTTTTTGTACTACTGGTTCTTCTTCTTGTTCTTCTGAGTTAATATTTTCAATAGCTGATCTTACTAAAGGTTTTCCTGCTCTTACACCAAAACCAATTGATGCTTCCTTTTTAAGTCTTGAATAATCTTTTGCATCTGGTTTTAAGTTTGCTACTACTAATGCTCTAAGATACTGTTCTCTTGAACTAAAGGCCGCAGGAGTTTTTTTAGGTATCTCTATATTTAAATTTTTTAAAATATTTGTATAATTATCTGTAGCATTTTTAACAGCTACCTTTTTACTAGCATCTAATCTTTCTTTAGCAGCTCTTTGCTTTTTAGTTAATTTTTTAGTTCGATTTTCAGAAACTTTTAAATCATAAAAAATAGGTTCTGAAACATTCATATACCTATCACCACCGGGCAATTTAAAACTAAATAAATCGTGTTCATCATTTACAATAGTAACTGCTTTAGCATCTTTAGTAATAGCAGTCATATAATTTACACCTCCTAGTTCCCAAGCATCAGATTTACCTGACCCTGTGATGATAGCTGCTCTTCCCTTTAGAACATCGTCACGATTTCTAACTGCAACTCCTGCTTCATCTAAAGCATCTAAAAATTCTTTATCAGAGGTGTACGTCTTTAGTTCTGGAAAAACATCTTTTTTAATATCATCTAAACTTATATCTCTCTTGACTACCTGTTGCCTTACTAAAGGAGAACCATCAAGTGGAAATGCTGATCCTAAATCTATTCCTGCTATTTTTCCAGCGTCAAGCTTTGAAGTATCATGTATAACATCAAAAGTTTCTGGTACTGATTTATACACTTTATTTTTTGTTGTAGGGTCTAGGTTTCCTGCTGATCCAGTATACACTCTTCGTATATTCATTTGATAAGGTTTACTAAGGTCCATACCTTGTACTTTTTTAATCTGTTCAAACATTCCAGATATATCTTCTTTAGCTAATCCTGACACATCACCTACTTCATCAAAGTATTCATCCACATTAAACTTTTCAAAAGTCTTAATATTGTCTACACCTTCTATATTTTTTAAAAGACCTTTTAATTCAGTATCAATTCCACCTAATTGTTTAGTAAAAGAAAGAGATTGATTTAACTGTCCCATAGCTTTTTTTGATGCTTGTCTAATTATTGATTTTTCTTCTTTTAACTCATCCTCTTTTTCTCTAAATATTTCTGTTTTTTGTTTATTATTTTTCTTAGTGAGTTTTCCTGTGTAAGCACCGCCGGGTTTAGAACCTAGCTCTATCATTTCTTTTAATTCTTTTTCTAATCTTTTTATTTTATCAGGAATATTAGTAGCTAGGTCAATTGCATCACGAGCAGCTTTTTGGTCTGCTACAGAAATATTAAATTGTTCTTGTATTGCTTTTTGTTCAGGCAAATATCTAGCTTGAAGAACATTACCTATACCCTCTGGTACAGTTTTTGCAGCAGATATTGTTTGACTTATAGGATCAGTAGTTGCATAAAAACCCGGTACATCATTTCTTAAATTAGTAAAAGCCTTTTGTGCAGTTCTTGTAACACTTCCTGAAGGAACAAAAGGAAGTAGTCCTGCAGCAAGTAAACCTGCATTAGTTAAGCTAGGGTCTTTAATAAGTGCAGATACATCTGCTGCACCACCAATAATATCACCAACAACTGGAATAGGCGAACTAACAAGTGCAGCTTTTTCAAGAGGAGACATATTCTCCCATATGTCACCAGCAATCTTAACTGTCTTTTTTACAACACCGTTATCTTCTTTATCAGAAGAAGCAGAAGTTTCTTTTTTTGGTTCAGGCTTTTTTACTAAAGATTCAAGACCATTTGCCATTTAATTTATACCTTATGTATGGTAAACAAAAATATAATCTGCTACTGTTTTACCTACGCAATCCATACCCAGATCAGCAACAAGGTAGTCTGCTATTTCCTGTTGTGTAGTACCAAATCGTTCACACGTATTTTTAATTTCAATATTGATTACAGGTTTTGTACGTTTGATTGTTTCACTTGCTCCCTTGAGAAACTGTAATTCAAAACCTTCAACGTCCACTTTAATGTAATCAATCTTTTCAAAGTCAAAAGAGTCAAGTGTCTTTAGTACTGCCTTGTACTCTCCCTGTTTCACATCCGTAGTGATTGAAGCAGTACCGCTATTACCTTCCGCAGCGTACTCCAGTGCAATCTCTACGTCATTCTCTGCTCCCAGTGCATAAGGTAGTATTTCAAATCTATCACTAGGAAAACCTGACAGATTACGTGTAAGACATTCCCTGTGTATTTCAATTGGTTCAAAACAATAAACCTTATTGAACTTGTTACACAAGTCTACTGCCCATGTACCTACATGACTGCCTACATCCAATGCAACATCAAAGTCATCTACAAACTGTAAACTTCTTATTCTGTGTGGCTTTTGATACTCTTCTCCTGAAAAGTGATCATCGTTGACAGGAAAGTAAAAGTCCTGCCTCTTTTCTAAAACGTGTTCCTGCATATATTAAAAACCGCGAAGTGCCGCTCCTGCTCCCTTACCATTAAATCCTTTACGCTTTTTAGCTTTAGCTTTAGCTACCTTACCACCTTTTTTTAAACCACCAGTAGTTTTTGTTGTTGTGGTGCTAACACCCAAACCTTTTGTTCCTGCCATTCGTTCATCTTCAGCAGTCTTAGGAGCAGGAACTACTTCTTCCTTTTTATCTTTGTCATCATCATCAAAAACTCCTGCTCTTCCTAGTGCTGCAGGAATTAAACCCATAAAATCTGTAACTTTTAAACCCATTGTTTTATTTTCCCTTGAAAAAACAAATATGATAAAAAATACTATAGCATTAAACTCTCCAATATGCAACACGTTTTTGCCTGCGTGGATTAACATCGTCCTCCCAGTCCGGGTCTTCAGGATGTTCCAAGCGCCAACTGTCCTTGACATAATGTATTGCCATGGTCATTGCGTCCACCTGATCATCATGTCTGCCATAGGGAAACAGTATCATTTCCTCGTACAATTCTCTTGCCCATTCCTTTCCCTTTGGTAACCACACTCTTCCTGCTTCCAACAAGGGAGAAGCAGTAAATACTCTTGACACTTTGTCCTTGTCAGGCATATACTCCAAGACAGGAAGACCACTTCTTCTCATGTCCTGTATTAGCGACTGTCCACTTGCTTTCTTTTCTACCACACAAATATCAGGCTTATGCTTTTGATATTCCTGTTGTGCAATACGTCTTAGATCAGGATATTCAAATCTACCACGTACACTACCCAGTAGCAACAAATTACTTGCTACTCCCTCTATACCGTCCTCACTATCCTCATGGAAATGAAATACTCCCCACGTCTGTATAACACTGTAGTCTGCTGTTGTCTTTGTACTAAAGGCAGTGTCATAAGTTTGCATGATAAAGTCACAGCTTGGTGGTTCTTCGTACTCCCACCAGTTGATCCAGTTCTTCTTGATAAGACTACCCTCATCAGGTGTGGGGTTTTGCATGTACAGGCTTTCCCAATACTTCGATCCATTGGTTGCCTTAATTTCCATCTCGTCTATTCGTAATGTTTCATCGTCCTTCCATTCAGGAAAGTAACTTGTACCTTCAGGAAGACCCAACAGCTTACTGGACTTTTCGTCCAACCATGCAGGTATACTTACTACGTTCCATCGCATCTTTGTTTCAATGTCAAACTCGTCCTGCTGCTTTAATAACCAACCACACAGATCATCGTAGTGGTAGCGAGTATTAATAATAATAATTGCACCATTGGGCATAATACGTGTACGAAGACCTGAAGGCCACCATTCCTTTATGTAACGCCTGCCTGCATCAGAGAATGAATCTTCTTCTGACATAACGTCATCAAGTATGGCAATGTGTGCACCACGCCCTGCAATCTGTGATCTTACACCTGCAGCATAGTAACTACCATTGAGGTTTGTCTTCCACTTACCTGCAGCACGAACGTCTGCACGCAGATTAACACCGGGAAACATATTTGTAAAATCTTCAGTGTTTACGATATCACGTACTGATCTACCAAAGTCACTGGACAACTGATCAGAGTGACTGACAGTAAGTATCTCGTGGTTAGGATTTTTACCTATGTACCACGCAGGAAATAACTTGGAACAGATTACTGACTTGCTGCTACGTGGTGGAAGAAAGACCATCAACCGTTTGATCTTTCCTTCCACTACCTGCTGTAACTTATCTGACAGAACTTCAATATGTCTGCCCATATGCCAGTCAGTAATTAACGTAGGTGCTACCTTACGAACAAAAGTAAGAAAGTCATCCTTTGCCTGTTGCTGCACCATAACATTCAAAGTATTTCTTATACTCAAAAGAATGTTATAGGTAATCTCCTGATCAGATAAGTCCTGTTTATTCTTTTCACTAGCTGTCATTGTTTTTTTCTGTTATACCTGCAACCATAATGTCTTTACAACACTTACATAGACCTTTCTCTCCGTCTGTATTTGGTGAACAGTTACAGTCATTACAATTACACTGGTATTTATATTTACAATTAGGATTGTCACACATAAGCACCCTCCAATATCTTTCCTTATATTTATATAGAATTAAGTATCCAAGTGTATTGTACCACCCCACCCTGTGGGAAGACAAGAAAAGAGTTAAGGATGGTGACAACCATCACCTACAGTGTGATATTTTTGCAACACTTATAATTTATTTTTTCAATACCGTTGTTCTTTACTATTGTATCTGGTATACTACTCTCTATATAGATTATGTTATAGATTAAAATATAGAAAAAGTATATAGATTAAAATAAAGACTTACAATATCAATTAGGTTAAGACTTTATGATATTGATTTTATTATATCTATAGAGAATTATAGCCGGGTAGCAATTGGCACACCTGTTTAACTGTACCCTAGTATTTTTTTATTATTATAGCCACCCCTCTCTTGTAAAATAAAACAAAGGGGGTGGTTTTTTATTTGTAGTTTAAACTACCCTAGTATTTTTGGTAAATATATGACAGTGGCATATATATATGAGAACAAGCGGGGCATTTTCTTTGGGTGGGGTTGATCATAATGTTCACCATATGTTCCTGAATTGTTCTAGCGTTCTTCCTTTGTTCACCTTTTGTTCCTGTTTCGTGCTTTTCTACTAGAACAAACCGTGAACAAAACGTGAACATCTGTTTGTCAAGTAGAACATAACAAGAACATCCCCCTATTCTTTAGAATATAGTCCTAGTGTGATAAATTTGTCACACATTTCTATATTTCTAGAACTATCGAACTATTAATCCCAGCGTTTCCGCCAATTCCACACTATCCCTAGTGTTTAATATGCCCGCCATGCATACCATAGTATGGGTCAGTAATGTTGACCTTTTTAATCGCGTTTTGAGCCGCTCTGAGACGTGCTAGGGCTGGCCCTTGCCCTACTATCTAGAATCAATTTGCGCGAATATTCGACAATCCGTCCATACTTTCCACCGCTCTTTATAATTATATATATAACCTGAAATGTGGCAACATTGCCTTATTTGCCACAATATTACCTTAATTGAGTTGATTGACATAAATCTGCGCTGTACTGTATTCTCTCCATTATAGTTGATAGCGTTTCATGGTGATTCGCTACACTAGTGT
>LSRR01000139.1_pt1 | contig 17774 bp, 22 predicted proteins | sample 1162981 | NCBI WGS metagenome assembly LSRR01 (sample SAMN03256433, study PRJNA305521) | marine metagenome | biome: Estuarine; feature: Estuary; material: Brackish water; isolation source: iron chloride precipitation of viral particles from surface water samples | place: USA: Chesapeake Bay ... | reverse complement strand
GATAACCATAGCCACGGGCCACGTTCCACGCACGGGTTACAACGCGCTGTGCTTCTTCTTCTGACTGCGCGCCCTCTAATTGTTGTGGCAGCGCTTCAAGAATGCCAGAATAATCACGCGCCTCCGGCCCTTGCCGCGTCTGACGGTAAGCCATGAACGAGTTAGGGTCGGCTTGTGCAAGGCGTTGTTCTTCAAGGGCGCGTTGTTCCGGCGTCAAGCCAGGCCTAATGCGTTGCTCGTCATAGCCGATTCGTGGCCCGCCAATTCCTGCCTCATCAAGAGCGCCGCCAATGCGGTTTGTTGCTCGTTGAAACGGGTCAAGTTGGACCTGCTCAATGCGCTGGTCTGGGCCTTGCAATCGGGCAAAGGCTTCCCGCGCCTGCGATTGACGCTGACGCTCTGCTTGTGCAGCAGCCATTTCGGCGCGCATGGCAGACTCTTGAAGGCGCTGGTTACGTGCTCCACGGTATGAGCCGAAGAACGCCGCGCCAACATCGGGGAATACTGAAATCGGAGCAACCATTAGAACATTTTCCCGCCTGACGGACCAATTCCTTGAGGGTTGCCGCCGTTGAACATGCCGCCAACCGCATTGCCGACGCCGCCCCAATCAATACCGCCCAGAGCGTTGCCCCAGATGCCCGCGCTTGCGTTCGCCTGATTACCGTAGATGTTGGCCGTGTTCGCGCCCGCTTGCCCGTAAGAGTTCATCAGACCACCATACAGGCTTGCTTGCGTTCCAGCGTAAGGGTTTTGCGGCGTTTGTGCCAAACCAGCGATGCCGGACAGACGGTTGTAGTAATTACCATACTCACCGGCAGCAAGGTTTTGACCGAACTCCGTAATGCCCCGAAGCTGCGCGCCAGACATCAGCATACCACGAGCCGCCGCCGAACTATCCAGCGCACGGATGCCCTCATTCATGCGGAAGTCGTAATCAGGCGATTGATAGAAGCGATTCATCGCATCTTCACGGCGCTGGTCGTCTATCTCTTGCTGTGTCGGCGTGTAGGTCTGGACGCCGCCGCTTTCATTGGGAAGCGTTGCACCACCAGGCATGACAGCCGGATTAGGCGTAGGAGAGCCGCCACCCGTTACACCGCCGCCACCGCCATAGAAAGAATCAATAGGTCCGGTCCCAGCGCCATAGCCACCCGTTGCATAGCCGTTATTGCCATAGCCGCCATAGCCGCCGAAAACATCGTCTTGCGTTCCCATGCCGCCCGGCGGATTGAAGTAACGGCTATTCATTAGTAAATCTCCGTGCGGCCAGAGTTACCGAAAATGCCGCCTCGACCACCCATCGCCATTTGCGTCAGATAATTACGGTAGTCATCGGGGTTTCCACCGAAATTGCCGTAGTCCATAATCCCGTAGCCGTTAAAGCCTTGTTGTGGAGCCTGAACAGGAGCGCCCGGATAGAAAGCCGCGCCACCCCCTAGCGAACCCTCTGTAGGCGGCGCATAAATATCGCCAAGGCCATACAGATCGGTTAGCTGCTGCAAGGCCGCATTGCCCGCACGTTGACGCGGATACTGATAGGCCAAGTCCTCTTGCCGGAATTGACCTTGCTGGGCCATAGCCTCACGTGCAAGGCGCTCCTGCGAGGCAAGAGATTCGCGGTTGGCTGCCAGTTGAGCGTTGGTTGCGCTTTTCTGTGATTTGGAGCCCATAAGGCCACCAAGAATACTGGCACCGGCTCCGATAATTGCACCCCAAGGCATCAGGGATTCTCCTCGTTATACCGCGCCCCAAAGAGCGCAAATTCTGTTTTGTCGGAAAATTCGATCTTGAAAACGCGACCCGGCGGGATCATGCGTCCAAGGTGTGCGGTGGTCGCCCGCGTCGAGTATTGTGCCGACGCCCCTAGAGGCAGGCTGCGGCTGGGTGTGTATGTGTTTCCCAAGTCGTCTGACCAATTAACGGTCACTTCGGCTTTTAACGAAACTAACCCGCCAGTCGTGTAGGCCGTATGGGCTGATCCGTCTTCGCCCGACAGTTCAAAGGTGTTCGCAGTGGCATTGGCGACTGTAAACTCTTTGTTGTTTAATTCCGTCGCCCCGCCTACACCTGTGATTCTTACAATATCGTCGTCGGAAAAGTCGTGAGCGACCGCCGTTATAACAACCGGATTGGCTTGTGTCGCACCGGTAATTGTCTTGGCACCGCTTTTGCCGCGCGTTGCGTCCAGCGTAAAGTTGAAGCAAGGGGCGTATTGTCGGGTAGGAACAAAAAGGGTCGCGAGGCAAGCAATTTCGTTCTTTGTCGCGCTTCCAACACTTTGCTCGTAATATGCCGCCGTGTCAAGGGTGTGTATGGCTGCGTCGTAGCGATTGCCAACATAATGGTTGCCATTCCACCACGCATAGAGCCAAGGGGCGTAGCCGGGGCGGCTCGCCAAAGGAACCAAAGCACCGGAACTCAACCGCTCGTGCCATTCATTTGTCGAGGTATCGAACACCCACGCGGCGTTTTCCGTTGCCGGATCGCCCACGTTGAACACCACAAATTGATGCCCGTCCTCAATATACGAAAAGGCTGTAACTCCCTCGCGGGCGCTTTCAGAAATGCCTTGCAGATGTTCCGATATAGCGGGCGTAGAGACAGGCGTTGCGCTTGCCCCCTCGGCACGATAGACAACGCGGTCGTCGCCCATCCAGAACAGGGACTGGCCTACGCGGGTGTGCGCCCACGGGCCGATAATGCCCTTGTCGATAATGCCACCAGGGCGAAGCTGGAAAGGTAGATCAGCACGTCCCGTAGGCTGCCAAATCTCGATATTATCTTTCTCGAACAGCCATAGGTCGCCGCGAAACTCTGTGCCTGCGCGAAGGTTGGAGCCTTTACGCTCCGCTGTCGCAAAGTTGAGCGCGTCAACATTATCGCCGTCAAGAACCTCTGACCACCAGAACTGGTCATCATCATTCGGGATAAACACAAACCGGCCCGACAGATACACAACATTGACGTAATTCAAGTCGCCAATCGTCCCGCCAGAGGCCAGCACATCAACAAGCGTCGTGCCGTTGTAAACGTAGGCCGTTCCTGCGCTCGTGAAAGCCATTTCCTGAATGGCAGAAAACGCCATTGAAACGGGGTTGCTGTCAGAGTCGATAACGGCAGACGTGGCCGTTACGGGAATGTTTGCGCCAACCGTCCCTGCTGTCGTAATGCGCTTGAACTGGTCGTCATAGACCACAAACAAATCGTTGTTGAATTGGTCAACCGATGTGCCAAGCCCGCGCGTCTTCGTTCCCGACAAGTCCTTGTAGGTCGTCAGGCCGGGTGTGCGTAGCAGGATAAACTGCCGGTCAGGCATGTTCGGCGCAGCTTCGGCAAAGAGATTGCGGAGTTCGCGCGGGGGAGCGCCAACAACCTCTCTCTCGTAAAAGCCGGGACCAAACGCAATATCAGGCATTAGGGTTGCGTCCGCTCTGTAACAGAAAGGTTGACATTGAGCGCCGTTGGCCCAGCGCCCTTTTTGACAATGAGCGTTGTTCCAGCGCCTAGCGTGTGGTTGGAAATGCTGGGTTGAATCTTGTCATTCTTTGGAATTGTCAGGCTTGGCTCAACGATGTTTGCGTCAGCCGTGCCGCCGAAGTAAATAATCGTGCCAGAGCAGTCCGTTGACGTGTCATAATTGGTCAGCGTGACTTTATCTATCTTTGCCACAAAGCCGGTCGGGACAGTGTAAATCGTCGTCGTGCCGGTCGTGGTCGTTAGGTTGCTTTGGTAGTCTTGTGAACGAACTGCCATTTTTCTTTCCTATAACTCACCAAACCCAAAGGCGCTGGTAAACTCAATTCGCGTTCCTAAACCCGCTGTTGTCTCGAACGCTGCGGACGTTGCGCCGCCAGATGTGATGCTTGCCCAAATAACAATCCATGCGCTTGACGTTGGGTAAGATACACTTGCATCGCGCCACGAATAAAACTGCGTTGAAGGCGTCCAGAACGACACGTTACCCACGGTCGGCCCCGCAGAATCAACAGTGATTATGCCCGTCTCCAACTGCGTTCCGTTTGTTCTATCCGCCGCCACAGTGGGTTCTGTGTCGTGGATACGAACCTCGTAAGTCACATTGCCCGTTGTTCCGCCGGGGCTTGCCGCGTTTTCGTCAACACACACAACGCGGGAGCCGTCAAGAAAAAACTGATTGGCCCTAGACGCGCCGCCAATCTGCTTTTTCATAATAATCAACCAAGAGCCAGTCGCCGCTGTATTGGTGTAGGTTTCAGTTTCTTCTGTAATAACCTTGATTTTTGCCGGATTAATATTTGCGTTGTTGGCAACTTCGGCGTCTGTTACTACGTCAATTCCACGCGGCGCGGTAAATAACTGCTCCTCAATAGACTGCAACCCGAATTGTATTGCTTCAATCTGGCCCGCAACATCGGCGTTTTCCTGAATCGTCGGGAGGCTTTCAATAGCCGCAATGCGCGTCTGCAAATCGTCCAAGGCAGAATCTATAGCTCTGTCTTGTTGTATAGCTAATTCCAATGCCTCCAAACGCTCGCTTGCGTCTGATATTTTCCCTAGGATATCCGCTACCTGCGCGTCGTTGGCAAAGGTTTCGTCCTCAAAGCCACCCGACCGCTCCCACAAGGTTTCCAGCAACCGGCGATAGGATTGGTTAATTTGAACAACACGGCCTTGCGCGTCAGTGCCTATCGGCTCCTGTATCTGCGGTATGGCTGAATTGACTTCTCCACGAAGGGGCATCTAATTCTCCGCAACCCGGCCACGGCGAGTGGCGCGATGTGAAAAAGCAGCCCTCCCGCGCCGCATAATATCTGACTCCCTACGGGATTGTATGTTTTCGCGGTTGTAGCCGTAATCTTGCATTAAGGCTGTCATTCTGCTGTTTGCTTCGCGCGCCTGCCCCGCCGTGACCTCTCTACCTAGCAGGTTTGAGAGCCGAACCAAAGCGTCTTGGCCCCACCTGCCACCTTGCGCCGCCTCTTGGGTGTAGATCATTAGATGTTCTAAATTATCTTGCGGCCCCCAATAACGCATTCTGTGGTCGATGTTTTCCCGCGCGTCTGGATTCCAACCCCAAGCATCGGAAGCAACGCGACGTAGCATGTTGCTAGTCAGCATATCGCGGCTATTTGTTCCCACATGCGCTAATTCGTGAGATTGCACGGTAGAGTCGCCAATGTAATCTGGGTTATACATTATTACGTCAGGATTTGAATACGTAACAGCGGCAGAGCCTTGCGGCGCGCCCCCCGCATAGTGCGTCGGGTTTTGGTATATCCCCATTAATGCGGGCATGTTATTGTCTCTTAGGGCGTTGCGCTCCAAATCCATGTCCCGCTCGGCGTCTCCCGCGCTAAGTGAGGCCGTAGCGGCAACATCAAGCCCGCGAGGGTAAAGCGTAGCGTAGGGATTGGCCCGCCCAAACATTAGCGCCTCCAGTCAACCATGAATGTCGTCGAGACAGGCTCCTTGTCAAAGGCCGCGCTTTCTTCCAGCTTCTGACCAGCGACCGCTTGAAGGCGCTGCATCATCAAGGCGTCTGCGGGGTAATAGACAGGAGCCAGGCGAGCCGCCAAGCCATACTTCAATGTCTCGAACCACTCTTGCGGATAATCAGGCTCGTCAGCGTCAGCGTCGAAGTCTTCAATCGACCGCTGATAGGTATAAACCAGCGTTCCAGAACCGCCTGACTTCAACACAGGCCAGATATATAGCTTGGCAGGGTCGCGCTGCGGGTCATAGCAAAACAGCGTCGCTTCGCCCGTAGAGTCCTTGTCCGGCAGTCGGTCGTATTCATCGCGTGAGATAGGCGTCATTGGCCGCTCATTACCGGATGAGTCAAGGTAGCGCATATTCTCTATACGCAGCGGGCGGTAGGTCTTGTCGCCCCCAGTGCCGAATTGATACGGGTTAGCGTCGGTTCCTTGCGCGGCAACCATCGTCAGCGTGTCCCGCGACCGGCGGAACAGGTTATAGCCCTGCACCTGCCAGTGCTTAATCATGTCGTTCAAGACACGATTGGCATGGACATACTTGCTGTCAGTGTTCGCAATCGTCTCATCAACCGCAATGACATGGCACTCAATCAACGCATCGTGAATGAGGTTGTCGCGGTCTGTAGCGTGATTTGTCGAGCCGGAGGTTGCCATTTATTGATACAACGTGAATGCGTCAACCGTGTAGGTCACGGTGACTGGTGTTGGGGAGAGAATCTCAATCTCAATGTATCGGAGGGTCTGGCCTATCGGTATGCGTGTTAGCTCACCGCTAACAAGATTGTCCAGAATGTCGCGGGTGACGCCATCATTTGCAAGCGTAAAGCTATCACCGTCTTCTGCATAACTTATACGCAAATTAGGCCGCTGCGTCAAATCATCTAACACAAGGTCAAGGTCAAGGAAGCTGACATACTTGTCCTCGCCCAAATCCCCGCCGTAGAGCGTAATGCGCTTGTCAGTGACGGTGTATTCCTGCCCGATGGTGGAATTGGCACCCTCACGAAGCGTCAACTCATTGCCGTCGCGGTCGGTGATGATTTCATTGTCGCGCTCGACAACGAGGTCAAAGTCAGCCTGAAAAGCAAGCGTTTGAAGCAAGTCTGGGCGAGGCCGCGCATCGCGGACAGCATAGTCATCCACCACACCGCGCACATACTCTTGCGGGTGACGAGGTTCCCACTCATCCTTGCCGACTTTAAGGCCGGTCCATTCGGTGCGAATGTCGCTGTTGAGATACGCCCGACCGGAACGGTCAGACGCCATCTTCCATTGCCCGTGCGTGAAACCAGACGGGCGGTGCGTTCGCTTCTTTGTTTTACTGCCCGTTATACGCATAGATCACCTAGTATGTTGGGTTATAGCCCCGACGTGGTGCCTGCTGGGGAGGAGGCGCGGGCTGTAGCATTTGAACAATCTCCGCCATGCCTTCGGGGTCTTGCTCGGCAAACTGCTGAATCATTGCCATTACGCGCTGACGGGTTCGCATACGTTGGTCGTCCATTCCGCCCTCTCGCGGGGGCGCGGCTTGAGCGACTTGTTGAGGATTAACAGCCTGTCGTGGACCGTTTGATTGTTCCATATACAGGCTATTACGCCCCATTAGTCCACTCATGCTTCTGTCTCCGTATTGGCTATTGAGGGGTCAAATACGCAAGTGTAGCTAACGCCAATCACCTGACCGCCCGCTTGAATGATTTGCTCGGTTACGTCCATTGTCTCGCGGACCTGTTGTTGACAAGCATCAATAGTCCCGAAGCGAAGGCTGTATTCCAACTCCCGCGTTTGTGGCTCGCCATTGGTGTCAAGGAATGCGAGGAGGAGGATTAGCTTAAACATCTTCATACCATGTCAAGGCGGCGGTCACGTCATTTGCAGAGCCACTTGCACGTTTGCCGCTGATTATAAAATGGAGGCCGGGCGGAATGCGTATCTTCAAGTCCGACAGCTTAAATGTTTCTGACCCGCCAGCCGAAACCGTGAAAGCCGCAAGCAATCGACCGCCCGTAAATGCCACCGCGTCTGTTGCTTGATCGGACACAAGGTTTGTGCCTACATTCGTGTAAAGCAATTCGACATTGGGGCGCTCCGATGCCCGAATCTCAATCTGGACATCCTTGGAGCCTTCCGCCGAAATCGTCAGGATTTCCGGCTCTATCTCGACTTGGTTGTAATAGGAATTATACGTGCGGCGATTCCGAATTGCGAGAATGTTTGCAAATGCGCTAGAGCCAACAGATTGCGTGTTGACCTCTGCGCGCGGGTTGCGGGTATTGACCCTTTTGCCTTGCGTAAAAGCCGCCATAGAAGCGGACTTGACCGTAAGGTTGGTCGTGGAGCCAAGGGACACACAATACATGCCCAGCCGCATTGACGGGTTTCCAAGGCTAGGCGTCGTGTTCGCATTTGCATAGCGAATCGTATGCACAGTCACAAACGAGCCGGACTCCGCATCTTCAATCTGGAACTTGATATCCCCGAAGCCAAGATACTGAAACGCAATCTGATAGACATTGCCCTTCGACGGGTCGATCTTCGACTGAATTGATTTCAGGCCATTCCATTCCGCGACAGGAATGAAGTCAGACGTTTTAGTGACGCCCGCAATGTTTTGGGCAAACGATAAATCAGCATCGCCCGTCGAGGAATCGCTATACGTTCCCGACTTTGCCCCGTCCGACTGCGCGGATATGATAACCGTCGCCCCGACATTATCAGCCTTCCAGACAGCCTGATTGCCGGTATCGTTCAGCCAGTTTGCAATTTCGTAAGCATTGTGCGCCGTAGAGCCGCTTGTAAGCGGGACTGAATAAGCAACGCTGTTAAGCGTAAGGGTGAGCGTTTCAGAACCCGTGGCCGCTGTGCCAACCGTAATTGTGCGGGTTTCCGCAAGGCCGTCATAGCGATGCCAAATGCCGAATGACGTTCCGTTATAGCCAAACGACAACTCATTGCCGATTGAGATAAGCCCGACGCCCTGCCAGCTTAACGCTACATTGGTGTCAAACAAAGCCGTAAAGCGCGCCAACCCGCCTTCGCCCGCTTTGTAGTTAAGAGAGCGGAACGATTGAATCGCCCCGTATCCGCCAACAGACGTGCCGGAGGAAACCTGCGCCATGCCATTGGCGACCGTAGTGGAGCCACCCGTTGCGGTGAAGGCGCGAAAGTTTGACGGGAGAAAGTTGTAATTGAACGACGCTTGAATAAACGGATAATTCTCTGCAACCGACCGCTCACCGAAGGCGGTGTAAGCGCCTGCCGGATATTGTTCTGTCTGACGATTTTCCGCCCAAGTCATACAAAAGCCTTTCGGTTACGTGAGCGCCTTAACGGACCAGATGAAAAACTAGCGTGTAGGCGTCATTATTTGATAGCGTTGACGTAACCGTAATATCTCCGGTCGGTGCCGATGCGTTGTTTGGAAGCCCGCCAATCTTGCAAAAGTCAAAGCAGCCGGATTCATTCGGCGGGATGCTTGCAATAAGGGCATCAGTCGAGCCGTCCCACTCGACGTTGATAATTGCGTTTGTGCCGGATACAGAATTGACCGCCCACTCAAGACGCTCAAGGCGGTAAGAGCCGTCCACAGGAAGGCCAAGGGCTGACGCATCAACTTTGACAACATCGGCCTCGTTTGTGCCGTCAGAAAGATTTGTGACCTTGACAACGCAATTACGCGCGCCATTCAGCAATGTTTGTGAAGAAACGGCGTTAGCCATAGGGTGCTCCTGAAAAGAAAAAGAGGCGGGAGCCGAAGCCCCCGCGCCCTAGTTAAGATGCCGCAGTAATCTGGGCGTCTTCCAAAGCCTGCTCAAGAGCATTGACCTTGGTTTGCAACTCTTTCAGTTGCAGGTTTGCCGCCGTAATGGCGGTATTGACAGCCGTGTTCACAGCCGCATCAGTGTAAGTGTTGCTCGTTGACAGGGCGATAGCCGCCACGTCCGCAAGCGTCCCGTCAACAGTGCCGGTAAGAGTTCCGCCAAGCTGACCGATATTAGCGACCGCAGCACCCGATGAGTTCAGGATTGGGCCTTTAATGCCGTTTGGAAAGCTCGTAGCTTTAACCATGATAAACCTCGTGTTTGTTGTGTTTTTCCAAATTCTCCCACCAAGGAAGTATTTGCAAATTGTCTTCTACGTGAAGGCCAGAAACTCGCCTCCCGCATAGTGGGATTTTGTGGTCAACGTGGTGAGACACGCCACTTGAGGCCGTCGCCAACGCGGCAAAACGATATATTGTTTCGATTTGCTCGTTGTCTGCCCATGGCACAAAGCGGTGCTTTCGTTTGCGCTGCTTACCCACCGCCACGCTTCTATTCGCAATCTCATAGGCGCGGTTTTGAGCCAAAATCTTAGACCTGTTTTTGGCATAATTTTTTCTGTGTTCTTGGTGACGCCTTTCGGCATTGCCGGGCTTTGACCTGTGACGGTCGCGATAAGCTTTCGACAACGCCTCATAGACGCCTTCTTGCTTCAAAATCTGACGACGCTCGGCCGAAGACTTTTTGCAGCAATCCTTACACCAGAAAGACAGGCCGTCTTTTGACGAAGCCTTTTTGTAGAAGCCCTCAAGCGAAAATTCGCCTTTGCAACGACTACAGGCTTTAACCATCGTAGTCTCCTAAAGAGTTGCGTGGGGGCCGAAGCCCCCACTAGATGATTAAGCAGCGCCAGCCGAAGCGTAAACCGCCCGCCAATCGACCCAATCGAACTTGTAACGCTCGACCGCAGAGGCCAGGGCGTTCTTCGTGTTGAAGTCGTTGTCACGGTCAAACTCAAGCGCCATCCGCTCCTGATAAATCAGGCCGGTGCCACTTGGCACATCGTTCAGAATGAAGAATGCGTCGGTGTCGGAGAGGTAGTGGTTGACCACATAACCTTCCGGCAGCATCCCCTTGGAACGAAGCGCGTTGGTCGCGTTGTTGGCGGTGTCATTCTGCAAGGTCGAGTTCAGAATGCGCTCGGCATTGAACTGTTCGTTTGTAGAAATAACCAGCTTGCGCGGCATCAGTTTGATCTGGAAGCCACGGTCGTCTTTCGCGTTACCAATCTGGATGAGCAAGTCTTCCAGAGAGGCTTCGGAAAGGTCAGCCGGAGTGCCAAGTTCGTTGGACTGGTTGCCCGCATACATAGTCGGGTGGTCTTCGGCAAAGAGTTCCTTGCCGTCGCCGCCAACGTAGGCCGAGTTGAAGCCACGGTTGAAGATGTTCGCACCGTTGATTTCTTTCGTCTGACGGAAAGAATCAGCCAGTCGGCCAGAGCGGGCCTGCGCCAGCTCAGCATACTGGTTGTCTGCGATTTCTTCCATCGTGACAGCGTAGCCCAGAGCATAGGTTACGTTGCGCGAGCGCTGGACATAACCCTGTTGGTCAACGTCATACGAAATGGCGGAACCTTGTGCCTTCTCGGCAGCAAGACCGTAACCAACCGACTGCACACGCTCCTCGTAAGCCTTGTCCGAAGACACGGTTTCAAAGAGTTCCATGCACTCAAGCGGGTGACGCTCATACTGCGTGTGAAACCACTTTTTAATCCCCGGCCATAACGCCTTGGGGTGATTGCTCGTTGAAATAACAGCCATGAGTAATCTCCTTTAGACGCCAGCCGTGGCAGCGCGGAGTTGATGGTTCGCAATTTGAACCTTCCACACCGCGTTGTCGCCAACAGCATTGTCAGGGGTTTGGTAAAGGCCCAGAATTTTCACGCTAAATGCCGTGTCTGTGCCAATTTTGGACGAGTCAATCTCGGTGCCAGACAGGCCGGAAGTTGCGCTTCCAGCGGCAATTTCGAGATTTGCGTTTTGACCAATAGCGGTTACAGCCAGAGCCGCGCCGCCGCTGTCTTCCTGAACAACAAACAGCGCGTCAGGGTCGTCAACAACGCGAACATACTTTCCGGTTGCCGAAGCAGCCACGTATTTTGCGTCGTCTTGAAGGGAGCTGCCATTGCGGTCGGAACACACACCGACAACCACACCCATGATAGGCGTGTTGTTCGTTGTGGTCGCGTCACTAATGACGGCCAGTTTTACTTGAGGAACGCCCTCGGTGTCGCCGGTTCCTGTCAGGGATACAGGGTCGCCAATGTAAATAGCATTGGTGGCATCTACAGCGTAGACGTTCGTTTGCTTGTCAACATCGTAACCCAGTGGGCGAAGACCAAAGGCAGCATCAGCATTAGCCATTGTGCTACTCCATTATGGCATTTTGTTTTGAATATCGGGGAGATACGAATTATCACCACGATTCATTTTGCTGTTAGCCCCGTTTTTGATAGCGTCCATTTGAACGTCAAGCTGTGCTTGCTTGGCGTCAAAATCGTGCTTGTAAAATTCTTCGGGGATCAGCATGACATACGCTCGGACGCTTTCGCCTCGCGCATTTGTATCTGCATGTTCTACAAAGACCGCGCCTTCGCGCTCGTCTTCTTCTCGAATAACGCCGTTGTTGTCTTTAACGGCAAAGCGCCACCCGGCTTCAATAGCCCGCTGTATGCGGCCTGGCGTATCGTTGAACCAATAAGCCATGAAGCCTTTTGGTGCATCGAAATGAAGGCGCTGGGTCAAGCCCGTCATGGGCTTGCGGTTTTGCGCGCTACGATAGTCGATTTTCGAGGGATTCTTTGGTTCGCGTGGTTCCGCTGGTGTTTCGACTTGCGGAGCCTGCGGCATCGCCGCTTTTCTGGGTCTAGCCATATCTTTACCTATTTTCTATTGGTTGTCAACTAGGAGTTATCGCGCGCAAATTCGCGGGCGTATGCAAGGCGGTCTTCGGGGGTGTCGGAATAGACCTTACGCCGCACCCACGTAGAGAATGCCTGCTTGGCTTCGCTTGGCAGGGCGTCGAATGACGGGCCTTTCTTGCGAGGCGTTGCAGACGAGCGCGCATCATTGGGCGACTGATAGTTCAGCGTCTTGTTGCGCTGGTTGGGGAAAAACTGATTGACCTTCGCCGCGACCTGATTGAACACCTGCCGACGCAAGGCATCGGGGAGTTCCAGCGGGTTTTGAACGCCAAGGCGTTGGTATTCCTGCTGGGCAACGAAATTGGCATACTCGAAACGGGGGGCCGCTTCGGGGTCGCCACGCATACCGCTTTCAAACCACGGGTTCTGGGAGGCAAACTCCTGAAACACCGGATCGGCAGCGACTTGCTGGACGTGCTCTTGCTGGACGCGCTGCTCGTCAATAGGCTCTTGCGGGCGGGATAGGCGTTGTTCAATCTGCTGATTGATGGCGTCATATTGGCGCTTGTCTCCAATATCAAACGCTTTGTCGCGCTCGGCCTTCAAAGCAGCAAGGGATTGGGTGTCCTGCTCTTGGAAGCGCTCCATGACCTCACGGCGAAGGCGCTGCAATTCCTGCTCGGCCCGTTCTGCGCGGGTCTGGATTTCAGGAAGCTGCTCTAGCCGCTTTGAGTGGATGCCAAGGTATTTCTCGGCAGTCATGTAATTGGTGGTGTCGCCCTTCCACTCGGTCGGCTCTTTCCAGCCAAGGGCTTTAGCAAGTCGAACCTGCTCCGGGTCTTCCTTCGGGCGGGGCGGGGTTTGAGGCTCGCCAAACTCCTCATTATCGTCATCGTCCGGCTCATCAAATTCCTCGACTTCCGGCTCGTTCTGATTTTCGACAACCTCGCCTTCTTCGGCGTATTCTTCGACTACATCAGCCATCTACTTTTACTCCAATGATTTCTGAATCTTGCAGGATCAGGTATCTGTCCCCGTCTTTTTCTGCGACCTGTTGGCCGTTGTATTCGCGGAAAAACACCACATCGCCCACTTTGGGCGCGTCACGGTCCTCGAAGTATTCGGGGCTACCAGGCGTTCCCATTGTGAAGGCCAAGTCACCTATTGCGATGACAGTGGCTTGGGATTGACGCCATTTGTGTTTGTCCACGATTTCATCAGGAAGGTGGATGCTTCCCTTTTTGTTTTCGACCTTTTCGGGGCGGACCACGAGGCCGTATCTAACCGGGCGGACGCCCGACTCATTCGTTGTCATCAAGAAACTCTCCGTTTTCTATTGAGTCTATCGCTGCATCGAACGCCTTGTATTCCAAGGCGGTATTCAGCAAACCACGCTTCTCCGCGTTCAGCGGGTCGGCAATGATATGCTCGCCCAAAAGGGACTTTCTTTCCTCATTGACCCTGCGTAGGGATTTGAGGATTCGCTTGGACTGGGGGGCTTCCAGCCATTCCTTGAGTTCCAACATTGAATTGCTCCGCTAATGCGTTGAGTTGGGAAATGTAGCCTTCCAGTTGGATGCCTTCTTCGGCCTCCTCGGCTTTGGCGATATTCAGGACGGCGCGAGACTTGACTTCAATCATTTCGACAAGCGCCTTCATGCTTTCGATTTGCTTGGCTTGAGAGTCGGCTTCGGCGCGCATACGGTCGGTTTCAGCGCGCATCAGACCCGCTTGCTCCTTGAAGTCAGGCTGCGGCGGCTGTTGTTGTGCGAGGTATTCCTGCGGGTCTTCGACGCCGGAGGCTTCCAGCACGGACATGAGAACTTTTTGCGGATTCAGCAGGCCACCAAACTGGGCCATCAACTGCATGAGGGTTTGTGCTTGGACGGCTTTTTGACCGCGCGCTGCCATTGTCGGGTCGGTGACAGGCGTAACGTCCACGCTTTCCATGTCGTAATCGTCAACCTGCACCTGCTTTTCGAGGTCGAGGAAGGTGTAGTATTGGTCCTGATTGAGCGTGAGGGCGTTCAAGCGGAACAGCATTTTCAACTCACGGCGCAGCGAGCGGTGAACGCGCTTGAAGATAGAGTTGAACTGGACCGTTCCCTGTTCGATAAGCTGTTGCAGGGCCATTGGCTGCACATTGCTTTCGGTTTGCCCCATCATGGCATCCTTGACAGAGGCAATGTCGTTGCCGGAGTCGATAATCATGCCCAGCAGGCTGAACAGGACGGGAGACGGGCCGGGAAATTGGAGTTGGTAAAGGTTTTCGCGGATATTGCCGCCGGTTGCGTCAACTTGCTTAAACTCACCAGGCTTAAATCGCATGTCGCCGCCACGGACGCGCAGACCGGAGGCGATAAAGCCCATCGGAGTGTTTTGCAGGTGTGCCGCGTCGTTAATCTGGTTTAGCGTGGTGTTGATCTGCTCATTAAGCGGGCCAAGAAGCCAGCCAAGCCCAATACCATAGAGTCCGTTTTCGGGATTAGGGAGAAAGTCGTATTGGGTGTAGGGCGGGTAGCAGGGAATTGCTGCGATTTCGCCGTATTCGTTTTGCTCAATGTCCTGTTCCGTGAAATGCGGGGTAATCTGGAAAACTTTTCCATCGTCCTCGCGGAAAAACACGATATACGGCTCTGGGTAGCCGTCATCATCAAGGTCAAGCCGGACATACTGCTCAATGAAGGCCAGCGGGGCTTGGTCGTTTTCCATGTCGGAAGATGATTTCAGGTCGTTTTCCAGCTCATCGCCGTCATAGAACCACTCGCCACGCCGGACCTTCTCAATGACTTGGTGCGGGTGCAGGTGGAAACGCTCTGATACGCGACCTGCGCTATCAAGGCTTTCCGCGTCCATGCCGACGATAAGGTTAGTGGCCGGAATAAAGCGTGAGCGTGGACGGCCCTTCTGGTTGTCATACCAGAGTTTGCGGAAGGCTGTGCCAGCAATGGCGAGGTAGTGAAGCAAGCGGTCGGTGTCAGGCTCCCACTCCTCCATTTCTTCCAGCAGTTGATATGACATGTGCTCACCGACGCGAGCGGCTTTGCCTGCCTTTGCGCCCGGCGGAGTAATCATATTGGCTTGCGGCTGTCCGGTTTGAGGGTCAACGCCCATAACCTCGTAAACGCCGCTGTCGTCGCCATTGATCTTGCACTTGACAATGTTTGCGCCGGGAATGATTGCGGGGAGCGCGCGGGCGGCAAACTGGTTAGCGCCGGTTGTAATCAGCGGGTAAATGATGTTGGACGCGCCCTCAAAGGGATACGACTTTTCATCGGTGCGCTGCATGGCAAGGGCAAGGGCCTTGTCGTGGCGCTCAATCCATTGCTCGCGTGAGGCTTCGTCAATCTCGACGCCGCGTTTGCAGTCCTGACCGATTTTCTGCGCTATTCCGTCTTCCAGAATATCACACAGATTTGGCGTGGACAGAATCTCGTCGAGGGTCAGGTTGGTTTCGTAATCCATATCAATATCCCGTAGTGTTGTTGCGGCCCATGTCGGACGTGTAGCTATCGTGGAGGCGGACGTTGGCCATGATGTCTTCGTCCATCAGCCAATCGGATTCGGTTTCAGGGGTGAGGGTGAAAGTTAGCGAGAGGGCGTCGGCAATGTCGGGCGAATCCAGACCGCGCCGCTTCATGTCCACCTTGCGTTCAAGGCGAATCTGTCCCGTGTCGGTAATGGCGTATTCAGGAGATACGAGCTCCTTGCGGAGTTGTTCGTTTTCCGGCAGGTCGGCTTTTTCCAGCCAATCCTTCATGCGGCCCCATAATTCATCGCGCAGATAGCGGTAATGCTTGGGGTTGTGAGGGCGGCGACCGACATTCACACCGATAGCGCGTGTGTCGAAACGCCGGACAATATCCAGCACACCGGAGCCAACGCCGACTTCATCGACGTAAGCCATGACGATTTCCTTGTTGGTGCGAAGAATACCGATGACCTGTTCTGCCAATTCGGGGATATTCAGCCCCTCATAGCTTTCAACCAGAATAAGTTTCGAGCCGCGCCGAAGAACGATGCAGGATTTGTCGTCACCAAAGCGGGCAACGTCCACACCCATGATGAGGGGGTAACCTGCTACCTCATCGCGGTCAATACGCCTTTGTATGGCATCGTCAACAATGGCCGACGAGATAAACTGCGACGAGCCGTGACGTGGGAACAAACCACGAACGCGGCGGCGGACAATATCGCTATCCTCGCCATAGTCCTCGACCAACTCATCAAAGAACTTCTTGTTCTTGGCGGCTTTGGCTGTGCGGGAGTCAATGTTGCGTGTATTCCAGCGTTGCTTCACCTTGCCGTGGAAGCAGTCGTAGAATCCACCTTCGGGGCGAAGCGGGTTTCCGAAGGCCAGATGGACCGCACCGGAGGTCGTCATATAACCCAAGGCGGCTTCCCAAATCGGCATGGGGATACCGGAGGCTTCGTCCATAATCAGGACAACGTGTTCAGCGTGAATACCGGCGAAGGCGTCGGGCTTGTTTTCGGACCATGTGTAAGCCGTTGCGCGCCAGTTATTTTTGTGAACGACATGGTAGAATGAGGTTGCTTCCCAGACAAACCAGTCCTTGTGAATGAGACGGGTGTGCCAAAGGCCCAATTCGCGCCATGTCACGTCGAGAAGCTGCGCTTCGGTGTTGGCAGTGACACGAATACGCACATTCTGCCGGACGGTCATAAACCAGAGAACGATGATGGCGATCAGGGCGGATTTACCGATACCGTTACCGGAAGCAACGGCCATTCGGACGGATTCATCAGACTTGCGGTTATTGACGATGATTTCCGCCATGTCGCGCAAGAAGTCTTCCTGCCACGTATCAAGGCCGGTCCAGTCTTTCAAATCGCCATAGCCCCACATAAAGGCTTCATTGGCAAACTTGACCGGATCGTCGTGCCAGCCTTCCAATTTTCCCATTACATAGTCGTTGACTGAAATGCTCATACGGGATAATCTCGTTTACTGATTAGAAGGAGTGGAAAATGAGTGACTTTGACCCGTTCAAGGTGGAGATATTTCAGGAGACGCTGGACAAGATGGCCAAGCGGCTTGCTTTCGAGGCGGGCATGACTTCTGCTGTGATTACGTCTGGAACCAAGGGTATTGGCAAGAAGGGTGCATCAAAGCGTGATACATTGGCTGTTCGGATTATCGAATTGCGTGAGCAGTTCTGTTACGAGGCGTATTCGACGGGCCGGTATTCATTGGCCCAGATAGGCAGGTATTGCCGCCTTGGGACATCTGCAAGGTGTCAGGTTCATCGCCGGATACACAGTTATGCGAAGCGCAAGGGGCTGAAAGTGCCTCATATCAAGGACAAGAGGCGGCAGAATCTTGCTCGCCGGACTGTTGAGTTTGTTGATGTGGCCGATGTGGCCTATTACTAGGAGGGCGATATGGGAAAGCGATCTGATTTTGAGCGCCGCGAGCGTGATTTTTACCCGACACCAAAAGAGGCGGTGTTGCCACTACTTCCGCACTTGGGGCGAATGGTTGAGTTTTACGAGCCTTGCTATGGCGAGGGTGATTTAGTTAGTCACTTGTCGGAAGCGGGTCATATATGCGTTGGCCACTCCGATGTGGAGGCAGATGCTACCGACACGCCT
>LSRR01000154.1_pt1 | contig 17784 bp, 31 predicted proteins | sample 1162981 | NCBI WGS metagenome assembly LSRR01 (sample SAMN03256433, study PRJNA305521) | marine metagenome | biome: Estuarine; feature: Estuary; material: Brackish water; isolation source: iron chloride precipitation of viral particles from surface water samples | place: USA: Chesapeake Bay ... | reverse complement strand
CACAGAGCTTGAGTTCGATGTCCCGACATCAACGTACAGGAAGCATATACCTGATCCTATACTTGACGCACCAGTGCCATACTCTGAGGTAGACGATGACGACTGGCCCCTCTAAGCAGTTCTTAATTGTAGAGAAACACTGCGACTTATCGGCAACTTAACCGACAAGTTGTTTGAATCGGTTTGACCTATGCAAAAGTGCATGCTAGTTCTTGTGTCAGGATATTGTTCTACACCCATATGTAGCACGTCCTCTCCACTCTATGATACTGGGTCACCTTCGGGTGGCCCTTTTTTATAAAAAAAGCAGGGAGAGTGTCGAGCAGTCCACTCAATCCCTGCCAGTTTACATTAGTCCGCGAGGCAAACATGAGCGAAATGTTAACGAACTAATGTATTGTTATGCCCTCATGATCATCGATCTGCTCAAGTATTTGATTAACAATCAAGGACATAATTGGAAAGTCTTCTGCCATACCATACGCCATGATCACGTTCACAATCAAGTCGCATACCTGCTCTCTGTTTGCTGATGTTGGTAGCCTAAGCACAAGGTTTAGTATCTCATCAGCGTTTAGTTCTTTGTTCAAATGGCACCTCGTGTTATGCTGGTTGTGTCTTCTTTTTGTTGGAGTGTAATGCTTCATTTAGGGGTGCTGTTAGAGCCGCCCCTTTTTTAGAAATCAAGTAGTTCTTTTGTAACCGTATCTTTGATACGTCTACGCATCAAGCTCTCGCACTTGTTGAACTCAGTCTGCACTGCCAGAACAGGATCATCAGATGTCTCGTATGACATGACCCAAGCGTTCTCAATCTCAGCTTCTTTGTTCTTGACCTTGAGTACGGCAGTAGAGAATGCACGTATGCCGATATCATTAAGACGTTCGAGCTTGCGTTCCTTGGCGTCCAGAACAAAGCGCATGCCATCACCCGCTTTGACTACATCAATGCCGTTGTTGTACACCTTTATGTTCCAAGTGATAGGTACACCGACCGTGTAGTTGACACCCCATGTACCGCGCTTTCTTTCGACACTTATGTCACCCCTCATAAAAGGTTCAACTTCCCAACTAATAGATGGGAATGCAGCGTTAAGAGATGTTACAGCGTTAAGCTCTGAGGCTTCTTTGGATTTTTGTATGGTTGTTTTGGGTGTATCAACCTCACGATTGATCCTGCGCAAGTCATGTATGCGATTGAACAATTGAAAGCCATATCTAGCTGCGGTGCCTACGTCTTCTTGTGGTAGGTACTTGAATGCTTCTGGTGCATGTGGGTAGTCGTGTGACTTCCAAGCAAACTGTTGTGGGTTCTCTGCAAGTTCTTTCTTGCTCAGATTGGTGAAGCCATGTCCATCAAAGTATCCATCAATCATCTTGGATAGATAGCGGATTGCTTCGTAATTATTACGATAAGGGTTAGTTGATTTCATTGTTCCACTCCTTCTTGTTTTATCTAGTCGCTAATGAGTTCTCCACCACAGGCTATGTAACCACAGGCATCTACCCAGTTGTCTATGTGCTTCTCGTTCTGCTTGATCCGCGCAAGTTTTAGCAAAGCCATCATCACCGCAACATCCTGTGGCCCAATCGAATAAATACCAAGATGCGTGTTCCAATACGCTGCGATAGTAAGGAAGTTATCTTCCATGTCGCCGTGATCTGCTGCACGATCTTTTGTGACGTATTCTTTAGCTGTATCTAGTATGTCAGCACGTATTTGTTGACGGTTCGTAACTTCTTCATTGCTCATCTTCCACTCCTTTAGTTCTATTGAACTTTTATTTTTGGTGCATGGTAGGATTTCTTTATCCCGAATGCGGGGTGACCAGACCAAAAGCCTTCGATCCAAGTCCACCACATTTTACGGTGTTCAGGATTGATTGCTTTACTTCTTTGTACTGACTTAGGGTCAGTCTCTTTTGCTCTTCTCCAATGCCCTCTTGTGTAGTGCAGTGGCATCTTGTGAAAGGTTTCGTCATATGGCTTCTTGGCTACCGTAGGATCGCCTATGTTCCATGTTATCTTGTGCCAGACATCTACAGCCTTACCCATTCCTCTGTGCATTTGTTTGCGCTGCTGACGAGTACCCGCAGGTTTGTCGATAAGGAAACGTGGGTTGTTGATGATTTGTATTATGCCAAAGACTGCTTCAATAACATTGTCAAAGTTATCAGACTGAACGTATCGACTTTTGGTGATCTTATTCGTTGCTAGGTTCCAACTGCCTGTACTCACGGCAGGAAACATAATCCCTTCCTCATATGATTGACGGTACTTAGAAGGGCAAACCCCAAAGTGTATAAGGTTCTCGTCTTGCTTATTTCTTACGACAAGCCAAGACTGATTAAGTCCCTCAATACCTTCAACAGATATGTACATGACATCTGAGCATGGTCTGTAGTCAACTGGCACAGGTGTCTCTGGTTCCATAGGCACGTTCCTGTCAAAGTTTTCCACTGCAAAATAGAAAACATCCTTGTCTATCTCGAAACACTTTGCATCTGGAAGGTGTTTATGGAAGTGACAGTAGTCGAGATATAAATCTCTTATGTTTTCTGGGTTTTCACCATCAGAATGCAGTATCATATCAATGAAGTCACGAGCAGCCTCAGTCTCACCATAGGCTAAAGAGTTTATAAACTTGCACCAATCAATGGTAGCCATGTATTTTTCTATTACACCCTCAGCGATCTGACCTTGATTGATTAGCTTATCCATTATCGCTGATGGGACATAGTTTTCTCCACTCAAATCCATGTCGTTCTCCTTATATGTTAACACCCTGATCACGCAGTTCAGCGGTGTATTTCTTTAGCTCCATCCTCGCTCTCCACAGATCGTGTTGAATGTTCGGATGGAAGTTCTTGCGATTAGCTTCTTCTTCATACTTGCTGACCTCATTCTTTAGAAATCTGAGGGTAGCTTGCTGTTCTTTGTTCAGTGCTTCATCACCCATTGTCTGGCCTCAATACTGGTCTGATTGATTGGGACATGACACCTGTCTCTAGGCACCACATGTTTACGTCACCATCTGCTCCAAAGTATTGATACATATCTTCGTTATCGCGGATGGCTATCTGACAAGCCTCGTGGCTTGGCACTATCAGGAAGGTTTCGATATCCCTGCCTTTGATTGTGTACTCTATGTAGAGAGCAAAAAAGTATTCAATCATAAAAATCCTCTTCTCTTTCTGGCCTCTTTCAATGTCTCACCGTATCTGGGGCGACCCGCCTTTCCCTTTGCGTTCTTCTGCGATTGCATTGGGTCACGAAACATGGGGTTTGTTTTATGTTTTTCGCTACGCACTAAGTCACCCCAACACTGTGCGTATGCTTGCTCGTATGGTATCCCTAATTGCAGTAGGGCTTTCAGTTCCTGTATGTTCATTGATACTCCCTCAAAATGGTGGCTCTTCATCTCCACTTGGTTTCCATACGATATCGTACTGAAACATGGCTAAAAGAAAACCCCGCAGATCGCGGGGCCAAGCGTCCTTCATCTCTCACTCCTATGTCTGGATGTATGTTGTCTGCCCCCAAGGTGCAGGGGCTGCTTGGTTCCATGAGGACACCCACAGTGTTGGGTAGGGTGGTTCCTCTGGGTAGTCGTTGACGCACATGTCTGACAGGTAAACCATGTTGTCTACATTCAGACTGTTGTCTTCGATGTACTGGAAGACAGGCGATACCAGTGTGCCGCCGCGACCACCGACCTCAATCTTTTCGATCTCCTCACCCTGCTCGTAACGGCGCACGGTTTGGATTTCTGCGTCACATGTGATGATCGTGACAGACTGTGGCTTGATGTCTTGGCTGATCGCATTCAACTCACCAAGGAAGAACGATAGCTCACGGCCCGACACAGAGCCGCTCGTATCGATACCGACCACAACATCACCCGCACCGATCTTCTGCACTGAGGGGGCCACGATGCCGTTCATGTGGTACATCTTACGCTGAGGCTTGCGCATGCTGTAGTCATCTGGCTGATCGCCACCGACAAACCTACGCATCACGTCACGCCAATCGACTTGGCTGCGCTTCATCTCTTCGATCAACTGCTTGATCTTGGATGGCAGATTACCGACTGACTTGGCACCCGCTGCCGCTATCATGACCTTACTGTCGATGTCGGCTTCCATCTGCTTCTGTTCGGCAGGTGACAGGGGTTTGCCGTTCTCGTCAGACGTGTCGACAACCTCACCGAAACCTCTGCCAACACTCTGCCTTATGTCCTCTGGTAGGCGGTCATATATTTGTTCGGCAGTCATGCCGTTGTACTGCTCGTCCAGTAGGCCACCCTCTGGCAGGGTGAACCCGCCTTCGATCAGGATTTCATTGATCGCATAGTCACATGCGATGTTCCAAAGCTCTGGGTCACGCTCACCACGGCGTAGCGGGTGCTTGAGTGAAACGTGGCAAACCTCATGGGCCATGACACCGACAGTCTCTTCTTGATCCATCGTGTCAACGAACTCTGGGTTCCACTTGATGAACTTGCCATCAGTACACATGGTGCTGACATCTGTGTCTGCCTCGACGCGCAGGGACAAGGCAAGCGACCCAAAGAATGGGTGCTTCACAACGAGCCGTGTGATCGCTCGTGATACTTTCATTTGTGCATCCATCAGGATATCTCCTCTATCACTTTCTCTATGGTATTCTCTTTGTTGAACACTGCCTCAAAGGCTTGGTTCAATGTGATCTCAACGTCCAAGTAAATGTCACGTCCACAACTCTCGTTGATACAAGTCAGGGCAGACCACTCTAAGTGGCCCACCTTGAATAGGGTATGACAATATGGACAGGTAAATACGTGCATATCTCTCTCCAAAATTTTGGGTAGCAAACGTACCTCGTTTTTAGTTCTATTGAACTTTTTACAAGATCAAGTTCTTACCTGTCTTCATGATCCAATCGCGGATCACTTGTGACTGCTTCAGTTCTTTGTTGCGGTTGATCGCATCCTTGATGACGAACGCAGCGAACTCTTGCTGAGGCAGACGCTCAAGGTACTTGACCACGTTGCCAATGTTCTTGTCATTGACGCGCGATGCGATAGCAGCACACACGGCGTACAGGATAGCGGGATCACTAGGGATGTCCGCACCTTTAGGGTTGGCGATTAGACCATCGATGTCTGGCACACTCTCGTACATCTTGAGGAAGCCAGTGAAGTCGGCAGTCGCAGCCCGACCAACCTGACCCGCGATGGCCTCAAGTTGGTTCACTGGATCAAGACCCCATGACATGATCGAACCAACGCGCTCCCATGAACGAGGCGATGGGCATGCGTTCGCATCACGATCAAACTTGTGCAACCACTCAGGGCGGAACCGCAAGAACGCACAGATGCGCTCGTCGATACGCTTGCTGTAGTAGTAGGCGATGGTGTCTTCCAGATCGGCCTCAATCTCCAAGAACATCAGGCGATCCTTGAGGTGCGATGGCATGTTGTTTGTACCCGCACGATCAGACATGCGGTTACCCGCTGCCACGATCACCCAACCATCAGGCAAGTGGTGCGGCCCAACGCGGCGTTCGTTGACGATCTGGGCTGCAATGTTCTGGTTGGACACTGGTGCTTGAGGAAGCTCGTCGAGGAACAGGATGCCCTCACCCTCAGTCGGCATCCAATCTGGACGCATGCGAACCATTGTCTCACCGTCCTTGGATGGGACAGGCCAACCACCAAGCTCACCCGCATCGTACTGTGCCAGTGACAGTATCTCGCAGCCGATCTTGCGACGAGCGGCGATATCCTTGACGCTCGTGGTCTTACCGATACCCGCACCAGACACAAGGTATGGCACAACGTACTGGGCATCACGGCCCTGCTTCAGTTTAAAGGCAAAGTCGATAGCTGCCTCAGTGATTGATTGCGCTTGTGATAGCTTCATGATTGTTCTCCACTTCTATGTTTGATCACAAATTTTAGGTTCTCTATTCGCACTGATGCATCCTCAATGTAGATTTTGTCAGAGCGTAGGTAGTGCCGTTGGTAGTTCATCACTGCCTTGGCATGTCTCTCTTGCGCAGCGACAAGCTCATCCTTGAGCCTGTCCATGCTGTAGTCGGCGTACCGTTCAAGCAATCGCTCTTTTGATTTCTTGATGTACTCTTCAATGTCAGTCTGCATCTTCTTCTCCAATCAATTGCCTTGGGTTACTGTAAACCTCAAGAACTGTACCGTCGATGCCACCAACCAGTGCCTTGGCCTCTTGCAGACCAAGCTCCTCAGCCTCATCAATCGTCGCCGCTTCCACCGTCACATGACGTATCGTTTCGACTTTCACTTCCACCATATAAATCATCATAACCCCCAGTTACTTGCGCAGATCGGGCCAATGCCCATTTCAATCGACACAGGATCAGTCAACTCACGTCCGCAGCATGAGCAGCGTCCAGTGACCTTACCGTGCTGCACTGCCTCACCCCTTGGGTCAGACGCTACCCGCACCACAGCGTCCGCTGTAGCCGTGTGACAGGTGCCTACAGGCATGAACTTACCGTCCATGATCTTGCCCTGATAATCAGGCCCACGCTTGACGTACACGGCACCACCGTTGCGTCCATTCATGGGGGCCAGTGAGAAGGCCAACTCAGCCGCGCGGAAGACAGGCTTCTTGACCTTGGCTGTTTCGAGCAAGGTCTTGATCCGCGAGACATCGACATCCCGCGTCAATGTTTCACGGCGTTCAGCTTTGTTCTTGATCTTGGTGATCGTGCGCTCCGCTGCGTCCCATTGCTTCTCCGACAGATCACCCTTGGTGACGTACTGGACAAGCAGGGAAGCCGCAAAGTTATTCCATGTGCGCATCCCGCCAAGCTCTTGTAAAATTTCTTCACGTTCCATCATACTCTCCAAGTCAGTACACTCCCAAGTTCACGAATAAATGCATCACCATCGTGATGCTGTTCGACCAGTTCAAACTCTTCACCCTTTGCCTGTAAGGCATTGAGGAAGAGGGGCATGTCGCAGTCTTCTTCAAGGTACAGTGTCGGCACGTACTGGTCAGTGACCGTAGCGTAACTGAAGCAGCTTACCTTAGACATGTGCAGCCCTGCGTTGAGCAAGTCACGGTACGGCACTTCTAGCCAACCATGACCCGCGTCAGTGTGGTATGTGTATGTGGTCATTGCTCATCCTTTCCCCATATTAACACTTTCCCGATAACCTTTGACCGTATGCCCTTGGTGCCAAGGATTTCTTTGACGAAATATTCTTCAAGGTCTTCAAAGGTTTCGAACTCGTACCGCGAGTAGAACTTGCCCCGCGCTTCTATCTGATCAACTTTGATATACATTCTTCACTCCATAAAAAGTTCAAATGAACTTTGTGCAGCAGCCCATCTCAGGGCTACCAACAAAACTCACCATGCAAGCATGAATATTAGCCACCCCACGATCAGGGCGGTGAAGACAACCCCAGAGGCAAACGCCTCTAGGATCATCAGTATGCGCTCACGCTTACTCATGACGCAACGCCAAGCTCGTCGAGCATCGCAACCACGGCAGCATCGACAGTGTCGTTCTCGTTCTCAGCCTCAGCGGCAGCGGCCTTAGCCGCCTCAGTGTCACGGTACGCTTTCCGCGCAGCCATCAACTCACGCATGATGTTCTGGAACTCGTCAAGCTCGTCATCATCAAGACCATCCTTGAAGACATCGCCTTGAACCTGCTTGCCGTTCTCATCCTTCTTGGTAGAGAACTTGCCGACAACCTGCTCTGCAAGGCGTTGGGCTTTCGACTTGGCAGTCTCACCCTTGACCATCTTGGCAAGTTTGTTCTCACTGTCGATCTCCATCGCAGCCAGATCACGCACGATAGCGTCCGCAGTGTACTGGCTAGGGATGTCGCCGATCTGATCCTTGATCAACCGCACGGCACCGACAGAGTTCTCGACGTACCGCTTGACGGTAGCCTCTTTCAGACCCGCCTCTTCAAGCAGCGCAGCACGTAGCTTCTTTGACACGGTGCGGGGCAGGTTGCCCTTGACCAAGTTGACGTGGGCGATAGAGGCGATCACCTCGCCGTAGGCACCCATCTTGTGGGCGTTAGCCGCATCGTTGTTGTCGCGGTTCTGGCCCTTGAGGTCAGCAATGTTTTGCTCCGCTTTGTAAACAACATTGATCGAAGCATCTGAAACCATAAATTCTTTAGCAGTCATCTGTTCATCCTTTTCTGGCTGACTGTTACTGGGAAGGTGCGGCCCGACAGGGCCACAGTGAAGGGGCTTACGCAGCCCAAGTATCGTTGAGGCATTGTTCCCCAACAATGATTGAGGGGCCGATATCCTTAAAGGCATCGACGAATGGTTTACGCAACTGGACGTAGCCGACAGAGGCGCACATGAAGATCATGGGCTTGGGTGCATCGACAAACACCAAGTCACCCACTGACAGGCTGCTACCACCGCCGTGGCGACAGGCGATCTGGTTTAGCTCAGTGGGGTAGGGCGCATTCTCGAACACGAAAATTTTCTCAAGGTTCTCCTTGATCTGTTCTGCACCATCGTCACCCGCTTCCAGTTCGATCTCGTATGAGGTCTTGTGTCCATAGGCGCGGTGGATCAAGGCAATCAGGGCTTTCAGTTCAAGCCCTTCTACATCCTTGCCAAGCAGAAAGTTCAGGTCAGCATAGGCACGAGCTTGGGGGTGACCGTCCCAACTACCCTCTGGGCTGTTGAGCATCGCACGAACGTGGGGGGACATGCGCTTTTTGATGACGTGATATTGCATGGGCAATCTCCTTTTCATGATACCAATGATGCGGCCCCGCAGGGCCACACTTTTGGGATCACGCAGCGTCAGGGTACGCGGCAGCGACAGGGGCGGCGAAATACTTGCCGTTCTCTTTGACCGCCATGATCATGGCAGTGACGTGGAAGAGGTCACCATCATCGAAGGGGCCGTGAACGGCTTCATTGTGAAGGTATTCGTCGGCACGGTAACGCCATTTCTCGCCGTGGGGGTTGACGTACTGATAAGTCCACTGGAAAGCAGTGTCGCTATCAGAGCGGATGCTCAGGACGTGCTGACCGCCATCACCATCCAAGATGATTTCGACGGCAATTCCAAGGCGGGTGATTGAGCGGAAGACAGTATTGATTGATGCCATGATTAGGCTCCTTTCTTATGTTTCATTTTGCGGGGTAGGATTTTGTTTTTCGCCCTGACAACGCGAGGGCGATATTTTGGTTGGCGCAGATCACGCGCCATTGGGTTACGTGTCTTCATCAGACCATCCTTTCGATTAGTGTTTCGCCAGACGGTGCGATCAGTTCGATCACTACCATCTCATCATGACCTTCTTCAGAGGTCAGATCGTAGGCCGCATCGTATGCAGCCTCTCGCGTCTTACCAGTGACGGTTGCGTCACAGTAAATTGCGTTTGACCCATAGTCGCGGAAATTGAATGTCAATGTGTACATTGTCTTTCTCCATGTAACTAACATCACCGCCCCTTGGGGCGGCAAACTTAGTTTCACGAATAGATGGGGTTTGCTACGTGGTGATCGATGACATCCATCATCACAGCGTAGCGGGTGGTGCCAGTTTCCTGAGCGTAAACATTGGCGAAGTGACGCGCCAATTGGTAGTAGCTCTCAGCCTCATAATCACTGCGATCTGCCTTGCAGCGGATATGCATGCGATAGGAAGCAACGGCGTTATTGAAATGGGTCATTGGGGAACTCCTCTGAATGAAACCATGACAACGGCAACCAGAAGCTGCCGCTCTCGAATTGTCTCACTCTAACCACCTCTGTCTTTCTCTACCCTGATCACTCTGGAAAACCTCAGCGGACATCACTTGTGGAAGGTGATGCTGACTGACAGCGTCAAGTCCGATACCAAGCCGCGTCTAACGACGACTAACTGAACATCAGTGGTGCGCTCCGTTTGTTGGAAAGGCCAACCCGATAGTCTGGGAATTTGAACCACTTTCTGGGGAAAAGACATTGTCGGCATGAAAGCCCGATGCATCGTCCGCTAGGTGGGAACCTCTCTCTACTGCCCTTGCGAGGCTTTATGTCTGTCCGCTGAGAGATGGCGGCGCGGTCTTGGAGAACCTTATCGGCTGAGGGCGAGGGGGCAAAAAAGGCCGCGTCGGCCCGTCCGACACCCACTTATCTAAGGGCTGTTCATTCCCTAGTCAACCCTTATCTTCCCTTATATTCCTCTACCTTTGCACTAAACCCAATAAAACAAGGGATATCGTGACAAAAAAAAGTTTAGGGTGTAGACTGTGGATTAGTTCAATTGCACTTTTCTGGGGGATCGCTTGGCCTCAGATCAGGTGCCAAATCAGGGGTGATTCGCAGGGGGCAAGGATGCAAGCTACAGACGTTCAGTATTATGTTAAATTCCAAAACCCGAATGTGAAAAACCACGAAAGCCAAGCGCAGCGTCGAGGGCAATATGTCAGGTAATAAGAATACAGGTAAACCAAACCTCAAGGTCATCAGTACTGGGGGTAAGAGTAACAAGAGTACAGGCACCAGAAAGAAGAGTGCCACCAACACCAGAGGTCTTACAGACAAGCAAGAGGCATTCGCTCAGGCCATCTTTGAGGGGTCTAACTTTAGTGATGCGTATCGTCAGGCATATGATGCGTCAAACATGAGTAATGCATGCATTCACACAGAGGCTTGCCTGTTAGTCCAGAACCCAAAGGTGTCCCAAAGATTAGAGCAGTTAAATCTTGATAGGGAACAGCAGCGGCGCATGCAGAGCCTCTCGCGAGGGGATTGGGTTTTGAAACAGCTAACAGATGAAGCACTGAACACAGAGAACTCTGATGGTGCGCGGGTCAGGGCGTTGGAGCTACTGGGCAAGAGCGTTGCACTGTTCACCGACAAGGTGGAGACAGAGGACAAGACAGAGCGTGACGCTGATGCGATCAAGCGAGAGCTACAGGCCAAGCTCGACAGGCTGCTTGGATAAGTTCTATTGCACTTTCCACTATGTGTGGGGCCATCCGATAATAAGTATTATGTTAAATCGGGTCGCCCCTCGCAATCTGGACGGAACACGACCCCCCACCTACCCCCACCCCCCCTGTATGACGCACGTACCCACGCGCTCGTATACATGATGTTCCACACAAACAATACTATACCGCTAGGAATCCTATACCCCCCCCTATATATACATTCAAAAAAGCAAATGTGTCTTATGGACTGGGAGTATGCTCGCTATATCGTCTGCAGACGTAGGCCACTAACGAACTTTCTTAGCGAGCTGTTTTATATATTTTTCAGCTATACGAGGATTACTACAGATAATGGCTACAGTGCCGTCAGGAAGAGTGCCGACCCACTTACCGTGTTCGTTCTGACTCAAGGTATATGCAGGAGACTGCGGTGTTTTTGTTTTTCTTGAGGATTTGGGCGTTATTTCTTTGGACATTGCAGGCTGCTTCACTGCTATAGGTGCCAATGTGGTAGTATTCCAACTCTCCGTTGAGGATATGAAGCCATAAAAGTACCCACATCACCAGCGTTCCAAATAAACACCTAGATAATACACGCAGAGAACTAGAACAATGACTGCCATACCTATGCCTGCTGCAGTTGCTAGGGCTTCCATACGTTCTTCTCTAGCTTTTTCTGCGGCTTTCTTAGCTGCCTGTCGTTGTTTACGTGCTTCGGCTTGCCATTGCTGCCACCTGTCCCAAGTTCCCGGTGGTGCATAGAGCCTGCAGTAGGATTCTAGCTCTTGTCTTTTGGCCCTTAAGTCTTCAAGTGCCTGAAACTCTTCCCAGTCTCCCTGTTCTCCACCAGCTATTGCAGTGAACGGGCTGTTCTTCTTTTTGTTGATGGCATCTTTTACATCTTCTTCGGCACCAAGAAACTTACCCACAGCTCCGATTAGCCCAGCGGTTTCCTTTCCGTTGGACAGTGCCGTGCGAATTACGGAATATGCAGCGTTAGCAGCAGCAATAGATTCTAAGATAGCCATCCTATCTTTCTATGAGTCTATCCAGCTTTCCTTCTAGTCGATCTAGTCGATCAATAACGCGATCCATATCAGATTGCTGGCGGGTTACGGAGACATACTCTTTGGCAATTTCCTCACGAGTACGGTTCAAAAGGACTGTAACACGCTTTAACTCGTCATGCTGAGTCTTACACCACCACCCACCAACGGTAATGACAAGTCCCATAGCGATATCGATATACATTTCCATGTGCAGTCCTCTCCGTGCCAAGGTATCACATATCAGCGATTTAGTTCAATAGAACTTTCTGTCACTGCTACGCCCCTATATCGGTAGACGTTACGGTAGACGATATATCTATATCGGTAGTCTACCGATATGTATTATATTATATATATATATATATTATATACGCGCGCGCGTAAGACTGATATCATCGGCATGGGATAGAGACTCTCCCTGATCTATCTCAGGCAGGCAGGCATTCCCCACCAAACTTGTCTGTCTGCCGTTACTAGAGGAGAAAGCATGCAGAAACTTGCTGCTATGAAGGATAAGATATCCCAGCTCCCTGTGGATCAACAGGCAGAGCTGTTAGACCTATTGTCTGAGCTTGAAGATGCTGAGAACAAGAAGAACGCCAAGGATGACTTCCTGAGCTTTACCAAACTCATGTGGCCTAGTTTTATTTCTGGCAGGCACCACAAAGACATGGCGAATGCTTTCGAACGTGTGGCACGAGGTGAGTTGAAGCGGTTGATCATCAACATGCCACCCCGACACACCAAGTCTGAGTTTGCATCGTTCATGCTGCCTGCATGGTTCTTGGGAAAGTATCCTGATAAGAAAGTTATTCAGACGGCACACACTGCAGAACTGGCGGTGGGCTTTGGTCGGAAGGTGAGAAACCTGATTCAATCTGAGGACTTTGCCAAGGTCTTCCCCGGAATCACTCTGTCTTCTGACTCAAAAGCTGCTGGACGCTGGAACACGAACAAGCGTGGGGATTACTTTGCGATTGGTGTTGGCGGTGCCGTGACTGGTAAGGGTGCTGATCTGCTAATCATCGATGACCCTCATTCAGAGCAGGATGCGCAGCAGGGTCAGTTCAATCCTGAAGTCTACGATAGGGTGTATGAATGGTATACTTCTGGCCCTCGTCAGCGTTTGCAGCCCGGTGGTGCCATCATTGTTGTGATGACCAGATGGTCTAAGCGTGATCTAACTGGACAGATTATAAACTCCATGACTGGCAGAGAGGGTGTTGATGACTGGGAAGTGATTGAGTTCCCTGCAATCCTGCCGTCTGGGAATCCATTGTGGCCTGAGTTTTGGTCTCAGAAAGAACTTGAAGCTCTGAAAGCTGAACTGCCTGTGTCTAAATGGTCAGCTCAGTACCAGCAAAACCCCACATCCGAAGAGGGTGCGCTGATAAAACGTGAGTGGTGGAGAGAATGGGAACACCATAGACCGCCTGAATGCGAAGCAATCATTCAATCTTGGGACACGGCATTCCTAAAAACACAGAGGTCTGACTACAGTGCCTGTACTACGTGGGGTGTATTCTACCATGAGGGACAGCCAAACATCATCATGCTTGATGCCTACAAGGAAAAACTAGAGTTTCCTGAACTGAAACGTGCGGCATACGACAAGTACATGGAGTTTGAGCCAGACCAGATGATTGTTGAGAAGAAAGCCTCTGGTGCGCCACTGATCTTTGAGCTTCGATCTATGGGGATTCCAGTAACAGAGTTTACTCCATCACGGGGTCAGGATAAGATTGCAAGAGTAAATGCAGTAACAGACCTGTTCGCCAGCGGTTCAATATGGTATCCTCCAACAAGATGGGCCGAAGAAGTGATTGAGGAGTGCGCGTCCTTTCCCTCTGGGGATCATGACGATTTAGTGGACTCGACCACACAAGCTCTGCTAAGGTTCAGGCAAGGCGGCTGGGTGAGGGCCAAAATGGATGACTGGGATGACGAGCCAAAATACCGCAGACCAGTTGAGTATTACTAGGAGATAGGCATGGCTATCGAAAAGCAGATGGAGCCTTCTGATCTAGAGATCGAAGACACAGACGCACAAGAGATTGAAGTTGAGATTGTAAACCCTGATGCGGTTTCGATTGAGACAGAAGACGGCGGAGTGATTGTTGATTTCGAGGGGAGCTTCACTGAAGAACTGATGGGGCCAGAGCATGATGCTAACCTAGCAGAGTTCATCGATGAGTCAGTCCTACAGTCTATGGCATCAGAACTTGTAGAAGACTTTGAGTCTGACCGTGAGTCTCGCCGCGATTGGGCGAGAGCCTACGTCAAAGGTCTTGACCTTCTTGGTATGAAGATCGAAGAGCGCAGCCAACCGTGGCAAGGTGCTTCTGGTGTATTCCACCCAGTCCTAACCGAAGCAGTTGTTCGATTCCAAGCGCAGGCAATGGGGGAACTATTCCCTGCATCTGGCCCTGTTCGCACCAAGATCATGGGCAAACTAACGCCTGAGAAGACAGATCAGGCAGACAGAATCCAGACAGAGATGAACTATCTTCTGACTGAAGAGATGACAGAATACCGCGATGAGACTGAGCAGATGTTGTTCAAGCTACCTCTTGCGGGTTCAGCGTTTAAGAAAGTTTACTATGACCCGCTAGAGGATCGCCCTGTGGCTATGTTTGTCCCAGCGGAAGACTTCGTTGCGTCCTATGGTGCATCAGACCTCGCGTCCTGCCCACGGTACACGCACACAATGAAGAAGACCTCTAACGAGATACTAGAGCTGCAGGTTGCAGGATTCTACCGTGACGTAGACTTGCCCGACCCAGAGCCAGATTTCTCAGACATCCAAGAAAAATATGACGAGCTTGATGGGGAGCATGCAGTCATAGAAGATGATGATCGTCACACAATCCTTGAGATGCATGTTACCATGAACATGCCAGAAGAGTTTGACGATCCAGATGGCATCGCACGTCCTTACGTCATCACTATCGACAAGACTTCCCGTGAGATTTTAGCAATCAGACGGAACTGGTATGAAGATGACAGAAAGAAAAAGAAACGACTCCACTTCGTTCATTACAAATATTTGCCGGGACTTGGCTTCTATGGAACGGGACTTATCCACCTTATCGGGGGATTGGCTAAGTCTGCGACTTCAATACTGCGTCAGCTCATTGATGCTGGTACATTATCTAATTTGCCAGCAGGTCTTAAAGCTCGTGGTCTCCGCATCAAGGGTGATGACACGCCTCTTATGCCGGGCGAGTTCAGGGATGTGGATGTTCCGGGTGGGGCTATACGTGATTCGATTACGTTCATCCCTTATAAAGAGCCGTCAGGCGTACTCTACTCGCTACTTGGAAACATTGTCGAAGAGGGCAGACGTATCGGCTCAGTTGCGGACATCCAAGTAGGTGACATGAACTCACAGGCACCTGTGGGTACGACTTTAGCCCTAATGGAGCGATCCATGAAGGTGATGAGTGGTGTGCAGGCACGTATGCATGCATCCATGAAAAACGAGTTACGACTACTGGCACGTATCATCCGTGACTACATGCCAGCCGAATACGCATACGAGATGGATGGCGACTTTAATCGTCAGCAAGACTTTGATGCTCGTGTGGACGTAATTCCTGTTTCCGATCCTAATGCTGCAACCATGTCCCAAAGAATCATGCAGTATCAGGCGGCGTTGCAGCTATCCCAACAAGCCCCCCAGTTGTATGATATGGGTAAGCTGCATCGTCAGATGCTAGAAGTTCTTGGTATTCAAGACGCAGATGACATCATCAAACTACCAGAAGATATCAAACCTGCTGATCCTGTGACTGAGAACATGATGCTCTTAAAACAAGAGCCAGTCAAAGCCTTCAAGTACCAAGACCACGAGGCGCATATCGCAGTCCATATGGCTGCAATGCAAGACCCGAAGATGCGAGAGCTGGTTGGTCAGTCACCATTCGCACAAGCGATTGGTCAGGCTATGGCAGCACACGTCACTGAACACGTTGCGTTCCAGTACCGTCGTGAGATTGAGAAGATGCTTGGCGTAGAAATGCCAAATGAAGATCAACCGCTACCAGAAGATGTTGAAATAGAAGTCTCTCGCTTGGCAAAAGATGCCGCAGAAAAGCTACTTCAGAAAGACCAGATGGAAGCGCAACAGCAGCAAATCCAACAACAGCAGCAAGACCCAGTTGTCCAAATGCAGCAGATGGAATTGCAGATGAAACAGCAAGAGTTGCAGCATAAAATCCAAATGGATACAGCTAAACTACAGCTTGATGCAGAACGTATTTCCGCCGAGAACCAACGCGAAGGGGCGCGTCTTGGTGTGAAACTTGCCACCGATCTGGACAAATCACAACGTGAAGACCAGAAAGAAGGCGCAAAACTTGGTATCGAAATAGCAAAGGAGCTAACAAAGGGAGATGGATGACATTTTCACGCTGTTAAAGCGGAAGATCGATGAGTACGAGGAAGATATAAAGAACTTTCTCGCGTCAGGGCAAGCTGAAGACATGGCGATGTACAATCGTATCGTAGGGAGAAACGAGGCGCTTCAGTTTGTAAAACAAGACCTAAGTGAGCTTGAGAAGAGATATATTGAACAATAACATCTTTTCAGGTAATCTCTAACTTGGGAGAACTTCGTGGATAGTCCACGCAAGGTATCTGTGAACCTATAATCACTGCAAGGTAAAGTATGTATACTGCAAACAAGGAAACAGAGGACAAGGTAGCCTCTAAACTACCTAAACCACAAGGATACAAAATCCTTATTGGCGTACCAGAAATGAGTGACAAGACCGAAGGTGGGGTTATTATGCCAGACGGTCTTAAATCTGCAGAAGAAACAGCATCTATTATTGGTTTTGTAATGGCATTAGGCCCAGATGCGTATGCAGATGAATCAAAATTTCCAAATGGGGCTTTCTGTAAAGAAGGTGACTTTGTAATCTTTCGATCCTATTCAGGCACTCGATTCAAGATTCATGGAAAAGAGTTCAGACTTATTAACGACGACACTGTGGAAGCAGTGGTCGATGATCCACGGGGGTACGCAAGAGCATGAATAATCTAGCAGAAGAACAAGAGTTCGAAGAAGAAACAGTCGCAGAAGCTATTGAAAAGGCTCAAGGAAGTCCGATAGCCACTGAAGACGATGATGACGGTTTCGAGATTGAAGTTGTAGACGACACGCCTGACGAAGACAAAGGTAAGCCTCGCCGTGCCGAAAACGCTGAACCACAAGTTCCTAGTGATGATGAAGTTGAGAAGTATAGCGAGGGTGTGCAGAAGCGCATCAAACAACTTAAATTTGAGTACCATGAAGAACGCCGTGCGAAAGAAGAAGCAGCGCGTCTTCAGGAAGAAGCCTTAAAGTACGCACAGCAGATACAGCAAGAAAACGAAAAACTTCGTAAGACCTTGGAAGAAGGCGAAGGTGTTCTTGTCAATCAAGCCAAAGGCCGCGTAGCTGCAGAGCTTGATAAAGCGAAGGCTGCGTACAAAGCTGCTTACGAGTCTGGCGATCCTGATGCGTTAATTGAGGCACAGGAAAAGCTAACAATACTGCAGAACGAAAAGATTCGATATGAGAACTACAAGCCGCAACCTCGCCGAGAGCAGCCTGTAGCACAGCCGCAGTATCAGCAGCAAACACCGCAGCCACCGAAGCCAGATCAACGCGCGTTGGACTGGGCTGCAAAGAACGATTGGTTCGAGAAAGACCCTGAAATGACAGGGTACGCTTACGGACTACACGAGAAGCTCGTTAGAAACGGTATTGATCCGAGAAGCGATGAGTATTACAATCAAATTGACAACGCGGT
>LSRR01000085.1_pt1 | contig 17960 bp, 21 predicted proteins | sample 1162981 | NCBI WGS metagenome assembly LSRR01 (sample SAMN03256433, study PRJNA305521) | marine metagenome | biome: Estuarine; feature: Estuary; material: Brackish water; isolation source: iron chloride precipitation of viral particles from surface water samples | place: USA: Chesapeake Bay ... | reverse complement strand
GCGAGGTGGGAATCTATATCCATGACGGGGATTGCGACGGGGTCCGCGCGGGCCGCCCCTATGTTTTGCCGGCGCAGCCCTTCGCCGTGGAACGCTTTATTGATCAACGGGCGGACTGGGCTGAGGTTTATTTCAGCGCCGAAATTATGCCCACGAGCGAAGCCCGGGAAGCCGATAGCTATTGGCGCGACACTTTTGCCGAAGCAGCGGGGTATTGATCATGAGCATCAGGGAAGAATTGCGCGCCGCCTTTGCAGACTCTTTTTTGAAGCCCGAAGCGTTCCGCTTGGACGCAAGCACGGAATACGCCCTGGCGGAGTCGGGCTTGGATTTAGAGGATGGCGCGATATACGCGCGCCTTTCTGCGCCGGGGTTTTTAGACTGCACCGAATGGTCCGGGCCTTTCGACACCGTCGAAGCCGCCGGCCGTCACTTAATCGACACTTACGCGGGGGAGTGATCATGGCCGAGTTTCTTTTGACCTTTGAACGCATCACCCCGGAAAGCGCCGCCCAGGGGGACGTGGCCGAGCGCGGAGTGCTGGCCGAAGGCGTATCCTTGCGCGAAGCCTTCGAGCATCTTTGGTACGCGGAGCGCGGGGTAGAAGCCAGCGAGTGGCCCGTGCAATGCCCCCGCTGGCTCACGGGGTATGAGACGCACCATTGTTCCGACACTGGCGCCACCGCGAATGTTTCAATGCACTTTCCTGAAAGCGTCACGGCCGCCAGCCGCCGGCGTATTTATCGGCTTTTGACAAGCTAAGCCCGGCCCCGCCCCACCTAAGCCCTGGCCCTCGCCGGGGCTTTTTTTGTGTTGCGCCTAGCAGATTAATCGCATACCCTGGCCTTGCCAGCACGGGGCTGGCCTTTATGGGAGTTTCAAAAATGAGCACCGCACAATCTGAAAATGTTGTCACCCTGCCCGCTACTCTCACTTTTTCCGTCCGCGCGGCCGTCTTCAAAGCGCTAGGGGAATTCACTAAAAACAACGGCCATCGGGAGCGCCTGGATTATATCTGGCTTGCCGGGGGCGCCCTGTATGCGTCGAACGGCCACTATGCCATGCGCTATCGCCTGGACGGGCTGCCCTTTGACGCCCGCTGCGCCGTAAAACCTGCCGCTAAACTTCCCGCTGGGGCGGAGTCTGTTACCGTCGCCTTTAACCCGGCAGACGCTTGGGAGCCCGCCACCGTCGCCGTGCAATGCAAGGGCGCCGGGGCCATGCAATTTGAAGCGGAGCGGTGCGGGCTGGACCCCTTGCCGATTGATAAGCTTTTTTCCGATGCGGAGCGCGCGGACGCCGTGCCCTTGGGGGAAGGCCTAGGGTACAACGCCGCCTATCTGGCCTTTATCGGCAAACACGCGGACGCCATCCAGCGCCAGACTATCGGTATGAAAGGTGCCGCCATCTGGCCGCACGTTACCAGCGCTAGCACCCTTTTCCGCTGCGCCGATGACAACCTAACCTTTCTGCTAATGCCGATGCGCCGCTAGCCGGCCCCCTCGCCACCCTAAGCCCTGGCACTCGCCGGGGCTTTTTTTTGAGCCCCGGTTGTGGGAGCATTCCCATATGGCCGCACGGGGCGGCCGCTATTGGAGTGGGATACTATGAAAGCAAGCCTAGAAAATCTTGCGCTTTTCGACAATTTGCACCGCTTCCGAAAAGAAAAGGGCTTTTACCGTCAGGCTGTCGTTATTGACAGCCGCGACGGCACCCCCGTGGTCACCGCGCGATGGTACTGGCCGGGCCGCGACGGCGCCTCACGCTGTTATTGCTGCGTCTGGCTGCGCCGCATTGATCAAAAAAACGGGGTTTACGATTGTGACGGGTCCGGGGGCGGGTATGCCGGGGGTGGTGGATACCATAAGCCTAGCGCCGCCCTGGCTGCCGCCCTGGCTGCCGCCGGAGTGGAATTGTCTGACCCCATCGCAGGCCGTGGCGAAACTGCGGAAGATTCCGCCCTGCTCGCCATTGCGCGCGCCGCTATCGGCGGCAAGCGTCGCCTTTTCCTTTCTCACGCTCACGCCTAGTCTTTACCCCTTCGCAATGCCAGGGCGCCCCACGGGGCGCCTTTTTTTTTGTTCAGCTAAACCGGGCCGCGCCCCGCGCGCCCTTCCCTCCCAAAACCTACCGGCGCCCCCTGGCCCGTGGTCCGGGCACCGTGGGCCGTGGTCCGCGCCGCCTGGTCTATGTTTCGTTTTGCAACTAATCCGCGCCGCCTGGTCTATGTTTCGTTTTGCAACTAATCCGCGCCGCCTGGTCTATGTTGCGTTTTGCAACTAATCCGCGCCCCGGGCCGTGGCCCGTGGACCAGGCATCGCGCCGCCTGGTCCCGGTGCCGGGCACCCTGGTCCGTGGTTCGTGGTCCTGGTCGCGCCGCCTGGTCTTTGTTGCGTTTCGCAACTATCGCGCCAGGGGCCCCTGGGTATCGGGTCATCCGCCGAAGTGAGCGCTCACTAACCCAAAGCTCGGGCGTCGCGGCCCGCCGCGCGGGGGGACGAGGGCAAGGTCCATGTTTTTGACAAATATTCAGCAGAAAAACGGTATGGGTATGTATATCCATACAGTTAATAGCTTTTAGCTATTACAGCGTGGAAAACGATTCGCGTTACTTATGGCTAGAAACGCCAAAAAGTGGCGAAATTCGCCACCTTAGCGGTCAGATTTACCAAGTGGTCAGATTTGCCACTTACGTGGCGAGATTTACCAACAAGTGGTCAAATTCGCCAACCTTGATTTATGCGACTTTCTGCCATAGATTGCGCCAGGGGCCCCCGGAGGATTCATGCGGATCGACGCCAACGACGAGACAGTTCTGAAGCTTCAGTTGCGCCTTGCGCAGTTGGAGAGGAACGAGCGGTGCCAAGAAAATTTTTTGGATTTCGTCAAAGCTATGTGGCCCGAGTTCATTGCCGGGCGACACCACCACATCATTGCGGAGAAGCTTGAGCGCGTAGCGCGGGGCGAGCTGAAACGTCTGATCATCAACATGGCGCCCCGCCATACGAAGTCCGAGTTCGCCAGTTACCTGTTCCCGGCCTGGATGATGGGCCGCAACTCGAAGATGAAGATCATCCAAGCGACGCACACGACGGAGCTTGCGGTTAACTTTGGCCGCAAGACGAAGAACCTTCTGGAGAACGACGAGTACAAGCAGGTGTTCCCTGACGTAAAGCTCTCGGCGGACAGCAAGGCTTCTGGTCGCTGGGACACCGCTGCTGGGGGCATGTACTACGCCGTGGGCGTTGGCTCGAACCTCGCGGGCCGTGGTGCTGATCTTTGTATCATTGACGACCCTCACTCGGAGCAGACGGCAATGTCTGCGAATGGGTTTGACGATGCTTACGACTGGTACACCGGGGGCCCCCGGCAGCGTTTGCAGCCGGGTGGGGCGATTGTTCTGGTGCAGACCCGGTGGTCGGAGAAGGACTTAACCGGTCAGCTTTTGAGGGCGCAGGCTAAAGACCCTCTGGCGGATCAGTGGGAGGTGGTGGAGCTTCCGGCCATTTTTGATGATGGGACGCCGTGCTGGCCGGAGTTCTGGAGCCTTGAGGATTTGACCGCGGTCCGTGCTTCGATCCCGCCGAGCAAGTGGAATGCGCAGTACCAGCAGAACCCGACCGGTGAAGAGAATGCGATTATCAAGCGGGATTGGTGGAAGCGCTGGGAGAAGGAGAATGTTCCGCGCTTGGAGTATGTGATCCAGTCTTATGATACGGCGTTCAGTAAGCGGGAGACGTCTGACTATTCGGCCATCACGACCTGGGGTGTGTTTTATCCTGATGAGGGGGGCCCCCCGAACCTTATCTTGCTGGACAGCAAGAAGGGGCGGTGGGATTTTCCTGAATTGAAGGCGATTGCTTTGGAGAACTACCAGTATTGGGAGCCTGATACGGTGATTGTGGAAGCGAAGGCTTCTGGCATGCCGTTGACCCATGAGCTTCGGCAGGTGGGTATTCCTGTGGTGAATTTCACTCCGAGCCGGGGGAATGACAAAATTTCCCGGGTCCATGCGATTTCACCGCTTTTGGAGGCGGGGATGGTCTGGGCCCCCGATACGACCTTTGCGGATGAGTTGATTGAAGAGGTGGCGGCGTTCCCGAATGGGGAGCATGATGACTTGGTTGATAGCATGACGCAGGCGTTGATGCGGTATCGGCAGGGCAACTTTGTGCAGTTGCCGACGGATGACTGGGAGGATGAGGATAGCTCTGTTAGGATTCCAGTCTATTACTGACCCCATGCGAGGCCGGCATGGCACAAGAAGCCCAGGGTATTGCCTCTTTGCCGATGGCGGACGAGGTTCAGCGTGTTACCGGCGGTGGCCAGATGGCCCGCCGTCAGCGCCCGGATATTGATTCCCTTCTGACCGAGGCTCAGCTTGCGTATCTTGCGGCCAGCTTTGCTCCTGGCGCAGGGGCCCTGGAAGCTTCTGGGGAAGCTCCTGAGTTCCCGACCTCTGACATGTCTGTCATGGAAATGCTCCGCGGTCCGCGGGCCGCGAGCCTCAAAGAGAACATCGAAGAAGGCAATTATGGCACCGCGGCGCTTCAGGGCTTAGGTGTTTTGGGTGATGCGGCCATGGCGGTTCCTGTTGTGGGGCCCGCTGCGGCTGCTGCTCTGAAGGGGCCCCGAGCCCTCCAGCGGGCGCTCCAGCTTGCTTCTGCCAAGCAGCTTCCTGCGGAGGAGGTTGAGGGGCTTTACCGGACCCTTCTTGAGATTGGGTATCCCGAGCCTACGGCGGCGAAGATTGCCCTGGGTGATTTGCCTATGGACGAGGCTAGCCGCATGGAGCGCGCCCGGGAGCAAGGCTATCGACAGGAAGCTTTCCATGCGGGCTCTCCTGAGCTAGCCAGTGCGGAGGCTATTGACCCGGACGCGGGTCGTTTTGAACGTGCATACTCCGGCAGCTTTATGACTAATACTCCCGTTTTGGGTAATACATACGTGCCCCCCGACATAGAAAAAGGCGGGGCCATGTATAGGTTTCTCATGAGAGACGAAGAATACCCGGTGGTGCTCGGGGGCGGTCGAAATTGGAACGAAATTGACGGCTACTTAGACGTTCCTGGCCAGCCTGATTTAGAACGGATTAGCGGAAGCACAAACGAAATAGCTCGCGAGTTAAGAGCAAGGGGCTTCCCCGGCGTAACTTTTCAAGACATCACGGACATCGGCCCAAATTACAAGGCGGCTAGCAGTGCCGCGGAAATGATGGCCGGTAGGGATCGCGAGCTTCGCCGTGCGCTGCTTTCTGACATGAGCGACGCTGAAATATACTCGGTGTTTGACCCAAGCACCGTCAGATTGCCTCAGGCGGCTTTTGATCCTGACCAGAGGGGTTCTGCGAACCTTTTGGCGTCTCCGGCGGCGGCCGGCATTGGTGCGGCGTATCTGGCGTCCCGGGCTCGCAATGAGAACAAATAGGATTATGATGGACTATCCGCGGCCCACGGCCCAAGAGGACAGACAAGATGGCTGAATCTGAATATCCGCGAGGCATGGGCGGTCTGATGGACCGGAATGTGCCGTCGCAGCTTGATGAGCAAGACCTTTCTGACGAGCTTGAGATTGAGCTGCCGGGTAGTCAGGACAATGTTTATGCTTTGATGGCGGCTGAGGGGGTGGGGGAGATTGAGATTTCGCCCACGGAGGACGGTGGTGTTGAGATAGATTTTGAGCCTTCTGACCGCCGGGGCGAGGACGAAGACTTCTACGCCAACTTGGCTGAGGAAATGCCGGAGCGGGAGCTTGGGCGGATTGCTTCGGAGCTTTTGGGCGAGTTTGACTCGAACAAGGCGTCGCGGCAGGAGTGGGAAGATGCGTATGCGGATGGGCTGGAGCTTCTGGGCTTCACCTATGAGGAGCGCACTCAGCCGTTCCGTGGTGCGAGTGGCGTAACTCACCCATTATTGGCGGAAGCCGCCACCCAGTTCCAGGCGCAGGCGTTTAATGAGCTTTTGCCGCCTGGGGGCCCTGTGCGGACCGTGGTCATGGGGGATGAGACGCCGGAGAAGGTGGCTCAGTCCCGGCGCGTGTCTCAGTTCATGAATTATTATTTGACCAATGTCATGGAGGACTACACTCCTGACATGGATCAGATGCTGTTTTATCTGCCGCTGGCGGGCTCGACCTTCAAGAAGGTTTACTACGACGAGTCCCTGGGCCGTGCGGTGTCGAAGTTTGTCCCTGCTGAAAACCTCATTGTCCCTTACGAGACGTCGGATTTAGAGACTTGCCCTAACATCACCCAGATTGTGCGCATGTCTTTGAATGATTTGCGCAAGCGGCAGGTGTCTGGGTTTTATCGCGACATTGAGGTGCTCCCTGGGCAGCGGGACGCCAACGAAATTGATGGAATCATGGATCGGATTGATGGGTTGGAGCCCAGCAACATCGACTATGATTGCACGATCCTTGAGTGCCACGTTGATTTGGACCTTGAGGGTTACGAAGACCTTGACGAGGATGGCGAGCCGACGGGCATCAAGGTGCCTTATGTGGTCACGTTGTCCCAGGACAACGGCCAGATTCTGTCGATCCGGCGGAATTACCGTGAGGACGACGAGCAGAAGCGCAAGATCAAGTATTTTGTGCATTACAAGTTCTTGCAGGGCTTTGGCTTCTATGGTCTGGGGCTTATCCACACCATTGGTGGCCTGTCCCGCACGGCGACCGCGGCGCTCCGCCAGCTTATTGATGCCGGCACCCTGAGCAACCTGCCGGCTGGCTTCAAGGCCCGTGGGCTGCGGATCAGGGACGATGATGATCCTCTGCAACCGGGCGAATTCCGCGATGTCGATGCCCCGGGTGGCGCGATCCGTGATTCGCTCATGCCGTTGCCTTTCAAGGGGCCCGACCAGACGCTGTTTAATCTTTTGGGCTTTGTGGTTCAGGCGGGCCAGCGCTTTGCCACGATCACGGACCTGAAGGTAGGCGATGGGAACCAGCAGGCTGCTGTTGGGACCACCATGGCCATGATTGAGCAGGGGACGCGGGTGATGAGTGCGGTGCATAAGCGCTTGCACTACGCCATGCGGTTGGAGTTCAAGATTCTGGCCCGGGTGATGAGCGAGTCGCTTCCGCAGGAATATCCTTATTCCGTGGCTGGCGCAGACGGCACCGTGATGGCTGAGGACTTTGATGATCGGGTGGATGTGATTCCGGTCAGCAATCCGAACACCTTTAGCCAGTCGCAGCGTATTTTGCTGGCGCAGACCAAGTTGCAGCTCGCGGCCCAGGCCCCTGATATGCACAACATGCCTGAAGTGTTTCGGGACATGTATGAGGCGCTGGGGGTCACGGACGTTGATCGCTTGATGAAGTCGGTGCCGGAGGACGAACCGCGGCCCACGGACCCTGCCAAGGAGAACATTGACGCCTTGGATAACATCCAGTTGAAGGCGTTTGAGGGACAGAACCATCAGGCGCACATCATGGCGCACTTGGTCTTTGGGTCTTCTGGCATGGTGGCTCAGTTGCCGGCGGTGGCTATTTCTTTGCAGAAGCACGTGATGGAACACGTGCGGATCGCGGCCCAGGAGCAAGCGGCGCAGCAGGTTGCCCAGATGCAGCAAATGCCTCCTGAGCAGATGGAGCTTCAGGTTGCTCAGCTTGAGGCGCAGTTTATGGCTGAGGGCATGCAGCAGGTTAAGCAGCTTTCCGGTCAGATTTCCGGTGAGGGCCAGCAAGGGCCTGATCCGCTGGTGCAGCTCAAGCAGCAGGAGCTTCAGTTGGATGCTCAGGCTCAGCAGTCGGATGCTGAGATTGATCGTGCTAAGCTGGAGCTTGACGCGCAGAATCAGCAGATGCGGGCGCAGCAGTTCCAGCAGCGCTTGGCGGCGCAGGAGCGGCAGACGCAGGCCCGGATTCAGTCTGCGATGGAGCGAGAGCTTCTGAAGATTCAGAACCAACAACGAGGGCAGTGACATGGCGGCAGTTAAGATTGTGACCAACAAGCCTGGGGCTGCTCCCAAGGCTGTGGAGTATGCGGACATCAAGGGCCAGGGCCGGATTCCTTACGGCAAGACGGCGGATGCGCCCATGGGTGGTGATACGATGAAGACTGCCACGGCCCGCGGCATGGGTGCTGCGAAGCGTGGCGGTAAGTATCTGACCTGCTGACATGCCGCTTGCAAGGGCAAGTCTGACAAGACGGTCAGCGCGAACATTAGCAAGCTTGTGGGCGAGGGGTATCCTCAGAAGCAGGCGGTGGCTATTGCGCTGGAGGAAGCTGGACGGTCCAAGCCTCAGAAAAAGGCCAAGGGCGGTGCGGTAAGGAAACCGAGGGGTCGGGTGGTTAAGGGTTTTAGCCCGATTGCGCGTCCGCAGAGGTTCAAGGGAGTTTTCTGATGGGTGGTTTTAACCTCAACAGCCTTAACAACTCTGCGCTTAGCCAATTCTTGGGCCTTAACAATTACCGACGCGGGGCGCCTGTTGTGACCGCGCCGCCCCCGAGCATTCCGGCACCGATGCCCCCGGTAGCTTCCCCCGCGGGTGATCCGACCATTGTTCAAGGCCCGGTGCAGGCGTTTGCTGGCAGACCCGAGCCAATGGCAGAGCGGCCCAGCATTGGCCAGGGCGTAGGTTCTTTTCTCCTAAACGAGCGCTTTGGTCAGAACATTCCTGTTGAGCCGCGGGTTCCGATTACGGTTCCCCCTCCTGCTGTAGCACCTCAACCTGTTCCGCCCCCGGCGGCAGTGGCACCGCCCCCTATGATGGTTGAGCCGCCTCCCATGATGGCGGCCCCGCACTCTCAAATTCTGTCTGCGCCGAGCGAGCGGTTTGAGCCTATTCAGGCCGACCTACCTATCCAACCGGTTCCGCAGCCTCCTCCGGTGGTGGCACCTCCTCCGCCCCCGGTAGTTGAGCCTCCGCCCCCTATTATTGACAGTGAGGGCATTCCGGCCGTTATCACGCCGCCTCCTGTTATTGCTCCGCCTCCGCCACCCCCGGTGGTGGCACCGCCGCCTCCCGTGGTTGAGCCGGCCCCTGCTCCCGTGGTGGCACCGCCGCCTCCGCCTCCGCCGCCGGTAATAACTCCGCCTCCGCCGCCCCCGCAACCGCGGGACAGCTTGGGGGATTTGGTGCTTTCTGCCCCGAGTGAGCGTTTTGAGCCCATTCAGGCTGATTTGCCTGTTCAGCCGGTTCCGCAACCTCCGCCCGTGGTTGAGCCCGCCCCGCCACCTGCCTCGGCAGTTGCCATGCGCGACCGTTTGGCCGATTCGACGCTTAACGAGTTTTTGGGCCTGAACGAAGGCCGCCCCATGTCGTCGGAAACCCGGTGGGGACAGCCTGTGCCTGCGCAGCGCCCGAGGGTTACGCCTACGCCACCAGAGCCCACGCCACCAGCGGTAGACGAGGGCATTGCAAGCCTGACGCGCGACGCCATTTCGGCTACTCAGTACCCGGGACTGGAAGGCTTTGACCCAGCCAACCCCTTGAATCCTGTAGCGGCTCCCGCACCGGCACCGGCACCGACGCCCGCCGCTTCGACGGTGCCCCTTACCGGTGGACCACCTGTGGGCTATCAGGGCGGTGGCGGGGAGTACAACCCGCAAAACGGCTACACGGACGAAGACCGGATTGCCGAGGATGCTTTTTACGCAGAACAGCGCCGCGCCCAGCGAGAGCAAGAGTTTGCTGACCGGGAGGCCGCCCAGCCCGCACCTCCCCCGCCAGTGGTAGAAGCGCCGCCGGTTGAGGAAGACTATGTGGAGGTGGTGGTTCCTGAGCCGGAGCCGGAGCCAACGCCAGAAGCGCCCGCTGCGCCGGAACCCGAAGTTCCCGCGTATACCCCAGAGCCTCCTCCGGCAGAAGAGGACTTCGTGGACGTGACGGTGCCCGAGCCGGAACCTCCGCCTCCTTTGTTTGAGCCGACGCCTACGGTTCCTGAACCGGCACCTGCACCGGAGCCTCCTCCAGAAGAGGGGTTTGTGGATGTAACGGTCCCTGAGCCCGCCCCGGCCCCCGAGCCGGCCCCGGCGCCTGCTCCAGAACTGCCGCCTGAAATGACCATGGACGATGTTCCTCCAGAGCAAAGGGCTTTGGCGGAAAAAGCCCTGCGCATGGCAGTGGGCATGTCTGACACGCCCGTGGACATGCGCTTTGACTTAAATGGCGACGGCGAAGTAAACATCTTAGACGCCCTAGCGGTCTTAAAAGGAGAAGCCCCAGAGTCCTTGTATTACTTGGATTCCGCCGCCCCTACGGAGCCGACTCCTACGGAACCGGTAGAGGTGGCGCCCGAGCCCGCGCCTTTACCGGAGCCCGAGCCGCCGCCCCCGCAGTACCGTTACACGCCCTACGTACCGCAGCAATTTCAGTACGTTGTCCCTGAATTTGCGCGCAATTTTGGGCCTTTTGCCGGCTTTACTCCTGGCCCCTTCCGGGGCGGAGTGGCGGGCCCTGGTTCGGAATCAGAGCTGGACGTTGGTTATGCTGGCGTCACTGCGCCGGAGCTAAGCCTGCCACAGGCTACTTATCAACCGGTTCCGTCTTTTCAGGTGGCGCAGCCGGAGTACGTGCAAATCACGGGGCCGTCTAGCCCGCCTCCAAGCCCTTTTGCTACCCCCATTCGACCGGAGTTTGCGCCGCTTCCGAGCTATGAGCGGACCGTTTATGCACCTCGCACACAAAAGATGGTTGATCAAATCCTATCTGAGGAAGAGATAGCAAATCCCTTTATGAATCCGTATTTACGGTCTGGGGTTTTTGGCGGCCGTTGATTATTTCCCATAATAATCAATAGTTAGCGATTACTTGTTGATAAAACTCTTCTGATATATTTGCCCCCTAGACGGGCTCGCATAGGGGGCGGGCATGTGGTTGATCCAATTACGGCGCTGGCTGTAGCGTCCACTGCTTTCAACGCTATCAAAAAAGGTTTTGAGGTTGGCAACAACCTTGAGTCCATGGCTGGCGACATTGGTCGTTGGATGGGCGCCCTGCAAGACCTTAACGACGCGGAAAAACGAGCAAAGAATCCTCCGCTGTTTCGCGCGATTATAAATAAGTCCTCTGTCGAACAAGAGGCTATGCAGGCTTTTGCGGCCAAGCAGAAAGCCCGGCAGATGGAGGATCAGCTTCGCGAGTATGTTAAGTGGACCCATGGCGGGGATGCTTGGGAAGAGATTTTTGGCTATGCGGGCCAAGATACGTCAGGACCGCGCGGATCAAATAAAAGCCAAGGCAGCGCGGCGCGCAAGGTTCAAGGAACGGTCATTTACCACCGTTGCGGTACTAGTCATACTTGCGCTAGGCTCTGCGTTGATATGGGGCAGTATTGAATTTCTCCTAGCGATAAAGGCCAAAGGATGAAGTTTGACGCGATCAAGAACCTTGTAGGGGCCGTAGCGCCTACTCTTGGAACGGCCCTCGGTGGGCCTCTGGGTGGTGCAGCGGCGTCAGCCATTGCCAGTGTGCTTGGTTGCGATACGGACGCACGAAGTTTAGAAAAAGCTTTGTCGCAAGCCACGCCAGAGCAACTGGTGCAAATCAAGAAGGCAGAGCTGGACTTTGAAGCGCGGATGAAGGAGTTGGACGTTGACCTCTACGCGCTCCAGACCGCCGATACTGCCGATGCTCGCAAGCACTTTTCTAAGGACTGGACGGCGCGGTTCCTTGCTATCACTTTGTGCTTGCTGTTTGCGGGCTACATTGTCCTCGTGACTGTCCTCCCCCCGGACCAGAACAGCGATGCGATCATTAACCTCATTCTGGGTTCGATTACGGGCTCGTTTAGCACGGTTATTGCGTTCTATTTCGGGTCTAGTCAAAAACAGGACTGATATGAAGATTAGCGATGAAGGACTTGCGCTCATCAAACATTTCGAGGGATGCCGTCTGGAGGCGTATTTATGCCCTGCTGGCGTATGGACTATCGGTTATGGTCATACTCGTGGCGTTGGAGATAGTGACGTAATTGATCAAGAGGCTGCGGAAGCTTTTTTGATTGAAGACCTTGAAGAGTTTGAGGGCTACGTCAACAGCATGACAGAGGTGGCCCTGAAGCAGAACGAGTTTGATGCGCTGGTGGCTTGGGTGTTTAACCTAGGCCCGGGTAACTTCAAAGAGTCCACCCTTCTGAATCGCATCAACTATGGACCAATTTCCGACGTCCCCTCCCAAATCAAGCGCTGGAACAAGGCCGGCGGCAAAGTGCTGGAAGGCCTTGTAAAGCGTCGTGCTGCGGAAGCCGCGCTTTGGGAAGGGAAAGACTGGCGAGAGCACGTTTAATCTGCGATCAATCGTAGCCGCTCGCATAAAATCCGTGTTAGTCTGCGCTCACCTTCCAACTTTCCAAGGTGAGGCATGAGCGACATCCATTTCGCTGAAGCGGTCTTTAGGATTGTCCGCGAACGGCGCCAAGCAGTGGTTGATCTTTTGATCTACAAGCATGTCCGAGACATGGAGCACTACCGCGAGTTGACCGGCAATCTGGATGCCCTCGACTACGTGGAACAGGAACTCAAGAGCCTGCTAGAAAAACAGGAGCACAGCGATGACTGACGCAGCAGAGGCCCTTCCGGTCGAGGAAGAGGTCGCGAGCCTCGAAGAGGCTTATCAAGAGCCCCAGAAGCGGGTTCTGAACCCCGAAGCCATTGGCGCTTCCCTTCTTGAACGCATGCCGTCCCCTACGGGCTGGCGTCTTCTCATCCTCCCCTACCAGGGGAAAGGCAAAACGGACGGTGGTTTGTATCTTCCTGACGACGTTGTCGAGAAGAACAAAGTGTCCACCCAGGTGGGATACGTGCTGAAAGTGGGCCCTCTGGCCTACAAGGACAGCGAGAAGTTTCCCAGCGGCCCGTGGTGCCAGGAAAAAGACTGGGTCATGTTTGCCCGCTATGCCGGCAGCCGTTTTGCCATTGATGGCGGGGAGGTCCGAATCTTGAACGACGACGAGATTCTGGCCCGGATCATGGACCCTGAAGACGTTCTGCATTACTAGGAGGCGACATGTCTGAAGCAGAGAATCAAGTCGAATTAGACCTTGGTGATAGCCAAGAAACGGAAGTTAACTTCCCCGATCAGGAAGAAAGCCGGAGCCGTGCCCCGGAAACAGGCACTTCTGATTCCGATCAGGAAGATAACTTTTCCAAGGCCGAGACGGCCACGCAGAAGCGGATCAACAATCTGACCAAGCGCATGCGCGAGGCAGAGCGTCAGCGTGAGGAAGCCCTACGTTACGCGCAATCCGTGCAGAGCGAAGCTCAGCAAATCCGCCAGCGGATGGAAGCTTTGGACACCAATTATGTGTCCGAGTACACCAGCCGGGTTCAGTCTCAGACCGAGTATGCTGAGAAAGAGCTTGCCCGGGCCATTGAAATGGGTGACAGCCAAGCGGTCATTGAAGCCCAGCGGAAGATCACGGCTTTGGCCATTGAGTCAGACCGTGCTCGCCAAGCGCAGATGCAGCAGGAGCGCTATCGCCAGCAGCTTGCCGCGCAGCAGGCGCAGCAAGTTCGGCAGCCCATGCCTCAGCAGCAGCCCCAGCCCCGTCGGCCTGACCCTAAAGCCGAAACCTGGGCTCAGCGCAACACGTGGTTTGGTCAAGATGAGGCCATGACCTATGCCGCTTTCGGCATTCACAAGAAATTAGTTGAAGATGAAGGGTTTGACCCTCAATCAGACGATTACTATACTGAATTAGATCAGCGTATTGCTGCGGAGTTTCCGCATAAGCTAGGCGCTGCAACTAAAACTGACGGTAATCGACGGCCCGCTCAGACTGTCGCATCCGCTACTCGCGGTAATTCTGGGCGCAGAAGTGGTAGATCGGTTCGACTCTCCCCGAGCCAAGTCGCTATAGCGAAGAAATTGGGAGTGCCACTGGAAGAGTACGCTAAGTACGTGAAGGAGTGAGCGAAATGGACGACTTAACGAACGATATGGAGTTTGGTGGGTCCGTGAAGCGCACTTCTCGCGCTAAACAAACTCGGGAGACTACGGCACGGCGTAAGCCTTGGGCTCCCCCGTCAATGCTGGATGCACCGCCTGCCCCTGACGGTTTCAAGCATCGTTGGATTCGTGCGGAGACGCGCGGTTTTGATGATCGGAAGAACGTCAGTGCCAAGATGCGCGAAGGCTGGGAGTTTGTCCGTTCGGACGAGTACCCGGATTTTGAGGCACCTGTGGTTGAATCAGGTAAATACGAAGGTGTGTTCGGGGTCGGCGGGTTGCTTCTCGCGCGGATTCCTGATGAAACCGTTGCGGAACGCTCCGCTTATTTTAATCAGCGTTCTGCTGATCAAATGGCGGCTGTGGACCACGACATGATGCGTGAGAATGCACATTCCACGATGCGGATTAGCAAACCTGATCGTCAATCCCGTGTAACTTTCGGTGGTTCTCGGAAATAGGACCACATAGGAGACTTTAGTCATGGCAAATGCTAATACTGCCTACGGTCTTCGTCCTATCGGCCTCGCTGGCAGCGGCGTGAACTCGACTGGGGTGACTCAGTACGAAATCGCTTCTGACAACACCAATGCTATCTACCAGTACGGCATTGTCGTCCCGCTTGCTGCGGGCGTCATTGACCGAGCTGGTGATACGGCTGGCGGCACCACGCAAGCTCTTGGTGTGCTGATGGGCGTTGAGTATCAAGACTCGGTTCAGAAGAAGCCTGTCTTCCTGAACTATTGGCCGGGGTCCGGCTCCGTGAGCGTTGACACGAACTATCCTGTCAAAGCTTTCGTTGCTGATAACCCCAATCAGCTCTTCAAAGTCGCTAGCGATGCCACGCTGACCAACCGGGCAACCGCGTTGGCCACGGTGTTTGCTAACGCTTCGCTGGGCACTTCTGCGCAAGGCGGCTCTACCGACACCGGTTCGTCCACGGCTGCATTAAGCGTGTCCTCGGTTAATACCACGGCAACCCTGCCGCTGCGTATTGTGGGCATCCTTGATGATGAGGCCAACAGCGACTATACCGCTGCCGGCATCCCGCTGATCGTGCGTCTGAATGCTCATTTCAACGCTGCCACCCGTCGATTTGATTCGCAGACCACTGCGGATTCGACTGGTATTTAAGGAGGCTGACAAATGGCGATTTCACGCGCACAACTAGCTAAAGAGCTGGAGCCCGGACTCAACGCCCTTTTCGGCCTTGAGTACAACCGGTATGAGAACGAGCATGCTGAAATCTTCGAGGAGGAGTCTTCGGACCGCGCCTTTGAAGAAGAAGTGATGCTCGGTGGCTTCTCCACGGCACCTGTTAAGGGCGAGGGCACTGCCATCACCTTTGACGACGCCCAGGAGACGTACACGGCTCGCTACCAGCATGAGACGATTGCTCTCGCCTTCTCCATTACCGAAGAGGCCATCGAAGACAATCTTTATGATCGTCTGGCTTCCCGGTACACGAAGGCGCTGGCACGTTCCATGGCGCAGACCAAGCAAATCAAGGCAGCCGCGATTCTGAACAATGCGTTCAGCACCGGCTCCCCGATTGGCGATGGTGCTGCTCTCTGTTCCTCCTCTCACCCCAGCCTTTCGGGCAACCAGCGCAACCTCCTTTCGGTGGCCGCTGACTTGAACGAGACGTCGCTTGAGCAGATGCTCATCGACATTGCTGGTCTGACCGACGAGCGTGGTCTGAAGATTGCTGTTCGCGGCATGAAGCTGATCATCCCGAAAGAGCTGCAATTCGTTGCAGAGCGGGTGATCAACTCCAACCTGCGTTCTGGCACGGCAGACAACGACCTGAACGCCATGAAGTCCATGGGGATGCTTCCCGAAGGTGCGGTGGTTAACCACTTCCTCACCGACACGGATGCGTTCTTCATCAAGACTGATGCGCCCAACGGCTTCAAATACTTCAACCGTTCGCCGATCAAGACGGCAATGGAAGGGGACTTTGACACCGGCAACATGCGCTTTAAGGCGCGTGAGCGTTACTCCTTCGGCGTGTCCGACTGGCGTTGCGTGTTTGGCACCCCTGGTGCTGCATAAGCTATCTTCGGATAGTTTTGAAGGGGGCTTTCGGGCCCCCTTTTTATTGCGTTCAATTTCTGGAAAGCGTATAAAAGAGACTGATCCCTGACAGGCGCATGGCCTGACACTAGCCACGACAGGAGATTCCCATGGCTAACACCACGTTCAATGGTCCGGTCCGGTCCGAAAACGGCTTCAAGGCCGTCAGCAAAAACGGCACGACTGGCGCAATCACCGAAATTTCCACGTACGGTGGGGCTCCGGTTGCCCTGGCGGACGGTGACGTCACCCTAACCAACGCCACCCATAGCGGGCGCGTTCTGGTCGTTCCTAACGGTGGTCAAGACAACACCTATACTCTGCCGACGCCTGTTGCCGGCGCTCACTTCACCTTCGTCTACGGCGGCGCTGCTGCTGACGCCACGGACTTCATCGTCGATGCCGGCTCCGACACCAATTTCTTTGTTGGCAACGTGGCTTTCAACGACACCGATGACGGCGCAGCCTCTGTGGTTTTTGCTGACGGCAACTCCAACAGCAAGCTTCAGGTCAACGTGCCCGGGTCCGCAGTCATCAACGTAATGGCAAAAGACGGGACGAACTGGTACGTCTGGGGTTCGGTGACTGGCGCGACGGCACCTGCGTTCGCGGATCAGTAAGGGGCTGACCCATGGCTGATGCCGTAACTTCTCAGACCATTATCGACGGCCCGCAAACGGCCGTCCTGAAATTCACCAATATCAGTGATGGTACGGGTGAGTCTGGGGTTACCAAGGTCGATGTCTCTGCGTTGACTGCGAACGGCAACGGCGATCCCTGCACGGGGGTCGCCATTGAGCGTTTGTGGTGGCAGTGCATTGGTATGAAGGTCCAGATTCTCTGGGACGCCACGGCTGATGCTTTTTGCATTGAGCTAGGCGAGAACCAGAGCGGGGACCACGATTACACCGACTTTGGTGGCCTGACCAATAACGCCGGCGCGGGCAAAACCGGCGATATTAACTTCACCACCGTGGGCGCTACGCTTGCGGATACTTACACGGTGATTATGTACTTGCGTAAAAAGTACAACTGAGGATTAAGCCATGGCCCGTGAAGTCAGCTCAATAAGCCGTGTAGGAACGAGCGAGCCCTTTGAGCTTCAGGTTTCACGCGGCCATGTTGCTTACCACCAAACTCTTTTCAAGTACGGCTACAACCCCCTGATTATCAACGTCAACGAGACGATCTGGGACGGTGGCGGTATTTACAGCTATCCAGGCTCTGCCCTTGCGATGACGGTGACGTCTGCCGGCGGAGCAACCGACGAGGACGTCAAAGTCACTGTGGTGGGCTTAGACGGCGATTTTGCTGAAGCTCAGCAGGAAGTCACCCTGGACGGGACCGGGGCCGCGACCACGACCCAGACCTTCCGCCGGGTATTTCGCGCCTACGTCTCTGGCAGCCAGGCCCCGACCGGCAACATCACCATTGCCAACGGCGGCACCACTTATGCCCAGATTACCAACGGCGAAAACCAGACCTTGATGGCGGTGTACACCGTCCCTGCGGGCAAGACCTTTTACCTTACGAACGGCACGGCCACCCATGGTACGGGCACCTCGGGCGGCGTCTTTATGACCGTGCGGTTCATGACCCGCGAGTTCGGGGGCGTTTTCCGCACCGCGACCAAGATCGACATCGTGGAGAGCGAAGTTCTCTTTCCCTTCACATTTCCGTTGCGCCTCCCCGAGAAAACCGATCTTGAGGTGCGGGCAATCTGTAACAAGAACCAGAACAACGCCGTGAGTGCGACCTTTGAGGGTGTTCTTGTAAACAACGGTGAGGCCCTAGCCTGATGGCCACGACCAAGGATGTAACGAGGACGCCTTCGGGGCGCCTGAAGTATAGGGGGGAAACCTTTGCTGGATACAATAAGCCTAAGCGGACCCCTGGAAAGTCTAAGAAGTCTGCTGTACTCGCCAAAAAAGGAAGTGAAGTCAAACTTGTCCGATTTGGCGATCCAAATATGGAAATCAAAAAGG
>LSRR01000623.1_pt1 | contig 18236 bp, 25 predicted proteins | sample 1162981 | NCBI WGS metagenome assembly LSRR01 (sample SAMN03256433, study PRJNA305521) | marine metagenome | biome: Estuarine; feature: Estuary; material: Brackish water; isolation source: iron chloride precipitation of viral particles from surface water samples | place: USA: Chesapeake Bay ... | reverse complement strand
CGTCAAAGTTCCTCCACCTGCAGTATAGTTTGTACCAGACGAAGAAACTTCGTTGGTTACCGAATAAGCAGTTGTAGAAGTACTAAACGCAGCAAGTGAAGTGTATAGTGCAAGTTTGAAAGTTGATCCGCCAGAATCAAAATCAAACACACCACCTAGTAGGTCTGATTTAAAAGAGTCAGGTACTATATTAGCCATTTATTTTTCTCCTTAGTTTAAGATGGTGACTCTGATCTAATTGGAGTACGAATAGCACCATCTTCATATTCGTCTCGGCGTCTTCTACCTTGTTGTTCGATAGAGTACGATTGAATTGCTTGCTGATAAGCCTGCGAATAGTATTGTAACATATCTGCTGGACCTTTCAAGTATGCATATGCATTTATCAGACATGCATATAAAAGTAAATCTTGATATTTATTAGAAACATATGTTCCTTGAGTCGAGCCTGGAGAGGCTGTTATTGAATCCGGCTGTTTAGTATAGGCTAAAGTAATCAAATAAGTTGAGTCTGGTGTTGGTGCTACGACCCAATAATTAGCATCCCAGTTTCCATAATATTTAGGTAATCCTGAAGAAGTTCCAGGAGTATTGTAATATTCGGCCATAAAAGAAGTATCTCTTTTTTCTAAAAAAACTTGATTACCAGATGAATCTGTAAGTTGAGCATATCTAATAAACCTTAAATCTGAAGGAATGGTCACATATCGGTTTCCAGATTGTAGATTTGATGTTGCATAAAATCGATTATCATCTGAATCCACTTCTCTATAAATTTTATTTTCAGCGTTTTTAATTATAGTTTCTAGAATAGAATCAGAAAGAACGGAACTATCCACTTCGGTGTAGTTTCTAATATCTGTTTGTAAGTTTGCTAAAGTGTATGCCATTATGGTGTTAATGTAACGGGTCCTGCGGTTACCGTCATTCCTCCTGATTTTTCTGTGACAGTTGGAGTTGCACCTAATGTGAAACTATAACTGTCTGAATTAATTTTAGTTATACTATATCCTGATGAATTTTCAAATACTGTAAATGCTACACCACCCGGACTTCCTTCAACATTTCTAAATACAACGGTATCTCCTGTTGATCTTCCATGATTGAGTTCAGTAACAATAATTGTAGTTGATGATGCTGTAATATTAAATGGATTAGCAGGTAATAAATTTTCTGTTGCAGGTTCAGTTCTTGCAGGTCGTGCTTTTGGTAAACCTTGTGGATCTGCTGTATGTGGTTTAGGTTCAAGTTGTGGATGCTTTGGTTCATATTCTGAAATATGTACAAATGCTCCATTCCATTCTGTAACCATTTCTGGATATGGAAAAGCTTGACCACTTCTATCTGAGATCGCTAATGCGTATTTTCCTTTTGATAAATTAGACACTTGGATAATAAGTTTTAGGGGTTATAAATGAACTTGAAGAAGATCCATCTTCTTGTAAAGCTCTTTGTAATTCATCTTCATATAAAAGTTTTAAAACTTGAATTCTTTCTGGTGAATGTTTAACAGCTAATTGATATGCAAGACCAGCTACCATACAAGGAACAAATCGATAAGGTACATCTGCATCATTTGTATATGCGCCGGCATCTTCAATTCTTTTGACATAATAAAAATTAATACTATTTCCAGCTTCGGTTGATCCCGGAGTTAAATATAAAGTGATAGTCACTTTATCAATAAATCTTTGAACAAAATATTGTGTAGGTTGTCCTTCAGAAGTTTTATTAGATAATGCTTGATATTCCGATCTAGATATTTTTGTAAGTGGAGTATCTATATTTGATGAGTTTCTATAACTTGCTTCTAATATATCATCAACTCCATAAACAGCTGTAGCATCAGAAGTTCCGTCTGCTGTTGATCGGTACATTGTATATTCTGATTGACCATCAACAAGAGTAATAGAATTATTTCTGACTTCCCAATAATGTAAACCTCTATTAGCCCATTCTTGAAAAAGAATATTTAAAGATCTTCTTGCAGATTTTAGTTGATAGCCCGATACACCTTGAATACCTATTCTTTCATAAGCTTCTTCAGTAATATCAGCTATCGTAAATCCTTTTTCAAAGGTTGCTGTTCCGGAAGTTGTGTTAGCCACTTAGACCTCCTTATGCTGTTAAGCCTTTACCCGAATATTTATCCGTAAATAATGTGTAAGCTTCAACATTAGAAGATGTTTTTAAAAAAATTCCTTTTGGAAATAAAATTCCATCTTCAGGAAAATTTAAAGTATAAACATCGCCAGTAGGAACATCACTTGTAAGAAGTGTAATTCCATCACTTGAACTTAAAGTTAGTAAACCAGCTCCTCCACCATCAGATGCAATTGAAATTGCTCTTAATCTAATTGGAGGCGCAATAATTTGTTCTAAATAACTTACTGCTGTACTGTCTGCATGAGTTGTTGCTGTAGTTCCATTTACGCCTCTAACACAACCTGTTAAGTCGTTAGTTGAAACTGCAGTGTATTGTATAACTTCGTCTTCAATTAAAATTAAACCTCCACCTGCTGGAAATCCAGTAGCAGAAGTTAAAGTGATAGTCGTATCTGTAGCAGATAGAGTTCCACCTTCATTTAAAGTCGTAGCAACAGCTGCGTTAGCCGATCTAGTTGCTTGTATATCACCTTTACTTGCCATTTTATTTTCTCCTTAATGTGGAGCTCCCGAAGGAGCTCCATGAATTTATTAGCTAGCGTCCGAAGAAGCTGAAACACCAATGAACTTTAATACAAAAGTTGCACCAGTTGCTCCTGGGTCACCACTTACAACAACTTCAATCTCGTCTGGAGTTGCAGTTGCAGCAGTAGTTGCTCCGCCTGACATTCCTAACACACCATTACAAGGAAAAAATCCTTTGAAACCTGTTGAGTTAGCTGCAGCTGTGATTCCGTCTACGAAACCATCTGTATCTGCATCTGTTCCAATATCAACTAAGTTAACAGCGTTTGTTGCTGCAGTTGTTACAGAAACAATTACTCCCATTGGAATAAAGTTTGCTGGAATACCAATTGCTGATTCTTTTCCTGTAGTTTGACCATTTGCAACAGTCACAGTCCGCGCGGGTGCCTACTGAGAAAAAGTCATTGTGTTTGTTACATCGCCAGTTGTAGAACTTTTTACGATTGTTTGAAAACCGTTTTCCGATCTGACTGGACCACTAAAAGTAGTGTTTGCCATATTGTTATCCTCCTAATTATATTGACACAGTCTTTAGGCCGTCGACTATACTCGTCTATGTCAATTTTAATTGTATAGTAGTTAATTTATAGACTAATTTTATATGAAGTGCAAGAAGTCCCTATAGCATTTTACTGCTTTTTAAAAACATAGAGAGTGTATAGACCTAATTAACCAGCATAAAGATGGATTTCTCCATCCAAAGGGTTTTTAGGACTCTCTTGTTTTGCTAGGATTTGTCTGATGATTTTTTTAATATCATCACCTAACACTGACATTTCTGGTGTTATTAATCCGCCATTTTTTAAATACATCTCGTTCCATTGTGACTCGAGTTGTATTTTTCTAGCGAACAACACCATGTTGTCCTGAGCCATTGTTAACCTCCTCATAGGTTAAATAACATTTACGATTATCGTAAAAATTATCTGCTTCCCATACAATACCATTTTCTCCTATTTTGTCAAGGATAGCATTTTCAACAGATTCAATAGAATCATCTGCTTCTATCTCAAAATCGGATTTGAATCCATAAGCTCTTATTCTTATTCTAAATTTCTTTCTGTGCATTTTTCCTTTCTACCAAAAAGAAAGGCCCCAATCAAGGGGCCTTTCAAAATAATTAATACTTTTAAATCAAGTATTACGCACCTGGTGATCCGAAGATACCTCTGAAGTCAGAGAAACCAAAAGAGTATCTCTCTCTTGCTTTGTATCTTACGTTACCAGTATCGAAGTCACCTTCCATTGCTGTTTTGATTGGTGATCTTACGAACATTTTCATACCATTTGGCACGTCTGTTTTGATAAAGAACGCATCTGTGTCAGTTAAGAAATTGTTAACCACATAACCTTGTGGAATCATTCCCATACTGTTGATTGCGTTGATATCATTGTCCGCAGTTCCAACTCTTTGAGCTGATTTCATTAATCTCTCTGCAGTGAATTGTAATTCACTAGGGATAATTAATTTTAATCCTCTCGCTGCAATTTTCAAACCTCTTTCATCAGTGAAAGCCGCAATGTCAATTAACGACTGTTCTAATGAAGTTTCGTTCAAGTCGGCAGAAGTGCCTAACTCGTTAGAAACTGTACCAGCGATTGTTGGGTGAAGCGTAGAACATAATTCTACTCCATCTCCGCCAGCGAAGCTTGAGTCAAACGCATTGTTTAATACGTTTGCTGCTTTTACTTGTTTGGTATTCGCCATAGATCTTGCTAATGCTTTTGTATATCTAGACGCAAGTCTGTCATACAAGTTATCTTCAATCGCTTCTTCTGTGATTGAAAATGCAAGAGAGCAAATGAATGGTCTACTCGGAAACGATAGTTATCTAGCAGGCAAAAGTTTCTTGATGCATATGGTCAAAAAGTATAACATACAACAGAACCTTACTAAGAGTTTTAAAACTTGAAGTGCATTGCCAAAGCCAGATAACATTACTTCTTCTTCAAAAGCTCTGTCAGATGTCTCTGTGTCGAAAATTTCAGTATGCTGATTTTCATACCTTTTATATTCCAAGCCGAATAAAGCATTCAAACCTGGTTCTAGTTCTTTAACTAGTTGTCCTCTAGAAATGGCCATAGTTTATCTCCTTATATTCCACTTGTTGATTTTATAAAGTGAGTATTGATAACACCAACAACATTAACATTAGCAGCGTACGTTGTAGCGTTTACTAAGTTGTTGTTTTCATCATCTTTAGTCACTCCTAGAACTTTGAACTGATCAGTTGTTGTTGAAACCGCTGTTGAGTTTAGTTCTACTTTTGATTGATAGTTCGGTGCAGAACCAGCTGCGTAAGCAGCAAGGTCCATAAGACCATTGATACTTGCGATTGGTAATGTCGAACTACATTGTATCTCAAACCTTTCATAAGGGTCATCACTTACGAATCCAACAATGTCTGTAGCAGTGTTAGATCCAGCTAAGTGATTAGCCCATGTAGGTTTTGAGCTTGATGCGTCAGTATAAAAGACTCCGTTTAAAGAACCTAGTATAACACCTGTAGTTGTGTTCTGCACACCAATATAACCTGTAGCTAATGCTTGCACAGGATCATTTTGGTATATAGCAGAAGAACTTGCTGCAATACTATATTCACTTAAACCTTGGTTATCTCTATTCTGACCCACTTTGCCTATCGGTCTTAGACCGAAAGCAGCGTCTTTATTAGTAGCCATATTAGTTACTCCTTAGTTTTTAGTTTATATTTAGTATCGCGGTAATTGGTATTGCTAAAAAATTACTTTTTAGTACCACCAAAAGTTACGCGACTCTGCCTCTCACTATTGATCGGCATACTTGGGTGTTGTTCCTTCAAAAGATCGTTGTTAACTGCTTCTTCTCTGTCCGAAACTTGTTTTCTAAAATAAGCTTCTCGAGATTTTGCGATCTCTTCTGGTATCCTTGCCAACACAAGGCCACCAACTCCAATCACTCCTGCGTATTTACCTTCGTCACTTGTGGATAAGGATGTTCCGGGTATTGGTCTGCTCGAACGAGTTCCCAACCGGATCTAAGTTTACCTGACATGTTCTTTGTATCGTCCATACCAAGTGTCTCAGTTCTTATCCATCTGTGCCTAAAACCATCTGGCGCAGGTGGTGCATCTAGAGATGACGGGGGAGTCCAGGTTTGAGGTCTAACTTCGTTAGTTCTCGACTGACTCGCACGAGGGGTCTTCATGTTATTTTCTTTTTCCATATGCTTAAACCTCCTTCATGTGTTTTTTTTGTTTTGCATAATCTTCTAATGACACTCCTAATTTTTTGGCGATAGCAACTTCAGAAGGGGTGAGCCTGATAGTTTTGCGACTTGTTTTTGCGCTTCGCGTCGCCGACGCTACTGTTTGCACTGGCTTAGTCGATTCAGCCGATTGATTGCTATTATTAGCAAATTTATGCGGAAATTCAAGTCTTATTCTTTTATCAATTTCAACATAATATTCGTCTGATTGAGGGTCATAACCTTCAGCTTCTAGTTTATTATGAATGTCAAAAGCCGTGTACGTCATAGCGGTATCTGTACCAAACCATGTATTTTTAGCACCCCAAGCCTCTGCTTTAGGGTCTGCTTTTGGTTGAGATACGGGTTGTTGATTAAAAACAGGTATTTCCTCTTTTGTTTCAACTTTAGATTCAACTTCAGCCATTGCTTTAATTTGATTTAAAGTGGCTTCTTCTGTACCTAAACCTGCTATTTCTCGTAAAGCTTCTACTTCACCTACAACATCGTCATTTGCTCTCGCTGTTGCAAGTTTTGTTTGTGCTGCAAGTAAACCAGATTTGATTCTCTCTTCTCTATCTTTAACTCCAGCTTGTTCAACGGAAGAATATTTTTTAGCTAAAGCTTCTCTTTGCTGTTTTTGTATTCTAGCAAATTCAATGGCTTCATCTCTTTGTCTTTGAGCTTCTCTCCATTTACCTGTTAACTTTGCTATTCTTCTTTGAACGTCTTTACTATAATTTTCTAATTCTACTTCTTTCGCATCTTTCTTATCTGCTTGCTCCTCGTTACTCGCCTCTTGCGGCTCGGAGCTAGGTTCTTCTACTTCATTCTCTTTGGTTTCCACTACTTCTTCAGTTTGAACATCCTCTTGTAATTCGATTTCTTGTTCAGGACCTGAGGTATCAATGTCCACCATAGGAACGTCTTTTTTATTTTCTTCTTGCATAGTTTTCTCCTATGTTAAATATAATGCAATACAGATTCCGGATCTTTAACAGTTCCTAGAACCTCATCGTCGTTGAGAAGACGAACTTCGCCGCCTTCTATTGGTAAACGTGATCCTGCATATCTTGCAAAGATCACCCAATCTTTTTCTTTACACCAAGGACCTGTTTGAAACTTATCTTTGTCTTGATAACAAAGAGGTCCCATTTTTAAAACATAACCACAGTTTGTAACCATTCTAGCTTTGTCTAAAGATTCTTGTGAAAATATAATTCCACCTTTAGATTTTTCTTTTGGTGTAAAAGGCAAAACTAACATTCTCCATCCTGATGGTTCTGGTAATTGATCCATCATAGAACCTATATTAGTTTCGTCTAATCTTTTTGATTCTTTTAGTGCTTCTAATTTTTTTTCCTCTTGATATTTTTCATCAAGAGCTAATCTCGTCTTCGGTATCTCTTCCGAATTTAATGACGTTGTCTGGTTGCTCATCTTTTTTATCCTCCTTTGGATTTAGCAGGTTTGAGATTTCCTGATCTATTAATTGTAGCGCATGCGCTTGTCCTAACAGATATTTATATTTTTCCATATCTGTTACTCCACCAGCAACCATAGTATCACCTATTTGCTGATAAGAATCTCTTATACGTTTTCTAAGTGTAGGTACGAATGTTTCTAGTGTATAATGTTCTGCCATTAGCAATTCCATTTTCTAAGACTTTTATTAATCCTAGAATCGGGATCGCGTGCAGTTTTTGCAGAAGTTAATCTTTTCTTCATGCCTTTCATACGAGCGCAGAACGATTTTCTACGATTAGCAGCCTTAGAACCTTTCTTTAATTTTGAAGGTTTAGTTGTTACAGCTGTTTTTAATTTAGATCCAGGATTAGCAGCTCTATAAGATGCAACCCCTTTTCTATTTAAACCACCGCTAGGTGATTTGCCTTCTTTTCTTTGCCATGCAGGTGATTTTGCCATTATATCATACCTTTGTAATATTTCCTGTAAGAAGGATTACTATATGTTTTTCCGTCAACATTCAAGTCAATGAAACTTCCAATGTAACCACCACCGGCAGCTTTTTTTCTTAAATGTTTTTACGTTAGTTGGTTTAGGGCCAGTGTTCGACGCTTGGCGCTTTCGTTTGACCGCACTCGCCTTTTGTGAAGCACTCATGGAGCGTGCTTTTGCAATAGGGACACATTTTGGATATTTTCTCTTGCTCCCCTTCGATCTCCCGCAAGGTTGATACTTGCCATCCTTCTTCGGAGCTCCAATGTCTACCCATTTTTCTGCTACCCACTTTCTTAAACTCATTATTTTTTCTTTTTCTTTTTACCACCCGGTTTTATTTTACCCGAACAAACTGCAGATCCATACATATTAGCATATGCCGATGGATAGACTTTAAATTTTCTTTTAGCCGCAGCTTTTCCTTTTGCACAAAGTTTAGCCATGATTAGTGTCTCGCTTTACCCCAACCTTGAATTTGAATAGATTTCTTTTTGCCTTTTGGATTTCCTACCATATCAACAGCGTCATCTGCTTTAACATCAACAGGTCCACCCATAGAAAATACACCTCTGCCTTTTAAGACATCAGCTTTAGTTACTTTTCCGTCTCCAGTTAAATCTGGAAATTTTTTCTTAGCCATTTTTTTCCTCCTTTTTACATTTACATTCGTGACTACACAAACACTGTGTAATACCAAATACTTTACAAATTAATTCACATACTTTTTGTTTTATCTTTTTAATCATTTTATCTCCATCCTTTTTTTGCTATTTTAGGTTTTCCTTTTGTAACAAGGCCACCTTTTTTATATCCTTTTGATCCACCACATCTAAGTTTTATTTTTGGTTTATCTTGTTCTGGCTCAGGTGCCATTTTTCCTTTTTTCATTAATTCTTTTAAAGTTTTTTTATTTTCCTCTGCAATTTTTTTATTTTCTTGTAAATCGCTATCATCGTAATCGTTATTAGACATTTAATGCTCCTTATTTATTTTTATTCATGTTTATCACGTCCGTTGCTTTAAGTCCATACACGGCAGCCACGACTGACACCCATAAACCAACTACCCACCACGGCATTTCTTGTAATTTTTGAAAATATAAATCAATTTTAGCCTGCATTTTATCATCTTCTGCAAAAACACTATAAGCCAATAAAAACAAGGGTGATGAAATTGTTAAAAGTATGAATTCATCTTTCCAATCCCCTTTTTGATTCTTGGCAATCTGTCCGGTAAACTCAATTTCTCCTTTTTTCATCTTTTCAGCGTGCACAATCTGTGCTTCTGACATTATAATTTCAGATTTTTTCTTATTTTTATAAATTTCAACGCCGGTTTTAAGTGCAGTACCTATTAAAGACCAAGGAAACATCTAAATACCGTCCTTATTTTTTAATTCGTGTTGTAAAACTGTTTTTTGTATTGATGTATCAGCTCTTAAATTTGCTAATTCTTCATTTTGTTCTAATTTTTGTTGATCGGTCATCTGATTCATCATGGATTTCATCTTATCAAGGTTCAATCTCTCTTTTGCTTCTTGTTCTTTTCGATAATTTTCTTGTGCTCTAAGATCTAATTCTCTTGCTCTTAGTTTTGCAATAGGATCATTGTCAAATTGTGAAGTAATTTCTTTTTCTTCCTTCATAAATTCTTCCATCATTTCAGAAATCAATACTGCTTTTCTAGATTCTATTTTTTCTGACAACATTCTAACTTGCATTTGCATTTGTTGTTGCATTTGTGGGTTCTGTTGCATAGCCATTTGCATTTGTTGTAGTTGTTGAATCTCGTCTCTAAATTCTACTTCAACCTGTTCTTGAGCCATCAATGAAATATGTTCAAAAGAATTTTTTTCTAACGCTGCCATAATTACAGGATTATTTCTAGCCATGTTCGTTGCCATAAAATTTAAATGAGCTGTAATGTGAGCTCTATGATCTTGACCTGGAAATGCTTGGAATGGTTTCCCTGCGAGAGCATCAATGTGCTCTAACGCAGGGTCCTTTGGTTGTGGGGGTAGTGGTCGAATTAAAATTTGATCAATGTCTTTTACACCTAATGCTTCATACATATGTCGATATGCATTGTACATATTATGTATACCTGGATTAGATTGTGCCAATTGCAGTTCTGTTTGCGCAAGGGAAATACGCTGAGTTTGAGAGAAAATATTTGGATCTGCAACTGGCAGGATATCTACTCTGTCGTCAAAGTCTGTTTGTTTAATTGTCTTTTCTGCTCCTACTACATCGTAAGGATATTCCGCAGGTAGATAAAGTTTAAAAACTCTTGCTAATAATTTAAATTCATTTTTAAGAGCTGCATAAATTCTTTTGTGAATTGCAGACATAGTTCTCGATCCTCTTTCCAACAGCGCTACGGTCGTTCCCACTGCCGCTTGTTGATTCCCGTCACCTACTTGCAAGTCTGCTATGGAAGCAAAGCGTTGACCTGCTGTTACAACGACCCCCATTAATTGTAATAAGGTTTGAGAAGGCTCTTTAAACGGAAGCATCATAAATGAATCTTTGATATTTCCTCCAGGTGCATCTACATCTCTAAATTCTCCTGGTTGTATAGCTTGAGCATCATCTCGAATTCGTATTCCTCGTTGTTTAAATCCTGCAGGTAAATTAGATAAGGTTCCTGCGTCTAGCAACTGTCGTAAAGCAGATGTAGCAGTTCTAGATAAACCGCCAATCATGTGTATCAAACCAAAACCGTAAAAACCAAGTCCTGGTAAAAATTTAAAATGTACAAAATATTGAATCTTAGATTTTTTAGGATCATCTATTTCATAATTTCTTTTGATGGATAAAATTTCTCTAGAGTTTTCTTCTAAGGTTACAATGTATGGAAGTTTAATTCCTGTAGGTTCACCATCTTGTCCTACGTCTTCAAAACCCTCTAAATCTAAATTAACATGACATTCTAACAAAGTGAATACATCGTCATCTTTTCCTGATTTGGTTCTTCCTTCTAATTCATGTTCTTTTTTCTCTAAATCATCTTCATTGAGTTGTCCTGGTTTTAATTCAACATCGCGATAAAAACCTGCAACTTGTTGTTTGCGTAATTCATTTTCAGAAACTCTAACACGATGAATAATTGCTTCCGCATCATCTAATGAGGTAGCTGTATACGGAACAATTAAATCATCAGCCGGTACAAATTTAGATACGGCTCTTTGCATCACTTCATCGTAATAAACTTTTTTAAATGAAGATCCTGCTAAAGGTAAGTAAAATAACATTTGATCAAACTCAGGTTCATATTCTTTCATTTGATCCATCAATTGATAATTCATAAAATCTTTGACACGTTGAGACTGTTGTTGTTTTTCTGGTGTCGTTAATCCTAAGATCTGTGTTCGTACGGGTCCATCTGCTGGCAATAATTCTTTGTACGCCAAAGCTTGAAACTGAGTCACTGCTTCTGCTAATACAGGGTGAGTTGCACCTGACGCACCTGAAAAAGGTTCTGTACGATTTTCGTATTTGAACCCTAACAAGTCTAGTCCTGTTCGATAGGAAGTCTCCCAATCTTTTCTGGAATTTTTATAATCTTGATAATTTTGAAATAAAGTAGAACCTAATGGACCCAATACATCGTCTGGTAAATGCTCAGCTAAATTAGCATAATGATTTTCTGTTCCTTCGACGGAAGCAATGGCTGGATCATAATTAATATCTACAGATCCATCTTCATTCTCTTGTATTTCTACAGGATCACCTTTTTCCGCTAATTCTTCTTCTTGTTGTAATTGAGCTTCTTCAATTTCAACATCAGAAGGTACATTAATTTCTTGCTCTACATTAGGAAGAGCTTTGTCGATGTCTGCCATTTATTTTCTCCAATTTTACAGTCTTAACAGTATTATATCGTAAATTCAAGCCTTGTGGTGTTGGACCTGATTTAGGTGGAACTGTTTTTGTTAATTTTTTAGGTTTAGTCGTCATAAGTAAATTTTTCCATAGTTTTATGAATGTCATCATCAATTCCATAGTCCACGTCTTTTAATTTACCCTCCGAATCAGGAAGAGCTGTTGCTTCTTCATATTCTAAACCACCTGTTTCAGGGTCTTTTCTAAGTTCCATTTCAACTTCGCTATCAATATATTCCCCTCTTTGATTTTGTTTTCTGATTCTAGTGAAATTAGCTCCGTCCGTCACTTCGTAATCTCCTAATTGATATTTAACAAAACCTTCTGGATTATCTGCTTTACCTAATACTTTAGAACTTCCCATCATTTTAATTTTAGAAATTAAATCATTTAAATAAGTTGGAACATTATCCGCAGATCTTGATATAGCTTCTACAATTTCTGGTGCAGCCTTGGTTGCTGGTTTAATAAATTTACCTAAAAAAGGAAGTGCTGCTAAAGACGCTGCAAATTTAATAAATTTTCTTCGACTTACATCAACTGGTTTACTACCATCTTTTAAAAAAACTCTACCACCTTTTGCAAGTTCTATAGGTTCATTTGTAAAAGATGATTTTAATTGTTGAATATAACCATGACGACCTGCTGCTCTATCTTTATTTTCTTGTTCTATTTTTTGTTGCACTTTTTGTTTTTCTTGTTTTAAATATAAATCTTCTTCAGGAGTTATTTCCGGTCTTCCAAACATCTGAACTAAACCTTCATCTATAATATCCTTTCCGGCAGCGTCAAAAGATTCTTGTAAATTTTTCTTTTTCTGAATCGCTTGTGCTTCTTCTGGTAAACGTTTGTACTCTGTAACCATATTATACAAAGGATCTGCGCCTACAAATCTATACGCTATTTCTGGTATAGACTTTCCTTCTTGAAACGCGACAGCGGTATCATAGATACCATAAGCAGTTCCTGCGCCAGGGATAAGTTTTACTAATCCTTTACCTACTAAACCAGGAGAAAGTTTCATAGCTCCTTTGCCAATATCTTTTAAACCTTCGCCTGTTATGTCTACAAGTGATTCTACCATGTTTGCACCAGGAAATATTTCTGAAAATAATTGATTTTGTCTAACTGCAGGTACTCTTGATTTAATTAAATCTTTTAAAGCTTTATCTTCACCTTCCTTAACTAACTCAACTGCTTTAGCTAAATTAGGTTGTTTAATCTTTGCAATATCTTTTTCTGGGCCAGCTGCTACATATCTAATATAGTCTTCAATTGTATTTCCTAAATTTTTTTCAACATCAAAATCTAAAGCTTTTAAATTAACTTCATTAATTATGTTTTTATTTAAATTATACTTAGGTAATTTTTTTCTATCAATAGTTCCTAATTTTTTTGCGATGTCATCATATATTTCATTAACATTGTTTAAAGCTTCTTTGGCAGCTTTAGTATCTCCTAATGTTGTAGATGCTTTTGCTGTTCTTAATTCATTTTTAATTGTTTTATAAATATTATTTTTTGCTTTAGCTCCTAATACATTAAAATTAAAATCTCTAGTAGTAATACCAACTTTTGTTAATGCACTAGGATCTTGTGTTATTGTTCCAGGAGTAATACCTTGAAAATGTTCAAAGCTGGCTGTTAAAGAAAGTGGTACATCAAATGCACCTCTTACTTTTGAAAATTGTAATGCTTTTTTTAATCTTGAGTCTACTTGCGCTGGAGTTAAATCTTGATATAGATCAGGATTTAAATTCATTAGATCTTGTTGTGCTTTTCTATATGCTGAAAAACCACCTTCTGTTTTTGGAGTAGTTCCTTTAGGGCGTGTTCCTCTAGCAACATCTTCCTTAATGATGTTACCTATTTTAGTTTGAGTTAAATAATACCTATATAGTTGAGATTGTTTTGCTTTTGTTATTTTATTGTCATAAGGCAATCCTGTAAGATCTGTTGCCATTTGTGATATGGTTTTTTTATTATAATTTTTTGCAAAATATTTTTCTTCTTTATAAGGAATGGAACTTGGAGTTGGTGCACCTTTAGGTAATGTGTATATATTCTTTTTTATTTCAGAATCTAAATTTTCTTTTATTTCTTTTAAAAATTCAGAATCAACAATTTTACCTGTTTTTTCTTTTACTATCTCTTGTAATTTACTTATATTGAATATGTACTTTTGATTTGGGTATAAAGTATTCTTTTTTCTAAAATCATTTATATCATTTAAAAGTATTTGTGTTACTTCATTTCTTCTATTAGAATACATTGAAGATCCTACATCAACTGACTCATTAGCTGTTGGCCTAGAAGGTCGTGTCAGATACTTGTAGATCTGGATATTTTCAGATTTGATACCCATGATCTTATAATCCCATCAAATAGGCTAAACCCCCAGATGCATTAAGAGTTCTTTTTTTAGGTGTGATAGGGTCTTCTCCAGGAAGAGCTTCGGGTTTCATTTCTTGTTTGCCTGTTAAAATATTTTTCCCTGACCTAACATCAATTGCTCCTTTAATTTGACCTCTTTCTTGTATCAAATCAAGTAAATGATTATAGCTTTCATCAAACAGATTTAATTGTGTATCTAAATCTAAATCTTCATAATTTGTTTTTAATCTAACTAGCGCTAATTCTTCCGCTAATAAACGAGCATCATATTTAACATCATCACCAACAAAATCTTGTGACTGTGCAACATTTTTACGCGCTTGCACTAATTCATTTTCGGCGTTCTTTGTTATTGCTTTATTTTTATTATTTACATCATCTACAATTTTTTCAATTTTTTTATAACCTTCTGGATCGTTTTGTTTTGCAAACTTTGCAAAGTCAGAAGCTGTTTCAGGATCTGATATATCAATGTTAGGATCAACTTTTTTTATTTTATTTTTTAGTTCTTCTCTTGCTATTTTTTTATAAGCTTGATCATAAGCATCTAAAATATCATAACCGTCTACCGCATCTCTATCAATGTTATACGTTTCTAATATATCATCCACAATCATATCTGCATCTAATTTTTTATCCCCTGTTGGAAAAACATTATTTACTGCATCCTCAATTGCTTTTTTTAAAGAGGTTCCTTTGTCTTTTAATAGTTTAATTAATTTTAAACCTGAACCATAAGCGTAACCCACTCTGCCACCAATTGCATTCATTTTTCGTTTAACTTCTTCTTCAGGGACATCTTTAAATTTTAAATTTTTTTTCATTTGTTCTATTTCAGCTATAGCATCTTCAATATTAAAATCAGGGTTTTTGTAAACACTTAGTCTACCTTTATTGCCACCTTCGTTTGCCATGGTAAAAAATATCTCTCTTGCCTCTTCTGGCATTTCTTTTATTGTATCTAATAATTTTTTATCAGATTTAACAATATCAGATAAGTTTTCTAAATATTCTTGTCTATTTGCATCCAACATATCTTTGTCTGATTTTCTTAACATATTTTGAAGATACCCTAATCTCTTTGGATTAATTTCGCTTAACAGCTGAGAACCTTTTTTACCTCTTTGTTTTGCAAAGAAATTTATCAAAGCTTTTAGTGCAGCAACACCACCTGATGCCATTTCAACTCTGCCACCGGTTGCAAAAGAACGAGAAACGGAAACACTGCCTCCTTTATCTTCTGGATTAACCATAAAATTAAATTTAGTTCCTTCGTCTGTTGTATATTCAGCACCTAATCTAGGACTAAGATATTTATTTTTATAAACTTCTTCTCCTAAATCTATTCCATATTTTTTTCCCAGTTCAGATGAATCTACCTTAGCTCTATTTTTTCCAAACTTTAAATCTCCTAACAATTTTAATTTTTCATTTAATGGAATATTAAGACTAATAATTCCCTTTAAAATTTCTTCTTTTATTTTTACTCCTTCTTCAGGAGAAGAAGATGAGGTGCTAGCAGATATATCTGCTTTAATATAATCCGTTAATTTAGATCCTTGATTAAAACCAACTCTGCCACCGGTTGCAAATTCTTCTGTATCATCTGGTATAAGAATATTTTCTTTTTCCGCTTTGGCAGCTTCCTCCAAATCCATCGTTTGTTTTGTTTCTATTTTTCTTGGTTTGATATTAGGAAAATCTTTTTCTATTTTTTTCACAGCTTCTGTTGGTGAAGTCATATTGTAAAAATCAGGAACTAAACTATCCACTTGTTCTAATGCATCTTCTCCATAATTATTTCTAAATACCGTAATCACATCCTCTTCATTCGATGCACCTCGTATGACATCCTCTAAATTCTTAGGAACTTTTAACGTGCCTCGTTTCAAATCATCCATCATCTTATATCTTACCGCTGCACGAACCAGTCCTTCGTCTTGCATCTTAGACATGGTCTTTTGAGTTTGCATGACATCTCCTAAAATATCATCTAACGTTTGACCTTTCATTTTAGATGGATCCTTGCCGCTCGCTTCTAGCTGCTTGATGCGAGATTCGAGGTTGCCCATTAAAGTACCTGGTGGAGATTTTTGTCCTGCTTGTTCAGTTAAGGATACAATACCTTCTTTAGAAATAGGTTGCTTGGTTCCAAACTGAATTACTTCTGCTTGAGGTGGATTAATTCTATTATCCATTCTTTGAAGATTATTTTTAAAAGTTAAAATTTCTTGATCATTCATTTTAGGAATATCCGCAATTAACTTTTCTGCATCTTCAAAACCTTTTTTAACCGCAGCATCGGAGGCTGCTTCAATATTTAATTCTTGTGTTACAAATTTTTTTGTTTCTTTATCAGGTAAAGTGATAACATTGGTTCTTGTTCCAATAGTTTTAGATAAAGCTCTTTTACCATAAAGTTTTTGAATTAATTTCAAAAGATCTGCTAATGCTTTATTCATAGTCTAATAATAAACCTTTTTAGTTTGAGGTGTTGGTTCATCCACATAATCTTCTGGATGTTCCAAAAATCCTCCTTGTCTAAATCTCATTACAGTTTGTCATGGAGTCAACTAAATCGTCATGATCCCCATAAGGAAAAGCAGCACACTCCTCAATTACCTCCTGAGCAAACGCCTTGTCGGTGGGCGCCCATATGCATCCACTCTCAAATAGAGGTGCAACTGAGTTAACTCTTGTATGCTTATCATTTCCTTTGCTCGGTGTAAAGTTGATAACTGGTATCCCCATTTTACGTAATTCATACGTTAGCGGGAGGCCAGAGGCCTTGGATTCAATTAAAACTGTTTCAGGATTCCAATATTGATATTGTTCATAAGCTTTTCGTCTTAGTTCTGGAAATTCTAATCGTTCCTTAATTGCATCTAATAATATCAATTGTGGACCAGAATCTTGGTTTAAATGAAATACTCCCCAAGTAGTAATCGCTGAAAAGTCAGCGGATTCTTTTTTCATAAATGCAGTATCATAACTTTGAATGACATGTTCTAATGGTGGAATATATTCCTTGTCCCATTTCTGCCACCATTCTCTTTTGATCAATGCTCCTTCTTCCGATGTTGGATTTTGCATCCATTGTGCATTCCATTTCTGAACGGATAGAGAAGCCTTCACTCCTTCTAATTCTTCTAGCTTCCAATACTCTGGCCATACTGGTTTACCAGATGGTAGGATAGCCGGAAACTCAATGATGTCCCATTGATCTGATTTAACTTCTGATTGAAATTTTAATAACATACCGGTTAGATCTTTGGTGTTCCATCTTGTCATAACCAATACGATTGCTCCTCCTGGTTGCAAACGCTGACGAGGACCTGATGTATACCATTCATACGCTCGTTCCATAGAATCTAAGTTAAGAGCATCTTGTTCCGAGTGTGGGTCGTCAATGATTAACAAATCCGCACCTCGACCTGTGATAGCTGATCCAACACCTGCTGCATAGTATTCTCCACCTTGTGCTGTTTCCCATTTACCAGCTGCTTGAGAATCTTCTCGTAATCTTGTTTCAAATACTTGTTTGTATTCTTGTGTATCCATTAAGTTCTTTGCCTTACGACCAAACCTAACAGCAAGTTCGGTGGTGTGAGTAGATTGAATGATTTTTAATTTAGGTTTTCTCCCTATCATCCAAGCGGGCAGCAAGAAGGAACTGAATTCTGATTTAGTATGTCTTGGTGGCATGTTGATAATCAATCGTTTGATTTCTCCATTAGCCAGCTTATTAAATTTATCTGCTATCTTAGCATGATGTGCGCCTTCAATAAATTCAGGCCAAACATGTTTAACAAAAGACATAAAATCATTTTGGATCTTATCTACTTTTTTCTTTTGATCATATTGTACAAGAGTTTTCATAAACTCTTTTCGTACATCAGCTGGTAATCTATTTATCTTTTCTAAATCTATCATTCGAAAAATTTTTCTAAAAAATTTTTTGTAATATTTTTTGGAACTTCATTTTGAATTTAACGCCTATTTAAGTGTAAATCAAGGCATAAAGGTACAAGTTTAGGATCCCTTTTGTTTAATAAAGAATTAAAGCAACAAGTTAAAAA
>LSRR01000230.1_pt1 | contig 18592 bp, 27 predicted proteins | sample 1162981 | NCBI WGS metagenome assembly LSRR01 (sample SAMN03256433, study PRJNA305521) | marine metagenome | biome: Estuarine; feature: Estuary; material: Brackish water; isolation source: iron chloride precipitation of viral particles from surface water samples | place: USA: Chesapeake Bay ... | reverse complement strand
GCCGTTCGAATGGACCGCGTGAGTATTGCCTAGAGTGTAGGTCGCGAAATTGGAGGGCGTCGAGCCGATCTGATACTCGGGGCTGAAGGTGGCATAGTTGCCATACGTTCCGCTGCCGTCCGTGCTATCAGCCGGATTATCATTCGTGGCGTTGGCGCTGGACATGCTGGTGAGGAAAAATCGGTTGCCCAAGGTGCCATCGTCTGCCCACTGCACTTCGCTGGTGACATAGCCGACGCCGCCTTGGTTGCCGCCACCCCTCATCATCACCATCGTATTCGAGTTGGTCTGCGAGAAGGTATGCGAGAGCGATCCGTTGACGTAGACCTTGATGGTGCCGCTGGTGCGGGTCATCTTGATTTTGTCGCCAGCCGAATACGAGAAGCCCCCACTGGCATCGTCAACTAGCCCACTGTCACGGATATAGCATTTGGTATCCCAAATAGAGAACCAAGTACCATTGGTCAGCGAAGTGGAATAGCCGCTAGAACTCGATTGGTTCAAATTGCCTATTTCAGCACTTTCACAAACGCCGAACGTAACTAGATCAGTTGCACTGGCAGCATTTGGAACGAACTCGATCTCAAAGTCCCCGGCGAACGTCTGCGACGAATAGATCATTACATCGCTCGTTGTGGACTGCGTGATCTTGCCGTCAGCAAACGAGAATGATGCGATATTGGTTCCGGTCCAATCACCGCTGGCGCTTGGCTCACTCGCAGTATCGCCATTAGGCTTGCCGAGGTCGGCGCTGTCTGCGAAGTCCAGCCAGAAACCGTTGGTGCCGAACGTCAGGCCGGAAGGATTAATCGGAACCCAGTTGCCGTTGGTGTCGGTTTCTCCGAAATTGCTGACTGCTGACGCCGTGCCGTCAAGCATAATCGCTTCAGCGATATATCCGTTATAGCGGTTTGTCCCACCCCAAGGCTGGTACGAAATAGTCGTTGGCTCACCAGACTGCATGAACATACTTTGGTCGCCAGCGTCGGGAGCGGTAGAAGTGTCGAAGGCGGTGATGGCCTCACCATTAACCGATATAGTGACTGTAGCGCCAGACCGCGTTACATGAACGTGCATCCACGCAGATGTGTCACGGAAAACAGCGGTTGTCGTATACTGACCTTGAAGAACGCCACTCCTATACAATTGCCAATTCAGCTTATCGTTGGCGTTGAAGTAGATCGCATCATAGTTGTTGCCCGTCGCAACATCGCCAGCGACAAAGACACGTTGAAGGCTACCTAATCCTGCTCGTTTAACCCAAGCCGATGCCGTCCAGATAGTGTCGCTATCTGCCGCACCGCTCGGCGTCCAACTCAGATAATCCGCGCTGCCGTCCAGCCAGATCGCACCCGCTGGGACGTAGCCGCCCAGCCCGCTGTTTGTTAAACTAAAAGGTACTCTTACGATAGACATTAATAACTATTTCCTTTTTTACTTAAAGTCTGCCTTTAGTTCTGCATCAATTGCTGTTGAAGTACGTACACTATAAGAAAGAATATCAACAGCGGAAGCAGTTGTAGTAAGAGTTGGAGCAGTCCCACCAGCAAACTTATAAACACTATTATAAGCAAGAGTACGACTACCAGTTCCATCTTGGTATACATAGATAAGTCCTGTCTGTCCTGGTTGTGCAGGAGTCATTGCTTTTAAAGTACGATTACCGCCTAGAGTTACAACAAAGTTATTTGCGTTGCTTGAAGAAACTGCAATGCAAGCTGCATCTGTAAGAGTAATAATTGTACCTCGTGCTGCACCAGATACGTTTACAACATTATCAAAGTTTGTTACGCTAGTAAATGTTTTGGAGCCAGTAATTGTTGAATCAGAAGAAGTTTGAACATAACGAGCATCAGCAATTGAAATATCAGGAATTTCAGTTACGCTTGTTCCAATATTTCGTGAAGCTCCTGTACCAAAAGCAGATCGTACAGAAACGCCATCACAATACATAATTGCAACATAACCTTGTGGAACGGCAGTACCGTCTCCACCAGCACATTTCATTGTAACAGAAAAGGCACCAGACGTATTGTTACGTACAAGATACTGTTTTGTTACAGAAGGAATGATAACATCTACACTTGATGTTAGTGTACCGTGCAGTTCAAGAATTGCACTACGAGCTTGGTCAACAGAACCATTCTCTACACTAAGAGTTACGCTATCTGCTGCTAAAGCAATTGAGGTATATCCAGCAACAGCTTGGTCTACAAGTGAAAATACGTTGGAGTTAAGTCGGCTACCCCAAGTATTAGAGTTTTCACCCGTTGCTTGTTTCTCTAGTCGAATACGTGTGGTATATGTACTAGGCATTTTTATCTAGCTCCGTCAATTAAAGTATCACCACTTCCTGCGGGTGAAGCTACAGTTTCCATATCGTCTCTGCGATTACGTCTTGCCTCGTTAACAAGGGTCAGTGAGGCTCGTTGATATTGACCATCCCAAACTTGTGCAGCAGTAAAGTTTTTCATGTAATAACATGCCTCTACCATAGTAGCATAGAACAATGCATTAGCACAAAAGTTAGTATAGTAATTAGTTTGTTTTCCTGTACTTAAAGTAGAAGGTTGAACAACATACTCTAACTCGACTACATTAGCTGATGTAGGAGTTGGTACAATGATAAGTTTATCATTTCTAAATTTGGCATAATATTTAGGAACACCAACAGAAGAACGTACAGGCCAGTAATCTTCTGTAAATTCCTTTGTACGAAGAAGAAGTGATACACGGCTTCCACTTGAGTTAATGTAATTAACATTCTTTACAATAAGCATATTGGAAGGCATACTTAAAAATGCATCAGAAGCAGTAAAGTTACTCGTAGCATATTCAGTTAATCCCTCTGAATCAAGCTCACGAGTTATACGATTTTCTGCCCGTCGAATAAAATCTGGAATAGCATTTACAAAATCTGTATCATCATTTTCAAGGGTGTCTTGAACTTGTGACACTAAAGTATTATAAGTTAATGCTGGCATTTACGCTGCCCTTCTTCTTTCTACTGTCCAGGTTTCCGTTGTACCGCTGCCTAATTCTCTAGTCCAACTTGCACTACCAGTTCCTGGTTCTCTTGTCCAATTTTCTGTTGTTGCATTTCCACGTTCAATAGACCATAAACCAAATCCAGTAGAAGAATTTACAGTAAAGGTAGCCTTTTGTCCTGTTAGAAGTACAAGAGCATTTCCAGTTACACTTACACTTCCTAAACTGTATTTAACTTGTTGGCCTGTAATTGGTACATTAACATCAACAACTGCTGTTGGAGTACCTAGTTCAAAAGTAGCTTGTTGTCCAGTTATCTCAATAGTAATACTAGCAACAATATCTACACTACCAACAGAGTAAACACTTTCTTGTCCGGTTGGTACTACAGTTGCACCAGCAAAAGTATCTACAGTTCCGAGAGAGTAAGTTGCTTCTTGTCCTTGAGGTACAGCGGCATGATCAATAACTACAAGAGGAGTACCGACTCCAAAGATAGCTTGTTGACCATCAATGCTAATTAAAGCATCACCAGTTACGTCAACTGTTCCTACAGAATAAGTAGCTTCTTGTCCTGTAATTTCAAAGATAGAACCGATTGTAACTACAACTGATCCTAAACTAGATTGTATTTCTCCTACTAAATCAGCTTCACTATAGGCAAAGTCACCATAACCCCAATAACCATACCCTTGTGAATTATTTAAAACAACGGTAGCATCCTGAGTATCAATTCCATACCCATAGTAACCATAAGGATTGCTGCCGTAACCAGTCATATATTATTAAGCTAAACGTACAATTGCAGTTGTAGCACCAGCGACAGGGAATTGAACAGTAAACGTACCATTTGTTGCTGTCTTATCACCACCAAAGTCTACAACAGCTACAGTCTTATTTGACTGTGATGAATTATAAATTAGACAACCACGAGCCGTAAAGGTTGCACTTGTCCAAGATACATCTGCAAAGTCTACAATTGCTACACTACCATCTACAGTAACGTTAGTAACTGAAAGTGCTTCACCACCAGTTGTATAGCCATTACCATTGGCAATTTCAGCCGATGTAATATAAACAGATGTGCCATTACTTAATGAAGCTACACTGGAATAAAGAGCAATCTTAAATGTTGCACTTGTAAAATCATGTACAGCTTTAAGACTATCTTCTTTAAACCGAATAGCAATTCCAGATGAAATAGCCATTTTTATTTATTCCCTTTTTCTTATCTTTTATGATGTTGTAAACATTGTAATACTTGTTGGAACATAGGTTGTCATACTAGGTTGCCAAGTTGCATCTCCAGTTGTTGCAAGAACTGTATCTGGACGAGCATCTTTTAAAACAATAAAATCAGAAATCCTTGGTGACTTGTTTTGTGGATGGTTTACTCTATCAAATTGTCCATCAGATTCATCAGGACCAACTAACGTACCATCTGTTTCTTTTACTCTATCAGCGTACCGATAACGAAATCCACTTCTATCAGAAATAAACCAAGATTGTATTCTTCTTCCTGCCATTGTTTTAAACTCTAAAGAATGGTCTTATATATAAACTTTCTCTATCCCTGTCAGATTCAAAAGCTTCATTAAATACTTGATCGTAAATTTGTTTTAGCAGAGCTACACGAGAATCTGGAACTCCTGGACGTTTTAATGCCATTTTAAAAGCTAATCCTGCCGTAAGAGCAGGAAGCATATGAGTAGGAACATCTGCATTATATCGTGAACCAGAACTATCTTGAGTATATCCAAAATAGCGATAACGGAAAGTATAAGTAGCTACATCTGGTAAAGGCCAAAAATAAACAGTTGGTCCTGCGCTTGTAGTTGATTGAACAGCATACTGTAAGGGACGACCTGTTTGAGACTTATTTGGAATCTTTTCATATTCTTCCATAGTAATTCGACGCATTTCAATGTCGGTACTATCAGAACGAATTGTTCCAATAATTAAATCAATTACATTACTTCCAGGTTGATATGTAGTTTGACCAGTAGATAGTGTAGTTGTTCCAGTATCTGTTTTCCAAAGTGAATATCCACGGTTCTGCCATTCACGAAGAAGTAGATCAAGACTACGACGAGCCTCTCTTACATCATCACCAAGAGTTACTTCACCGCCAATTTGAGAGATAGCTTCTTCAATGATTTCATCAATTTGTAGATTAAAACTTGTTGTTCCTGAAGTAGCCATTTAATTAAATATAAGTTACAAAACCAACAACGTCGGTAGCTACGGAAACATAAACACCGTTATAGCATTTAATACCGCTTAGACCATTATAAGTATGAGTTACTTCTCCACTTGTGGGAACAGTTAAACTAAAACGACGATTACCTAAAGAACCGTCAGAAGCTAAATCATAAAAAGTAACCTCACCTGGAGATGCTGATTTATTAGTAAAAGTAAAACCGGAAATACGAACTGAGTCTGCAACTACAGTTCCAGTAGCGGTTACAACAACAGGGGATAATTGAGTTGACATTCTTTATTCACCTTTTTATTTATGAAAGGTAGGGTAGAGATAACTGCGAACAGCTATCCCTACCCCTAGTCTTTCAGAAAATCTAATGTTTAATCATTAGATATTTATTGATTAGACTTCAGCGCCAAACCACTTGCGCCAATCTGACCAACCAAAGCTATAACGCTCACGAGCCTTAAAGCGAAGGTTGCCGGTATCAAAGTCTGGCTCCATCTTGGTAGCAAGAGGTGCACGAACGAACATCTTGGAACCGTTTGGAACGTCAGTCTTTACGAACCAGTTGTTAGCATCAGTGAAGCGACGGTTTACATAGAAACCACCGGGGAATAGACCCATGTTACGAACTGGGTTGATATCGTTTGGAGCGATAGCGTTGGTTGGATATGCAACAGTACCGTTTGGTAGACCAGCGGAGTGTAGAAGCATATCAGTCTCAAAAGCTAGTTCAGGTGGAATGTGGATTGAAACTGGTGAAGCACCAATTAGAATGCCACGATCATCCTTTAGCTTATGAATGGCAGTAACTGCTGTTTCAATGGTTGAGATTGAAATTGCAGAAGTACCAATCTTGTTGCTTTGATTGCCATCGCCAATGGTTGGGTGAGAGTCAGAAATTAGAGCCACACCGTCGCCACCAACATAGCTGGCAGAGAAAGCATTGTTAAAGGTGTTAGCAGCCTTAACTTGCTTGGTTGAAGCCATAGCACGAGCAAGACCCTTGGCACGAACCTTGGCGAAGGTGTCGTAAAGGTTGTCTTCCATAGCTTCTTCAGTGACAGCAAAGGCAAGAGCAACTGTCTCGTGAGTGTAACGAGAAGTGTAGCTTTCCTTAGCTGAGTCGTATTGTACGGCAGCGCCTTCTGATTTGGTTGGAGCTTCACCGAACATAGTGAATAGAACTTCTTCTTCAAAAGCCCGATCTGAATTTTCAATTTCGTATAGTGGTACATGCTCGTCTTCAACAGCACCATATTCTAGACCGAAAATAGCATTTAGGCCTGGGAGAAGTTCCTTTGAAATATCTGAACGATTAATAGCCATCTTTCATTCTCCCTATTAAACTGGCCCAACAACGCAAGCAACAACGTCATATTGTTGGTTACGAAGGATACGGACTTCTACCTTTGTAGCTGCATCGCCAAATGCATTATCAGGTTGCTCATAAAGAGCTACTGGGCGAACCATAGCAGTGGTAGCAACACGAGAATCTGCCTTAATACCAAAGCCGGAACGACCAGTGAAGGTGCTGCCTGCGCCTAGAGTTACATCAAAGTTTAGGGCAAGATCACCGATTGTTAGAGATGCATCAGCCTGTACAACGTAAGTTGAGTTAGGATCATCATCTACTAGAGCGTAAGTAATGCTGTCATCTGAAGAAACAGATGCAGGAATATAAGCAGCCCATACAGGTTGCTTAGAAGTCTTATCGACATATTGTACACCCATTAGTACGCCTACTGCATAGTCAGTAGTTGTGGTAATTGGAGTAACGTAACCACTGTCCATCTTTACTAGATCACCTTGGAACATTGCGGAAGCATTGTTCTGGGCAATTTGATAACGACTGAAACCAGTGGAGTTAGCTGCACTACCACGTTTGCGTGAAGGGTGAAAGCCGGTTAGGTTCTTAGTTGAACTCATTTTGGTTTCTCCTTTTTGTTTATTTTTTTTAACTTAGTCTTTTTTTACAGAAAGAAACTAACTATTAATTAGTTATCAAAATCAACTGAACGATTACCTACAGTAACACGAGATTTACTAGCGTTAGAGATAGGCATACGACGATCCTGCATTGACATTAGACGTTGATTAATTGCTTCATTCATTTCGATATTTCGATCAATACCCCGTTGTTTCCTGGCTTGCCAGATGTCATGAGGAATTTTAGCTAAAGCAACATCACCACGAACAATACAATTTTGGAACCTATCGTTTTCCTTATGGTATCCATAACCCATTGTCATCTCTGGTACTTCATCGGAAGTTACGAACTCCCATCCTTCGTTAATTTTCTTACCAACTGACTTAAAATCTTCATCGCCATTAATAAAAATTCGTAGCCATCCTAATTTGAAATTTTGGTCTAGGAAATTTTTTTCAATATGGGGAGGAATATCTAGCCAGTTTTCAGAGTCATAGTAAGTTCGTTGTTTGGTATCCCTCGTTGAGGCTTCACGAGCTTCACGAGTAACTGCATCATTAATTTTATTAGTCATTAGTTTCTATCCTTTATCACGCACGTTTAGTTTCAATAGTTGTATAATTGCCGTTAAGGTTATCTACCTTATGTTTTTCTGCGGCGTACCTGTCAAGTGGAATCCCCCATTTCTTAGCAAGGTCAACATCTCTTTGAGTTAACTTGACCTTATTACCTTTGGGAGAGGATTTACGTGATGTTCCTGCTACCACTTGAGACGGTTTTTTCGCATCCGTCCCACGATTAAATTTATTAGGTAGTTCTGCTTTAAGCAGCCTATCTATTTCATTATAAAACTCTTTTGTCTGTGGATCATAGCCTTCATTCTTTAATTTTTGATCCAAAGCTAAAGCAACAGTAGTTGCAACTTCATCTTGTCCAAACCAACTAGAATTATTTTCAAACCATTCTGAAGCAAGAGGGTCTAATTTTCTTTGTACTTGAGGCTGAGTTTGTTGTTGTTGGCGTTGTGCTGGACGTTGCTCTTCTTGATATGTTTGATACTGTTCTAATTCTTTTGTATATTTTGATTCTTCTTGTTCCCGCGCAGCCTCTAGCTGTGCCTTACGAGCTTGAATAATTTTAAGATCAGTCTTTGCATCATTTAAAACATTCTGTGCTTCTAGTAATTTTTCTTTTTCACCGTCATCATAGGCACGAAGATAGTTTGATTCTGCCATTCTGATTCGTTCATTTAATTCATTTTCACGAGAATATAAAGAAGAAATCTCATATGACTTTGTTGTTTGCTGTGTCTTAATAAGTTCTGAACGAAGTTTATTTAGTTCAGAAGACATAGCCTCAAGTTGAGCTTCACGTTCCTTACGTTGTTGAACAAGTTGACGAATACGTTTTTCGGCACCCTTACTGTTAATACCTTCTAGTTCTGAAATTTGTTCCTTTTCAGAAACCTCTTGTACATTTTCACTATTATCTTGTTCGTCATCTTCCGAAACAATCTCATAATTAGATTCATTATCTACATTAGTTTTTGTTTCTACCTTTTCAGTATTTTCAACCTCATCTTCTAAATCGTAAGATACTTCTGGTTCTTTAGCTACGGCAGCTTTCTTAGGATCAATACTGGTCCAACCACCGTTATCATTTTCTGTTGACATAAGTCACTCCTTTTATACGTAGGCAACGATACTACGAGTTACGCTGCATTAGCTGAAAGATTAAACATAATGTCTAAACTCTCTGGGCTTTCAACTTTCATGATTACTTGGTCATCAAAAATAAGTAGAAGGCGAACACCCTTATACATAAACTTATGACCTACATGCCGACCATATGCAATATAATCTCCCTCTTTACACCAAGGACCATTAGGAAACTTATTTTCATCTTGATAAGCACTTTGTCCTACAGCTAAGACTTTACCCACTGTAGTAAGGTATTTTACATCTTCTTGAAATTGATCAGGAAGAAGAATGCCGCCTTTAGTTTCCTTACGAATTGAAACAGGGCGAATGAGAATATGGTATCCAGGAAGTGCTGGAAGTGGATCAGGATCAGGTACTAGCTTTTCCGTAATCCAATCATCATTCTTAACGGCTCCACTATATTTAACGTTCTGCATCTTCTAGTTCATCCTTTAAATATCTATGTTTAAGATCATCAACAATTCCAATTAAAGTACTGATACCATCATGTACTCCAACTAGATAACGATAGTCATCGTATGATGAACAAGAGCCAGATGCAAGGTTATTTTTAACATTTTCTAAAGCAGTATCTAATTCTTTTTCAATATAAAAAGAATCAATTAGTTGACTAGGTTTCATTACTTTTTCTTTTTAGGTTTTCCCTTAGAAGCCTTACCTTGTTGTGGGGCAGTTTCTGGAAACCATTTGTTTCCACCCTTGCCACCAGCTTGCCATTCTTGTTTAATTGCAGCCATTTTATTTTTTCCTTTTTTTCTGTACGTTTCTTGCTTCACTCAAAGCAATAGCCATTGCTTGTTTTTTAGATTTTACTTTTGGTCCTTTCTTTGAACCAGAATGTAATTTACCAGCCTTATACTCACGCATAACCTTAGAGATTTTCTTTTGTCCTGGCTTGGTAATTTGTTGAGAAATATTTGATCTATTGATAGTCATAAGATAACACTCTAATACGATTAGCAACTTCTCTAGCTCTGTTTGGAGCCTGTTTTAACCAATCAGATTCTCCACCAGATTTATTTTTTAAAACTTCTTCAGCAGCTTCTTCAAATTTTCCTTCTTTATATAGTTTTAAACTTTTTGTAAATTCTTTAACTTTTGGTTTACCTATTTGATAAATCATTTCTGCTAAAGGCCTAGCTCGTCTATCTTTAAATCCTGATAATTCTTCAGCCTCTTTAATAGCATTAGCCCAACGTTCTTGGCTTAAATTATCTACTAAGTCAGAAGAAAATTTATCTCCAACTTTAATATTTTCTTTACCAACTAATTTTTTAAATGCATCATCTACTAAAACACCAGCACCAATAGTTAAATTTTTTCTAGTATCTTCATAAATAACGTATTCATTTGATGCCTTATCAAAATATTTTGGGTTTTTATAAAATTCTGTACCAAATTCATTTGGTTTAACAATAAGATTAAAATAATCTTCGTTAGTATTAAAATTTAAGGAATCGCCTTCACCGGCTTGTTCTATAGTTTGATTTTCTTTTACTAAATCAACCAATTCAGAAGGTAACATTTCTTCTAAAGTAGGTCCACGAGTAATATCTGAATCCATTTTTACTTCTTCTTGTGGAAGATATGTTTCTTCCATTTCAGGTACATAAGGAATTTCTCTTGATTCTTGTTCTTTAAGAAGAACATCAACAAAGTTTTGTAACTCTGGGCTAAGTTGAACATTCCCACCTTTAGCAAATTGTGGAGTAAGGTCTATTTTTTCTTTTAATTCTTCTACGCTAGTTCCTGTTTCCTTCATAAGAAGTTTCATGACTTCAATAAGGAACTTATCATCACGATCTTTTGTTTTGTTAGTATCACCAGAACGTAGCTTGGCTAGTTTTTCAGCGGCTGAAATCTCTAGATCATCACGTTGAAGATCAAGTTTCTCTTCATCAATAGCAATCTTGGCAGCAGACTGTAGAGACGATAGTTTCAGTTTTTCTTTTTCTAGGTCTAGCTGTTGCCGTTGTAGTTCAAGGGTCATACGCTCTAGGTCTTCTACAGTACCCATCTCAGCCATACGTTGATTGTTTTGTAGAATTTCTTGAGCAGCGCCTTGAGTGATTGCAGAAATAGCAGATTCATCACCAGAACCAGCTTGTTCAACACCGGAACGAAGCATACCAGCCATTTGTTCTTCATATTGCATAATCATATGGTCACGAATATTTGCTTGAAGAATTGGAACGACTTGTTGCATTAGTGGGTCTTGTCCAAGTGTAGGATCAGCAATAAAAGATTGTTTTACAATAATGTGAGATTGATGATCTTGACCTGGAAAAGCTTGAATAGGTTGTCCTTTCACAGCTTGTCGAATATCTGAAACTGGATCAAGAGGCTGTGGTTGAGGCATATCAGGATTAAGGAACCTATTTGGATCAGTGATATTTAAAGCCTCTAGAATTGTACGATTAACTTCCTTCATGTTGTACATACCAGCAGGAGATTGAGAAGCTAGTTGTAAAACAGTTTGTGCCATTGCAATACGATGGGCAGAAGAAGGAACGTTTGGATCAGATACAGGAATAATATCAATACGACCATCAAAGTCTGCTTTAAAGATTTGACCTGTAATCATAGGAATATCAAAAGGATATTCATTTGGCAGATAATCATAGTTAATACGAGCTAGAATTTGAAACTCGTTACGTTGGCTATGATGCAGACGTTTATGGATTGCACTAAAGAATTTAGTAGAAGCTTCTAGTAGAGCAAGTGTAGTACCTACTGGACCATAGTTAGTAGAATCAGCTACAACTTGTTCCGTTGTATCAGCAAACTTTTGACCAGTTGCAGATACAAAATTAAGCATTTGCATAAGAGTATTTGATGGCTCTTTGTAAGGCAGAGGAATAATAGCTTTGCTAAGATCAACACCAGTTGCTTCTACTTCTCTAAACTCGCCTGGAGCAATAGGATCGTTTGCACCTACAACTCGTACACCACGAGCTTTAAAACCACCAGGAAGATTTGCGAATTGACCCGCATCAACTAGGTTTCGCATTGCAGCCGTAGCTGTGGCTGTAAGGTTTCCAAGAAAATGGATGTAGCCTAGACCATAAAAACCAAAGCCAGGAACAAACTTATAATGAGTGAACCAGCAAAGTTTTTCTTTTCTTTCATCACTTTCTCTCCAGTTACGACGAATTGAAAGAACAGTACGAGAATCAAGATCAACAGTAACAATATAAGGAAGTGCTACTGTAATTTTATCTTCTTCGTCCTCATTCTCATTTTCTTCTTCAATCTCCAAATAACAATGATGTTCAAGAAGAGTATATTGTGGATCACTTGTATAGTTTGGAGACATACCAAGAATAGTATCCATCTTCTTACGAAGACTTGTTGGAATTACTTCTGTAGGTTCTGGTAATTCTGAGTCAGTATAGTCTGGCAGACCATAGAATCCAGTAACAATATCACGCTTTAAATCATTTGGACTGCGATAGATAACATGAGTATATCGGTCTGCCTTACGTAGATCAGGAGCATTGTTTGAAACAACGAATTGATCAATAGTTACAAACTCAGAAACAGGACGTTCTAAAGAAGGATCATAGTAAATCTTTTTAAATGCAGAACCAAAAATTGGTAGATGGAACAACATACGTTCCAGTTCATCAAAATATTCAGGCATTTGGTCTGTTAGCTGATAATTCATAAAGTTCTGAACACGATTAGCTTGTTGCTCCTTTTCAGGAGTGGAAAGACCAACAACTTGAGCCTTTACTGGACCTTTTGATGGAAATAGTTCTTGAATAGCTTTTGATTGAAACTTAACGGAAGATTCAATAATAAGAGGATGAACGGCTGTGCAAGCACCTTCAAATGGTTCAGAAGCTTCTTCTAGTTTTAGACCAAGAAGATCAAAGCCACGTTCAAAAGTATCTTCCCAATCTGCACGGCTTTCACGATCTGCTTCATACTCGTCAATTACTTTGTTAGCAATTTCTTGAAGTTCATCTTTATCTAAAGAAAAGATTAGATTCTCATAATGATCATAAGTTAATTCTTCCATAAGCTCATGAAGATCACTCTCAACATTATCTTCTTCCATTTCAATTTCTAATTCAAAAGGCTCACTACCAGCCTCTACATTAAAATCAATAATGTTAGAGTTACTTCCTTGTTCTGCAAAAGGATTACGTTCAATAGCCATGATTTATTTCTTTCTAATCTTTTAAATTCTTTTTACCAGCATTTTTAGTTCTACTAAAAGACCTATTCTTACTTGCTGGTTTGACAGCTAAATTTTTACTTGTAGTTTTGCCGCCAACGTGATGAACATCATTTCCATCACCTTTTGAAACTTTACCTAAACGAAGCATCTTCCGTCTGGCGTTATTACGCCTAGCACGATCTTTTTTACTTTTAGATTGAGACTGATATTTACCCTCACCGTTCTTACTGTAGTCTCTTTTGTAATCAGGAGAAGATGGCATTAGCGGCATCTCCAACGTTTACGAGCTTGCCGTAGACGGCTATTAGGGTCTTTTGCTGCACTTGGAAACTTCTTCATTTGTCCTTCTGATCTGGCACAAAAACTCTTACGCCGTTTAGCACGTTTACCAGTTGGATTAGCTTCCGTAACGGCGGTTTGTAGTTTACTTCCTGGGTTTTGGCGACGATACTTTGCAACACCTTTAGCAGTTAATCCTGCACCTTCTTTAGTGGGACGTTTATCTCCACTACCAATGGTCATGCCTTTCATGCCCTTACCAGTTTGCTTACGTGCCATCTATTATTTTCCCTGTCCACGATACTTTTTGTAAGAACGTCTCTTACTTTTATTAAGATTACTTCTTTTAATCATAGAAGAATTATTTCCAATAGTAGTCTTTTTTCGTACTGGAATATGTTTAATCTTTAAACCAATTGTACCTTTAGGAGCTTTAGCCATTTTTTAAAACTACTTCTTTACTTTCTTTTTAGCTGCTGCGCTTAAATCTTTATAATGAAACACTTGTTTTGATGACTTGCTATGTGTAGCACCACTGTGAATTTGACCATTCATCTTATGTGTTTTACCGGAATACTTAGTCCCGTTCTTAAAATAATGCATTACATTAGCAGCCATTATTTTACCTTTCTATATTTTTTTACTTTTTTAGCAATACGTGATGGCTGTTTTACAAATTGCTTACCAGACTTTGTTCCTTCTCGCTTTGCTTTAGTTGTAGCAGCATATTCTGAAGGTGACAATGCTTTTATAGCAGAAGAAGGTAAATATCTTTCTCCAGTTTCACCAGAAGGTTTACCAGACTTGGTACGCCATTTCTGTTTAGTCCAAGCTTTTAAACTTTTTTGACTTTTTTTAAGAGCCATTTTTAACTCTCATTTTTAATATAAATTATTTCAAAGTCAGCAGAGACAAAGTTATTAGACCCTGAACTATATGCTCGTGCCTCAATATCAGTTTTTTCTGAAAAAGCTACTGGTACGTCAAAAATTAAAGCTATTTCACCACTTTGAATAGTTACCTTTGAAGAGGTTCTAAATACACCACCAAAGGGACGTTGAACAAAACGAGCGACAAGATACTGGTTTGCGTTTGGTGTGCCTGTGCCTAAATTACTTTTAAGAATATAACCAGTATATCCCGCTGGAACAGTCCAAAGAGCCATAAGTGTTTGGTTTTGACCTAATGTTATTTTAGCATAAATAGTAGCTGGGACACCCACAGTTACTGTGCCAGTACCTACATAAATATTACCAGCGGCTGTTCCACCACTTCCTGCTGTTGCAACATAAGCACGGTTTACGCGAATAAAAGTTGTTGTCGTTAAAACTTCAGTTTGTCCATTGAGAGAAACAGTTTCAGATGCTTCATTCCAATTTTGATCTAAACCAGAAACTACAACAGTTCTTGCACCAGTACCAGCAGATGTATCATTTGTACTGCTGCTGGATACCTTCATTTGAATTGCAGCAGCGGGATAAGCATAAATGCCACCAGCATCCCAAATCGTTTCTTCTGAACCATTAACGTCTGGATTAAACCCAAACTTAAAAATAGCTTTATGATAAGGAATTTGACCACGAGCTACTTGAAGATTAAATGGCTCATGTGTTGCTAAACGAGTAATACTATGAGGAAAATTTACCATAATTATTTATATCCACCGCCAGCTTTTTTATATTCACTGGCTAATAGTTGTGCTTTACGTGCTGACCATTGTCCAGGTTTTCCACCCTTTCCGCCAGCTTTGATACTTTCAAATAAACGCTTACGCATTCCTGGCTTTGTGTAGTTGCCAGCTTCGTTTACTTTACTCTTCTGTTGAGTCTTCTTTTGAGTTGTCTGTTTTCTTACAATCACAACTATCTCCACAGTTTACACAATTACAATCTGGTCCACATTCTTCACAATTACAATTTTTACAAGCCATATTTTTATTTCTTTCGTGCTTTACCAAAACCAGATACCTGACGGCTTACTAAGCCACCAGATGCATATTCTTGTTCTCTAATTGCTTTTGCTGCTTTTTTAGCTAATCGAGAACCTCTTTTTTCTTCTTCATTTGAAAATAAATCAATTACTTCATTAACGCCTTTATACAATCCTGCCTTAGGCGAATATTTACCAAATGGTGAATGTTTTTCAAAGTCTTCTTCAACTAATGCTGAAGGTAGTCTACTTTCAAATCTACTTCCTAATTTTTTTGAAGAATAATAAGGTTTATCAGGAGTAACTTTTTTTTGTCTGTGTATTCTTAAACGACGATTTTGTTCCTGTATTCTTTTAATTATTTTTTGAGCATCAGCTTCAGGAAAACCTTCAATTATTTGTTTTCTTTTTTTATCCATTTTATTAAATATCCTTTTTACTATAGTTTGCTCGACCATAGCCACGCATGGCTTTACCACAACCACGAACAGAACCACCCATATTATATTTTTTAATATGTCCACCTGATTTATGTCTTAAATTCATTTCTTCCAGAAAATCAGGTTGTTTCTCATCAATTTCAAATAGACCAAGAAACTTCGGACGAGCCTTTTTAGGAGCTTTTACTTCTGAACGTTCTAATGCTTCTTGTGAAGGTGGAAAAGCACGACGAACAGACTTTAATTTATCAATAGGAGCTGTTTCAATTGTCTTTGGTTCTCTGCTTTTTTCGTATTCTTCTAGTTCTTTTTCAAAAAGATCATCTGCTTCTTTTTTTGCTTTTGCCTTTTCTCGTTCTTTTCTTTTTGCCTTTTCTCGTTCTTTTCTTAATGTTTCCATAAGTGCCATTTTATTAAAATCTCCAATATCCAATTCGTTTTTGGTTTAAATTATTATTATCTTCCATTTCTTCTATAAGGTAAGCATCCATTGGATGATCTACTCTCCAAGAATCCTTTAAATATAAAATAGCCATTACCATCGCATCAACTTGGTCATCATATGTTGCGTTGGGAAAACTAATGGCTTCGTTAATTAAATCCTTTGCAAAAGGTTTATCTGGAAGATAGACCCGACCAGATTCTAGAATAGGAGTAGAAGCATTAACACGAGCTACTTTATCTCTATCTGGATTGTATTCAAGAACAGGCAATCCAGCCCTTCGCATATCTTGAATAAGCGACTGACCGGATGCCTTTTTTTCAATTATAACAACGTCTGGTTCATATCTATCATACATCTCTTGAGCAACCATACGCAACTCTGGATATTCTAATCTATCTCTTTTATTTGAAAGAAGAATTAGATTATGAGTAAGATGTTCAAACCCACCACTGTCTATTTGAATATTTTTAAAAATTCCCCACGTTTGAATAACAGAATAATCCGCTGAAGTTCTAGTTGAAAAAGCAGTATCATATGTTTGAATAACGAAGTCACAGTCTGGCGGCTCATCCATAAACTCCCAAGTTTTAAACCAATCCTTTTTAATGATTCCACCTTCGTCTGGTGTTGGGTCTTGCATGTAGAGAGATTGCCAGTATTTGGTTCCGTTCTGTGAACGAATTTCAATCTCGTCCTTTTTTAAAAGATCGTTTGGTTTCCATTCAGGAAAATAAGAAGAACCAATTGGAAGATTTAAAAGATTGGCTGAATCTTCATCCAACCAAGCTGGAATTTTAATAACTTCCCATTCATCAATTTCTACGTTGTCTTCATTATCATCATTAAAGATATTTTCTTTTTTATGTTTAGCTTGTGTCTCTAGAAGCCAGCCGCAAATATCATCTTCATGATACCTTGTGTTAATGATTACGACACTACCATTAGGCATCAAACGTGTTCGTAGACCAGCGGGATACCATTCCTTGATGTATCTACGACCAGCTTCTGAGAATGCATCTTCTTCTGACATAACATCATCTAGAAGAGCAATGTGTGCACCTCGACCAGCAATTTGTGATCTAACACCGGCAGCAATATAAACACCATTCTGGTTTGTTTGCCATTTACCAGCGGCACGTACATCTGATCTAAGTGTAGTTTGTGGAAAGATTTCTTTATATAGTTCGTTGTTTACAATATCACGAACGGATCGTCCAAAGTCTGCTGCTAATTGGTCAGAGTGAGAGACAGAAAGTATTTCATGATTTGAATGTTTACCCATATACCAAGCAGGGAAAAGCTTAGAACAAATAACAGACTTAGAGGAACGAGGAGGAAGAAACACCATAAGTCTTTTGATTTTTCCTTCCTGTACTTTTTGAAGCTTGTCAGCAAGTAACTCAATATGCCTTCCTAATTTAAAATCAGCAATGAGTGAAGGAGCTAATAGTTTAACGAATGTAAGAAAGTTTGAGCGAGATTTTACAATAACCTGTTCAAATAACTTCTCTCTTAGTTCAAGATAATCCTGTTTCATAAGGTCATCAGTATATTTTTTTTACTTATCAAAACCAAACATTTGTAAAACTCTATCCCAAAATTCAGTAGCATCTTCATATTTAACCTTTGGTGGAGCTATTTCTTTTAGTTTTTCTCTAGCCTGCTCTTCTCTTCCTTCAGCATAAGAAGGCGTATGCGATGTTTTAAAAGAGTTTAAAAAGTCCATCGTATCTTGTGTCCAAGTCCCTGTTTTAGGGTTTAGAGTATCTTTAAACTTTTTTAAAGTATTAGGGTATCCTTTAGCTTCATCTAAATATTTTAATGTTTGCTCTATTTCTTCAGGGTTTTTAGAATGTTTTAAATCTAAAAATCGAATAACATATTCAGGAAGTAATCCTTTTTCACCTAAATACAAATCACCTCTATGTCTTAATTCATGATAAATTGTTTCAAGGTCTTCTGCGGGTTTATCAAAACCTGCTGCTTTATTTAGGAAAAGTATTTCATTAGAATTTTTTGGTAAGTTTTCATAACCAAGCCGTTCCTTCTGCTTTAAGTATTTTTCAGGCAGAGGACTATTATCTTTCATTCGTGTATAAGAACCAAATTTAGTAGTCTCATATGGTGTAATCCGAACAGGAGGTTGACTGCTATAAGCCCTTAAACCTAACTCTGCAAGAGGATCATTTCGTCCCTCTAGTCCTTCTGCAACTCCCATCCAAAATTCCATATCTCCAAATTCTTGTTGTTTTTGTTTTGGAGACTTTGGTTTTCTTGGTGGTTTTCCATATGTAAATTTTAAAGCATCTAAAATTTCATCATATGTTAACGAATGTGAATTTTTACTTTTTTCCGCCATCGACAACTCGCAATCCTACCATATCGGCTAGGTCTTCAATGTCTTTTGAAATCTTTTCTTCTGTATCTGAATCAGCAAAATGAGACATCTTGATCTTTTGTTCAGACTT
>LSRR01000719.1_pt1 | contig 18801 bp, 42 predicted proteins | sample 1162981 | NCBI WGS metagenome assembly LSRR01 (sample SAMN03256433, study PRJNA305521) | marine metagenome | biome: Estuarine; feature: Estuary; material: Brackish water; isolation source: iron chloride precipitation of viral particles from surface water samples | place: USA: Chesapeake Bay ... | reverse complement strand
TTGGAATCTCTTGTTTCAAATATAAGTTGACCACTTCGAGTATAGACTTCTAATAGGTAATCTGAAACCGTCAATGTATCATCAAATATAGGTTTCCAATAATCATTCCTCATATCACCATCAGGAGTGAAGGCATTTGGAATATAAACATCTTGTGCGAATGCAGTTGTTCCAACAAACATTGCTGCTATTACTAATAACTTTTTCATCTTTATTTACCGGTATATCTATTTACTTCATCAATACAAATGCAATTCTTTTCTCCGTAGATGTGGCCATTGGGTGCTGATGTTCGAACCCAAATTTGTTCACCATTCTTATCTACTTTATGAGTATTACAACTCCATTCCATACAAGTTTTCTCACAAGAAGAAAACAAAACACAGGCTGTTATAAATGTAACAAACCCTATAAAACTAATTACTACCTTTTTCATATTATTTAAATTTTTCAATACATTCGCAGTTATCTGATTGGTAATATGCCGCATGATTGATAACATTAACTTCTTTGCTTCCGCATCGGTATAATTTGCAATCATCATGTTTCTCACATCCAATTAATATTACTGCTACTATTAATAACTTTTTCATAAGTCAAACCATTTATCATTATCATTTTTTTTCATTGCTCTTGCTAGATATGCAATACCCAACACAAATATAATAGCGTGTACCGCTAATCCTACTAATATCCAAATTGTATCCATAACTATAAATTTTGAACTTGTTTCATCACATCACTAACTTCTTCAGGAGTTAAGTAACCTAACACATCATCAGTAATTGGTGTATCGTAACACAAAGAACCATCTTTTAAAACCGCAACTTCGTATGTATCGTACATTGATGCGGCGTATAGATTTTTGCGTGGTGAACAATAATAGGATGAACCACATACTACTGAAACTCCGTAACCATTTTCAAATTCCATTACGGATTGAAACCCAAACCCATTTGGGTGTTCTTTAAAAAGTAAATCTTTAAACTCTTTCATAATCTTATTTAATTTTAAAACCTTTAACTTCAACTTTAGTTGCAGTATCTACCAACAATTTTAATTCGTTGATTCTACTTCCAATCATAGATTGAACCAACTCTAACATTTCAATATCCCATTCGGAATCTACCCACTTACCAAACTCTTTAGCGGTGAAGGGTGCTTTGTAATTATCTAAACTCTTACTCATAATCTTACTTTAAATATTTTGGACCGAAGAACTCCCATTGGTCAGTTCCATTAAATATGTTACCTCTACTATGTTTAGCGGGGGCTTTCCAACTTGCAGGTTTCAAAAGGTCTCCCATTATCTCACCTTTCTTTGGATTATCTTTCATCGCAACGAATCCCCAAACTGAACCCTCACTCATAATCCTTACATAGTTTCTACCTTTAACGTAGGTAAGTGGAGTGTATTCTTTATAAGTGAAATTCGCATCCCAATACTCTTTACGAGTCTTATCAACTTTTTCTAACCATTGTTCAAACTGTGTCATAACTCTCATTTTTTATTACAAAGTAAATATACAACTATTTCTACAGTATTCCAAATTTTTAATGTTAACAAATTGTTAAATCGTACTCACCGAAATTTTTTGAGGTGTGTTCTTAAAAAGAAATTTGCCATTTCATTTATTCCATACCATTTCATCAATAGTCATACCTGTTAAAAATAAACATTTCATTTCCAATCCTAACATTCTTAAAAAAATTAAAAATGTCCTTTTGTTAGGTTTTCCTCTTTTTACTGTTTTCAACCAACAGTTAAAGAAATAATTTAGTGTTTTCATAATTAACTAAATTCTCTTTGGTGCTTTGACCAACCACTCCCATTGTTTCTGAGTAAGTATCATAGCTGAATGTTATTTTTAATTTTTCTTAACATTCTGATAGATTTTTCTTTTATCTGTTGTATTCTACAAATACCCAATCCTAACTTTTCAGAAATCTGATGGGTTGTTAGTTCTTCACAACCTAACCCATAGAACATTTGAAGAACCTCTATTTGTCTATCGCTTAATTTTGCTTCTTCAAAAAGAGTTTGGATAGTTATTTGATTATCTAATAAATCTAATGGAGTTTCATCAATGTAAGTAGGAATATGGATTGAATCAATTTCAACTCGTTCCATTGGTGTATTGCCTTTTGGAGTATGAATAGTATCGAATTCAATATCTCTGATTTCTTTATCCCATTGATACAATCTTAATTCTTTTTTAATGTCTGTTATTGTTTTCATATCTCTCTCATTATTACAAAGTAAATGTACGATAATTTTAGGGATATACCAAATTTTCAATATTAAGATAATGTTAAGTTTTTAGATGATTTCCAAACATCAAATAATCCTCTTAACTTATCTAACCAAAACTCAGATACCTCAGTTTCTCTATGTATTTCAATTTCTTTAAAGCCTGTAGGAGAACTTCCTTTTGGATACCATAGAGTAAATGATTGTTGTACTTCTGAACAAACTCTTAAACCATTTTGGCCTATTGAAACTCCACCATCCTTACACATTAAGAATAAAGTTTCCCATTGTTTATTGGTGAGCTTCTTTCTATCAGGAGACCAGACGTGATATAGTGTTGTCATAATTAACTAAATTCAGTTGATGATGAAACTCGTAAGCCATCAATTTCTTTATCATAGTAGTTTGATGGATTACTCATCCAACGGTTTTGGTTTCGTTGTTCAAAGTATTTTTTGTCCGCAACTAAACCATTAGGTTGACCCCATTCTAAGGCCATAGTAATGAATTCTTCTACATCCATTTCCTCACCATACTCATCCACTACTCTACCTGTGCGAATAAAGTTTAAAAGAGATTCTTTATCCTTATAGTATTGGTTATTGTGAAAGTTCCAACAAAACTTCCAACCACCACTTCGTTTCCCTAAGTGAATATTAGTTCCATCAACAAACTCATCCCATGGGGAAAGTGAAGACCACTCATCATTAGGATTATCAATGTATCTAAAATCATCTCCTATAACAGAAGGTGTGATAGGCATAGATTCAATTTGTGCCTTAAGCCTTTCTTTTCTCTGTTCTATTTCTGATACCTTTGGTATTCTATAATAATTTGTTCCCATAACTTATATTAATTTTAATGCTTCTTGCAACCCTTTCTCTAGGGCTTCTTCGTAAGTATTAAACTCCATTTCAGTTTTTATTAGTTCAGCCCCTACTTTACTTAATCTTCTAACTTTAACTTTCCACCATACAAAATCATCAGCATGCATTGATATAACTTCTAAATTATGTTGTTCCCTCAACCATTTTTGAAGTAATGATTGTGTTGGTGCTCCTATATAAAATCCTTTTTCTAAATAAAGATATAGAATCAAATCAACACCTATAGTAAATCCTTTCTCTTTAGCTAACTTAGCTGTTTCAAATGTTATTAATTCTTCTTTCATATCTTTTAATTTTTATATTACTTTGTAAATATACGATATTCTTTTTACTTTACCAAATTAATACCCAACCATTTCTTTTTCTAAAGGTGGTACAAAACCTTTCTTAACTGCGTATGGATACTCTTGATTCAACCACCAATTCTCTACTTTCTGGTCCAAAGCGAATAAAGCCTCTTCCCATACCTCACCAATTGTATAATCTTCACTATAACCATACCCACATATGATTTTAGCTAATTCAAACAATGTATCTCTATCATCTTCCATTTCTGCCTTATTCAAAGCTTCTTCTAAGTTCTTCTTCATCTGAGTAGCTACCTCATCGTTATGGTCGTACATTGCCCCATTCCAAGGACGGGTTATTTCAATACCATACTTTACATCTAATACTTTCATATCTCCATTAAGGTTTTCATTTTATCCAAATCGATGGTAACATCACCATACTCTTTAAGAATTCCTTTTAAGAGTGGTAACAACTGAACCACATTGGGGTGGTTACTACTTTCTAACTCTTTAATAAATTTGCTTAACTTCATCATATCTCTTATTTTTTATCCTAAAATTTTAAAATTCAATTTAATTAACCTTTCTTAACTGCGTATGGATACTCTTTGGATACTCTTGATTTGTTCAGCAATTCTATTAGCCTGTTCTGTCATTGCTTTGTCTTCTGGGTTCTTAAACGCCGCCCATAAAATATCGATGTTAAATCGACTAGCTCCGCCAATCTCTTTATCAATCCACTTACAAAACTCAAAGATTTCTTGAGCCTCATCGGCGAAAAGAGATTCTTCAGCGTATATATATCCTTCAGTAAAGTTTCCAGACATTCCAGCTCCCATTAAGAGTAGAGCTTTAGTTCTTTCAGATAGATTTGTCATAATTGTATCTTTTAATTTTTTATTACATAGTAAATATAAGGATAATAACCCATACCACCAAGCTTTGTATATTAAGTTATTGTTAAATCTTAACTAATATTATATTACCGTTGTGTACCACACAAGCCATCAAAGAGGTTTTCTATAGGAGAAAAAATTGACTTCGATATGAAAACCACTTAAGCGAGGTTGTAACTCATTGATTCTCTTTGGGTTACAAAGAAATACCCCCCACCCCCTATCTGTGCTCGAGTATCTTTCATCGCCTGTAAAGACTTATCAGATTGGGTGTTTGGGTGTATTCTATCTATATCTCATCTAACTCTAATAGCTGTTGGGTAAAGTCAACACCTGCTATAGTGTTACTCTTATTCATCTCCCTACCCATAAAGTATTGTAACTTAGTTAGGGCTAGGTTAATCTTAATTGGGTTCTGTTCTACTCTATACTGAGATAGCTTAGTTAACCAATAATCTATTTTGGGCCAATACCCATTTGGATACTTATTACTCATAGTACTTTACTTTTTATTTTTTACTTCACTTTTTTTAGAGGAACTAAGTTCCCATTAACCATCTTATGAGGAATTCCACCCATCATCACAATCTTACCAAACATTGGCTTCTTAACCACTTCGGTGATACCCATTCTTTTCAGAGCCATCACTCGGTTTGCGTTCCCAACCACCTTTTTAGTGGAGTAGAATCCTATTGCTTTCTCACCCCTCATTTGGGTGGTTAAATCGTTAACTAACTTTACTTTTGAATTTTTCATAACTCTCATTTTTTATTACATAATAAAGATACTATTAATATGTGGTTTTTCCAAATTATTAATGTTAAGAAATTGTTAAGTCTTCTAACAAAGTCAAACACTTCTTACCCAACCCCTTTGGTCTACTACGGTAATCCTTAATCATTAAATGATACCATTCTATCATTTCAGCCTTTGTACTAATATTATTTTCAGCCATTAACCGTTTCAGTTTTGCGGCTGCTGGTGATTTAACTATCGTACCATCGCTATATGTAACATATGTATTTTTCATATCTTTACTAATTAACACCAACCCTTATCTTTAATAAAGCTTTTAATTTGGATTTGTTGGTAATAGTTAGGATTAGACCCCCATCTAAACTCAATAAAGGACATTGGATTATCAGTTGTTTCTAAAAACTTTTGGTACTTACTCCACAATCTATCAAACTTGGTTCTATTACTTTTTTTACTCATATCTTTAATTATTAATCATTTACAATGTAAATGTAACGATTATTTCTGATACCACCAAATGTTTAATGTTAAGAAATTGTTAAGAAATGGGACCTGTGTAATGGCTAGCTGAATCATCTTCGATTGGTTCAACCCACACTTCTTCCAATTCTTCAGGTGGATTACCATATACAGTTACTTTCTTTGGTGGTACTGTTGCCGAAACACTCTCTGTATTGTTATACTTATCCTTTTGTTTCTTATACCTCTCCTTATAGTATAGTGAACGCTTTTCTTTATTAGCTTGATAGTATTCAGCTTCTCTTTTTCTTTTAACTTCTAATCTTTCTTCCTCAGTTTGATATTTTTTATTTCTACCCATACCACTCCTTTTTACTATATATATGGTGTTTTATACTTTTTTATAATTATTTATAATTATTTATACTTTTTTATTAGAAAATAATTAAAAAAGCTTGTGGATGTGGATTTATTTTACTATCTTTATCTTGAGAAAGTATGCCTTATCGTTATTTTTTTTTATATATATGCCCCATTAAAGATACGAAAAATATCTGATATATACAAGCTTTTAGGGTAAAAGTTATCAACAGACACTTTGTCATACCCAAAGTTATCAACAATCTTGTTGATAATTTATAAACAATTTTAGTGTTAATAACTTTTTTTACTGACACCGTGTCATGCTATTTAACGGCTGTAACTCTCTGATAATGAGGTATTTAGGGGGTTGGGAATGGCCCAAAAAGTTATCAACAATAGGACTGTTAGTTTCTTTACAGCATAAAATTTTGTTTTCTCGATAAATATGTGTAATAGCTACTCTCATTTCCACCTCATTTCCTTTCCTAATCCTCTTCCTACTGAGAGTTTTATATTATTGGGTACATTGAGGTAGCTATTCTTTATTTTCCTCTGTTAGGCCTCTTCTTATGGATTTTCCAATATTAGGAATTACTGTATTGAGATATTCTTTTTTGTGGGAGATTGTGTATAATAGTGGGGAATTGTGGTAGAATGTGGTATTTTCGATGAGTTTTTAAGATGCTTTGTGGTTACTTTGGTTTAGATTTAAGATTTAGAGCATAAAAAAAGCCACTCCTTATTAGGGAATGGCCTTATGGGTGAATCTCTGATTCATATGAGAATCTCTGATTCTGGTTAGTTGGGAACGTTGAGGTTGATTGGGAACGGTGGTTGATTGGGAATGTAGTTACTGTTACTTATCCATATAGTATAGTATTCTATTGATTACTATATACCCTATTACTATTACTACTATTAGTTTTACTATTAACATTTAGCTGATTTTATTCTACCTCACTTTTTTTATAATATCTTAGCACTCTTTCTTCGATTATCCTCTGCTAAAAGTGGTTGAAGATTTTTATAATTAAAAAGTGGAATCATTTCTTCTTTTGTATTCGCTGATGCCAATGGTATGATATGGTCTATTTCCCACTCACCGTGATTATCCCAATTCATCCAAGGTTCGAATTGTTTTTCAATATGATTCATAGCAGTTTCGTAATCACATCCTAATAACTTTTCTGTACTACCATTCTTTCTCCAACTCTTTGATTTGAAGGCTTCACGTGTTCTATTTCTACAATTATTTTTAAATTTGAAAAGAGGGTCTGAATTGTATTGTTCCTTTTGGTATTGTTTGCTGTATGCATTCTTCTTTTCTTTATTATCTTGATACCATTGTTTATTGTATTCTTTCTTCTGTTCTGATATCCGTTCTTTATTATCTAAATAATATTGTTTCCTCTTTTCTTTATTATCTAAACGGTATTGTTTGGCGTATTCTAATACTCTTTCTTTATTATCTAAACGGTATTGTTTCTTCTTTTCTGATATCCGTTCTTTATTATCTTGATACCATTGTTTATTGTATTCCTTATTATCTAAACGCCATTGTTTCTGTTGTTCTGATATCCGTTCTTTGTTATCTAAACGGTATTGTTTATCGTATTGTTTCTTCTTTTCTTTATTCATCATTATTTTTATTAAAATAATACCCCAACGCATATACTACAACGAATAATAGAGTTAGTTTTATAAGATAAGTATTATTGTATGTGAATCGTTCATTACTGCTTTATATTGATACGGTTTCTACTTGAGGAATTCCATCGGAATTTTTCTTTCCTACACACCTACGGATTTCATCCTGCGGTGGTTCTGATGTGGGATGGGGATTCTTATTGTTGGTTTTCTTTTATTTCTTATTCTTTCTTATGGTTATATAATCATATATTAAGATTAAGATTATTGTTAGTATTATACTTTGTATTACTGATTGCATTATCTTTATTGAGATTATTTTATTCTACCTCACTTTTTTTATCAATATACATCTTCACCAACTTCTGCTCTGATAAATTGAGTTGAACATTCTTATATACCCACTCCAAATAATCTAATGGTGTATTTTTAACATCTACCATTTTGTACTTTCCTTTATTGAAATACCCCTGCTTTACATTTATAAAGTTAGAACTCACCTCTACTGTATCTTTGTTTGCAAACTGTTTATTATTTCGGTCAGGTGGTGGATTCCATTTCTTTGATAGATTTTGCAACTCATTATACCTATCCCACTTTTCCACTTCCCTCTTATCCTTTAAGTATTTCTGCTTTGCGTTAGATGATATTTTATGTGGGTTGTGATTTTGTTGTTTGTTATTACCTTTAGGTTTTTTAGAAGATTTAATAGCTTTAATTTCAGATTGGATTTCTTTTTTTGATTTTCCTTTTCTACTACCATTTGGAAATAGTATTTCATCTGAATTGTATATATTAGATATCATATTATTTAGATTATTTTATTCTACCTCACTTTTTTGATGGTTTACGACCTGGTAGTTTCTTTATAACATGCGTTCCATTCTTTATCTTTTCTAATACCACCTTTAATTCATCAATTGTACTCTGGTTACCACCTTTTTGAATTATACTTTCTAAATCAGAAATTATCTGTTTTGTTCTTTTTTCTTTACTCATAACTTTTTATTTGATGTAAATATACGAATTATTTTTGATATATCAAAGCGTTTTTTTGATTTATTTTTGTCTTTATAATTTAATTCACCAAATAAGAGTTTGTGTTTTTTGTTTAACCCATCTATCATCACAACATCTCTTTTAGATGCTCCCATCAAATGAGTATAGAATGTTTGTGGTTCATTTCGTTCTTTTAAGATAGGTGTAACTTCTACCCCTTCCATTTCAGCCATTAACAATAGAAGTGTTTGTTCTACCCATACCACTAAATAAGAATTTCTATATTCATTTTGTGTTCTTATAGAATCATATAAGTTTGAAGTTGATATCATTTCAGATGCCCACTTATGTAAAAATTCTACATTAGTACCACCTACTATACCACAATTCCATGCATATACATCTCTATCTTTTAGATTTGAGTTATCTAAATATTTGTTTGTTCCTTTTAAGTATTTTTGATAATCCCATTCCAATCCTAAATATAAGGTGTATTGCTCTCTGTCGATTTTACCTTCACCATCTTGAACCAACACATCTTTGGTTAAAAATTCGGTAGATAGTGGTTTCCAAATATATACATCTGAATCTATATGTAAAAAAGGCTCATCCATTTCTAAAACTGAATAAGCCTTTGATACTGACCAAATATCTGTATTGTGTTTGATTCCATCCAATGATAACTTTACTTCATCAAATGGTAATTTTAAGTCTTTGAATATATTTTTCCAAGCCCAACTATCAGTAACCAAAACCACTTTTTTAAAGTTTTGTTTTGATAATTTTACTGATGTACTCCAACTCAATACAAAATCTCTCTCTGTATTGAATTCTGCAAATGTTTTAAATGCGTTTTTTTCTCTATAGGGCTTCGACCAAAAACTGTAGAGAGCCGTTTCTATCATAACTTTTTAAAATAATATTAACCTTAAGCAATAAATTATAAAGAAAGATTACTTGGGCCAACTGAGGCGATACCACTAGATGGAGCATAAGTTAGGTTACTCGCCGATGGTTGTGGTGGTGCTGGTTGTATTGGTGCTACAGGTGTTATACCCAATACGCCATTATAAATTTGATTAACCCCGATATCTTGAGCATCACGCGACCTGGTAACATTTTCTTTTATGTATTCTGCTACTCTTTTTTGTAGAACATATGTATCTTCGAATATATTATCACCACCTACTCCATTTGTTTTGAAGTATTGGATGGTTCTCTCAAATATTTGTGCTTGAAATGGTGTTAAAACTATTTCTCTGTCATTACTATTATAAATTCCTGTTAAAGCCATAATTTGTTTCCTTTAAGTGTTTGTATATAAATATTATATTATTAATTTTAAACATCATTTTGAATTATAAAAGTGGTTAGTTCTTTGTATTTGTTTAAATCACCACCTTTTTCTGAATATGTTTTTAATAGTGTAAGATATGATGGTCTATTTATACCCCACCCTCTATTTATGAGTTTTATAACTCTTTCTAATGTTAAATCTAAATTGTTTACTTTATTAAAATCTTCATAAAATAGTTGTTTATTATTTATAGAATCCAATACTGCTTGATTATCATATTGGATTTGTTTTGTTCTATAATCAAATCCTATTTTTGTATGTCTAAAATCGAAATTATTCCATAATTGTTTTAAATCTCCACTATATTTTAAAATAAGTTGAATTCCGTTTTCAAATGTAACCGCGTTTTCAGTTATAGTTATGATTCTAAAGTTACCACTATTGTCGTATTGTTGGTAATAATTTGATATTAAGTTTACAGTTTCTTGATTTCTAAAGAAAAGGTCATAATCATTTGGAGTTTCATTTCTAATTAATGAACCAATTGAACCACCAGCCACCAGAACATTTTCAGCGAATGTGTTTCGTAATTCTTCATTATCTATACTATCTAACCATTGGTTTACAACATCATCTAATATATTAGAAATTTCACTAAATGTCATACTAATTCCTCTACTATTCCAATCACTTCACTAAATATCAGTATCATTGTTGCTACCATCAAATCAAATGGAATGAATGCATAACCAATAAGTCTTACACCTGATTTTACAAATGAGATGATTCTGTGCCAATATTGATTTGGCATCGACTTGATGTTTTTTGTTTCTTTCATAGGGTTTAGTTTACCCGTTAATTCTTCATAATATGGATTCAATTCGCCAGTTTGCGGGTCATGCGTTGGTATCTTTTCTGTATTTTGTTTAAATATTTGTCTGTATGCGTCTTCTCTATCGCCCATCTTCTTTTCCCATTCGTTTGTATTCTGCGTAAGTATCCCATAATTCTCTCAAAGTTAACAAGTCTGAAGCCGATATTAAAGAACGGTTTCTAATTACCTTGACTAACCAATTGTATATTTGGTAATATTTAGTAAATCCCTTCTCTTTATATAAGTGAAATAACCAATCTTTAAGTGTAATTATAGCATCTCTCCTATCTTGTGATAAATCTTTGAACTTTAATCTAACTTCTTTCATTTACATCGAATAAATCTTTTTCCAATTCTTTCTGTGATATGAATGGCATTCCTACATCCATCCACCACTCATAAGAATCATCTAACACATCTATCTTTGAAAACTTTTTCTTTAACAACCACCATACTAATGATGGATTGAACAACATTTTTTTGAACATGATTTCATTACTCCTTTTTTAAAAATATACTATAAGAATCAAATAAGATTCTACCAACCTCTTTATTTAAATCAGTCAAATCCATTTTAAAGAACTCATCTTTATCAACAAATTTAACCTCATCATGTTCAATCAATTTAGCTTTACCACTTACTAATTTAAGAGTGAATGGTGTAAGCTCTATACTATCATTTGATACAGGTCTAAGTTGGTGAAATGGGAGAACCTCAATATCGAGTTCTTCTTTGAACTCTCTCCGAATCCCGTCCCAATGAGATTCACCCACCTCAACTTTACCACCAGGAAATTCCCATTTGCCAGGATGGTATTTATTATCCAACGTTCGTTTTCCAATTAGAACTTTATCGTTCCAAATCAGAATTCCGCAAACTACCTGTATCATATATTTTGTTTATGTATTCAATAGTCCGTTCCCATACCTTAATTGTCATTTCAGGATTAATCAGTAATGGGATTGTTATTGATGCATACTCAAAGAACTCCTTTTGTTTTACAGGTGTTCTGTCATCAAATATAGTTTTTTCAAATAACATTAAACCTTCTCAAAAATACGGTTTAAATCTTTTTGTGGTAGTCCAAAATGAACCCCCAAATCCCAAAAATTCTTTTTGTTTACATATTCTGGAGTTGCTCTGAAATTGGGAACTTCTAACCCATTTTTGGTAATATACATATAGATATCACCATCAGATTCAACCACCATCCAATGCCCATTCTTTGGGTTTACATCATAACTAATTCGTTTTCCAAACTTTCGAAACTGTGTCATATTTTTAAGTGTTTATTTATTATAAATATACGAAATTATTTTAAATTTTCGTTTATATATCGCTCTGTTTTTTGAATTAAATTATAAACTTTACCAATTTCAACCACTCTGATACTTGCTTGGGTTGCCAATTGATATAACATTTTAATTTCTTCTACTGTTAATTCTGTAGAATTCCCTACTTCAGTAGGTTCATCTGTTTTTGTTCTTCCTGCCATAACTTTTGTTTTATTCTAAATACTTTTTTATATCATCTGATAAGTTTTCAACATTTATTGGTTTACCTAAATACATTCCTAATGTTGATAGAACTTGGAATCTTTGTAATTTGTTACCATTTTTCCAAACATATGCTAATGTTGTTTTGTAGTGTTCTATCTTATTTTTAGTTTCTTCAATAATTTGTTCTAACTTTTTCTCATCATCATCTGATAGGTTAAAATCAACATCATTTTCAACTGCAGTATCAATCAATCCTAATAAATTATTTGATTGATAATCTTCTACTATTTTTTTGAATCTTTCTTCATCACCACCTTTATCAGGATGTAACTTTTTAGCCAAATCTTTATAAACCTTTTTTATCGATGCATCATCTGATTTTGGTTTAGGTTCTGATTCATCAATTACAGATTCGGGTTCTTCTTTAGGAATCATATCAGAGAAGAGCGTTTCAAACTCTCCTGCAAGAATCGAATGCTCTTCTTTGACATCTTCCAGTTCCAATTTGAGAAACTTATAATGATATAGTAACTTTTTAAGATTGTTCTTCATCTGATTTTGGTTCATTCACTACCATACACGATGTTGTAAGTAGTGTTCCTGCTACGGATACTGCCTTTTCAATTGCGGTTCGCGTTACTTTAGTTGGGTCTACAACACCTGCTTTAACTAAATCACAAAATTCTTCAGTTACCACATTATATCCCATAGTTTTACCTAATGATGGTGATGTTTTAATTCTTTCAATTAATGTATCTGAAGATAAACCTGCGTTTGATACAATTGTTTTGAATGGTGCATAACACGCTGAATACACAATATCAACTCCTTTGTTCTTATCTATTGATAGTGCTGAATCTCTTTGTTCGATTGATAGTTCACAATGAATCAATGCAGCTCCACCACCTGGCACAATACCTTCTTCTAATGCTGCTTTAGTAGATAGGATTGCATCATCAACTCTATCTTTCTTTTCTTTCAACTCCACTTCAGATTCTGCACCTACTTTGATAACTGCTACACCACCTGAAAGTTTTGATAAACGAGTTTGTAGTTTTTCTTTCTCAAAATCAGAATCACTTTTTTCTTTCTCTGCTTTGATAATAGTGATACGATTTTCAATATCTTCAGTTTCACCATGTCCACCAATGATTGATGTTTTACCTTTATCGGATGTAACTTTATCAGATGAGCCTAAATGTTCTTCAGTAACATCTTCTAATGTTAACCCTAATTCAGATGTGATTAAGGTTGCTCCTGTCAAAGCAGCCATATCTTTTAAAATCTCAGTTCTCTCTCCACCGAAACCAGGTGCTTTAACTGCTAAACATTTCAATGTACCTCTAGCCGAGTTAACTACCATAGATGCTAATGCTTCACCTTGTACATCGTGAGCTACTACCACCAATGATTTATTATTCATTGATGCTCTTTCCAATAGTGGAATAATATCATCCATATTATGGATTGAACCATCGTAAAGTAAAATATCAGGTTCATTCAATATACACGCCAACTTAGTTTGGTCATTCATAAAGAAGTGAGATAGATACCCTCTATCAAATTCTAAACCTTCTACGATTTCTAATGTAGTATCTGATGAATTACCTTCTTCTACTGTAACTACACCATCATTACCAACTTGATGGATTGCTTCTGCAATAATACCACCAATTTCTTCATCTCCATTTGCTGAGATGGTTGCGATATTTTTGATTTCATCATTAGTTTTAACTTCAGATGATACATCTTTAAGTAAAACATCAACGATTTCTTTAACTCCAATCTGCATACCTCTGTATAATTCAATTGGATTAGAACCCTGCTCAACTGCTTTCATACCCTCATTAAAGATATGTTGAGCTAATACAGTAGATGTAGTTGTACCATCACCCGCATTATCTGCAGTTTGTTGAGCGGCTTCTTTGATGATTTGAGCCCCCAAGTTTACTGATGAATCTGAAAATTCAATTGATTTTGCTACTGTAACACCATCTTTGGTAATATGTGGTGTTCCTTCCTTTTCAATGATAACATTTCTACCTCTCGGCCCTAATGTTACTTTAACTGCATCCGCAAGTTCATTTACACCTTTTAGTAGTTTTTCTCTACTATCCTTACCATGAAAGATTTGTTTTCCTGCCATAACTTATTCCTCTTTTTTGTTGTTTTTAGATTTCATTGTTGCTTGGGCCTTCTTTACTTGTTCTACTCGCCATTGAGGCTGCCCACCCCTCAAATTTCCTTTTAAATTATGAAAACAATTGTAACATAAAAACCTTAGATTTTCTCTCAGGTGGTTTGTCCAATCATCATCAATATGGTCTAATATCAATGGTATTTTATCATCTGTTATTCTTTTCTCTTCATATCCACAATTATGACAACAGGTTTTAAAATCAACTTTATCTGCGTTGTTTATCAATCTGTTTTTTAATTGATGAACTGAATATTTGGGATACTTACCTTCTAAAATATCTTTGAGTGCAAACTTACCTCTTGTAACATTGTATGGTTTTTTTACACCCTTACCTCTTTGATTTTTTTGTAAGTCCCATAAATCTTTTCCACTTTCTTCATCAATGTATCTTCTAGCATACTTTTCATATGTAGTAAGGGATACATTTAAGAATCGAGCTGCACCTGAATTAGATTTAGAGTTCTTCATCGCATAACGAATCTGTGCTTCTGTAAGGTTTAATGGAGTTCTCCCCTTACCCAGCACAAACCCATTTGGCATGATATCACCCTTTTTCATATTACTTTTTCTCTGTTTTTGAAGAAATATTAGGAAACATAAACCTAATCATTAAGATTGTAAAAAACGCTTCCCAAAATGTAAATAATGGAGCATCAAATTTAGGTGCTACAATATGATTCCAAATATACCATGATGGTGCTGCGAAGATAAACACTGCTATGAGTGCCAAAAAGATGAAGGCGAATATGCCTCCTATTACTGTTAATACATTATTCATAACTTATTTCATTTTTATATAAATATTAATTTTTATATTTTTGATACAAACTATCCAAAAATTGGAAGTCTTTTTTTGTTAAAAGGTAATCAGTATTATAAACCTTTTCAATTACTTTGTGTAATCGCTTCCTATCTCTCCATTGTGGAATTCCATTTAAGTTACCACTTTGGTATATAGTATTCTTTATGTGAATCAACATATGTAGTTGCTGACTTACAACACTTTCATATACATCGTTTACTGATTTCATTTCCAAAATAATTGAATTAATACTAATGATGTTGCGAGTATTAATGATACTCCTGTTTTTAGTGTAATTCCCTCACCCATAAAGATGTAGGTTAATAGGCCGAAGGATACCATACCCATTCCGAATCCTAACAGCCTATTTTCCCACAACGTTCCACCAAAATATGTTACCATATGATGTGTCCCAGTTATGAAGAGATATGAAATTACAGTTCCAAATCCAATTGATAAAATTAGTGGATTCTTTTTAAACCACGGCCAAATAAATTGTCCGTTAGTCTGAAAGAATATCAGAATCTGTCCTATCAGAGTCAGACCCATTCCTATTAATAAATTCTTCATTTTCTTCGTATGCCTTTACCGATAGTAATCCACTATAATAACAATAATACTCATTCATCTCAATATCACCATCATCAGGCGTTTGATTTAATACGTCAACACCTGATTCCATTTGTGATTCTATCCATCTTTTAGTTAAACTCATAGTACAAATATACAAATTATTTTTGAGACTACCAACTACTTTCGTAATAAAATTCATAATGAGCCTCATTTTCTTTCATTTCTGTAAGAATACCATCAATGATTTCAACTGTTTGTTCTAATTGGTCAAAATACCACTCATCATATTCAGTTTCACCGAAAAAGAATCCAGGTTGTGTTGGTAGTAATTTGTCTGCTTTTGAATGGTCTACTAATACCGCTTTACAACTTTCTAACAACTCTTCCAGTTTATATGGGTCTACATAATACGATTTACAATCATCTTCACCATTTTGAACATTATTAACAAACCAACTATGAATTTGATTTGCTTTTCTCCAATAACCTATTTCTTCTTCAATATGAGTAATTCTCTCAGGTTTGATTTCTTTAGCAGATTTACCCTCAACACTTACATTGTGTTTTTCATCATCTGACATATGTTTCCAATTCTTTACATACGTCTTTTTTGTAAGATACATATCTAATCCCATAACTTTTTATTTTTTAATTACCAAAATGATTTATTAACTTCACCTCTGAGGAACTTCTTTTGTTTGTTTATTGCCCTCTTTAGTTCTGATTTATTAACTGTTTGTTTTTTTCTTACTACTTTCTTCACCACGTTTTTTGGTGGTGTTACTCTTTTTTTACCAAAATGCTTTTCCTCATATAAGGCTATTAGTTTATCACCACCCATACCCATTTCAATAATGTTTGTATCTTCAGGTAGATACTTCTTTGAACGTGCATTATTAACCTTATCAATATGGTCATCGAATACCTCTAATCGTGGATTCTTACACCTCTTTGGTATGTGAACTACTATTGTTTTCATATCTTAAAATGGAAGTGGTCCTTTATTCATTTTTTTGGTTCTGTAACCTTCCAATTCATAGATTTCAAATCTAAGATTACCTTCTTTATTTATCCAAGCAGCAACATTGAACATATCACCAGTTCCCATTGCTTGACATTGTCCTTTAAAATGTGGTTGAGATTTATCACCTTTTGGAAAATCAAACTCAAAATGTTCAATCCCAAATTGACCAGGACCCACATCTACTTCATACTTAACTCTACCTCTAAGAGCCATTCTACCCTCTGCTCTGAGTTTACCAATGTGTATGTAATCTTTATATAGATTATAGTGAGTCTTTAACCTTTCTTTTAGTTTTTCAATAGGTTTTGATTTAAAATGAATCATATCAAATAATTTTCAATAGATTTAACAGTTGGGAATTTCTCACTCATATACTGAATCAATTCACCACCGAACTCACCTGCTCCGTTAGCAGTTCTATCATCAATTAGATAATCACCAATGTTTAAGTGTTTGTGGTGAGATAGAATCAATCTTTTGTATCCGTACAATGGAAGATATTTTTTAACCCATTCAACTTTCTCAGAAGCCGCAGTTGGGTTATCCCACGGAGAAGTAGATAGTATGTAAACATCGTAACGAGCATCATCAGCCATTTTGTTGAACAACTCACACATCTCTTTATTGGGTTTCATCTTACTGAAAATACCTGGCACATCATCTAAGTGCCCTTCATACTCTTTTTTTACTTCGATTGGAGTCGCATCAATCCCACTTTGGAAATTGACAAGGACACTATCCATATCGAAATAAACTATCTTCTTTTTCATCTCACTCATTTACATTGTAAATATACGAAATATTTACCGAACTACCAAACTTTTATATTAATTTAATGTTAAATTTGACCAATCAATTCCAAACATTATATGTAAGATTACGAACTGAATTGCACATAAAATTGTAATAATTGATAATATAACCAACTCTCCTAAAAAAGTTTTGACAGGTCGTCTTAAAAACAACCTGCCTAAAACTACAGTAAGTAGAAACAAATATAGAGAAGGAAACATATCTTATACTAATTCAAGTGCTTTTTTAATGTTGGTTTCAGTAGCTCCGTAACCTCTAACCTCACCAATTGCTTTCTCCAAAGAGATTGGTCCGTAAACATACTCACCAGCCATCATATCGTTTAACATTCGAACTATATCAGGTAAAGAACAAAATTTAGGTCGGTTTTGAACATGCAGATACTTAACACCTGAATCAATCTCAGTTCCGTTATCACTTTGAACATTATTATCGTTATGTTCGTACATATCAATCATTCCATTGAATTTTCCATAAACAAACTGAGAACCAAATCGATTTACATCTTTTACAATTGATTCATCAACACCGTTTCCGTATTCATCAGAAAGGTAAATATCAACTGAGTTACCCATAGAGAATGAAGATGATGAAGAGCTCACCACAACATTTGGGTATTTCTTTTTAACATATTGTTTAACCACATTAGCAGCGGCTACGTGATTCATATTAATAACAGGTTTTTCAAGTGGATTACCATAGTAATCTACTTTCTTTAGGAATTTGATTCCCAACTCAAACATAATACCTTCTAATTCAAACTTAAACTTTTTCATAACTTTTAATTTTTAATGTTTATCTCTCTCATTATTACAAAGTAAAGATACCACAAATTGGTGGTTTTTCCAAACTTTTAATGTTAAGTTAATGTTAAATTCCACTTTCCATTTGTTGAACCATATTGTGGTGTTCCATTTCTGAATACTCAACTACTGATAATGATGGAGTAAATTTGGTTTCAAACTTACCACCAGCATATTTCCAAATCACATTATCAATGAAATCTTTCAACATATAAGTTCCATCAGAAGAACCAAACCCCTGGTCCTCATCCCAATCGTTAGTCCATTCTTCAGCAACTTCCATCGCAATTTCTAACAAATCCCATTGTGGAATTTCTTCGTTTTTAACCATTTCAGAGAATCCAGCGATTCTACTTTTGGCTCTAAA
>LSRR01000674.1_pt1 | contig 18994 bp, 23 predicted proteins | sample 1162981 | NCBI WGS metagenome assembly LSRR01 (sample SAMN03256433, study PRJNA305521) | marine metagenome | biome: Estuarine; feature: Estuary; material: Brackish water; isolation source: iron chloride precipitation of viral particles from surface water samples | place: USA: Chesapeake Bay ... | reverse complement strand
TATTCGGTGGCGATCAGGCCGTTGAACTGGCAGACCGCGGGCTTTTAATAGAGCCGCGCTTTAAATTTCCTGATCCGGTGAACTGGTCTGAATTTTTCCGTTTGACAATAGAATTATAAGACCTATCTTATACCTTATCGAAACCAACCGATGAGGGAAATGATATGACTGAAGATGAACTGTTCCGGCGTATCCATATGCTGGTTATGGGAACCGATGTTACATACAAACAAGTCGATAGTGATCTGGATGAGGAAGGCGATGTTACCATTTTCTTTTCCAACCTACAGTCCGAAGAGGGGGCCGAAGATGACCGTTAAACATGACCCGCTGGAGCAATTCCAAAGCTTTGAACATGATTTATACTATTTGTTGACCAAACACTTTGGCAATAAATGGGAGCATACTTGGGACGCAGAGGAAGAGGGCTTTTATCTGCGCCTGACTGTTTGGGATCAACCGTTCATGTGGAAGGAAGCTAACGAAGATGACTGAAATTGACTTTTTGAAAATCGCACAAGATGAAATGCGCGATTTACGCGGCGATGCAAGCACGGCGGAATATATCGCGGATTTGCTTGAAGCCCTATATTTTGCCTGCCCGCAAACACGGCAGGACCTCAACCAACAATGGGATGACTTGCAAGGGGTGCGTTCGGAGGCTTTGACATGATTCTATTGTCCAAGCTTTATTATTTTTTGCTTTACGGCACGACCAGTCTGGAAAAAGCGCAAAGCAAATATGCAATCAAACCAATCAAACGCCAGCCGCGGCGTAAATTTTAAAAAAATAAAAACGGGCTCCGGCCCGTTTTTTTGTTGCCTATATGTGAGCGATCCCATAAATTGGCCCAGTAACCAAAAACACGGAGATCGAAAAATGCTTAAAACTGTAGACATTAGCCGGACCGTAAAACGGGACCAATAGCCGTTACATATCGCGCAGGCAAAAAAGACACTTTTGGAACATGCCCGAAAAACTGCGAAATGAACGCCAGCGGCGCGGGGTGTAGTGTGGGCCAGATCGACTTTGAATATCTTGACGCAGTACTTGAGTCAAAACCCCGCCGCGGATTCGGCTGGACGTATTCCCATTTTCACCCGCTATTTTGGGGGCCTTTACTGGCCTCAAATAAAACCGTGATCAATTACAGCGCGAAAAATCTCGCCGAAGCCGTATCCGCTTTTGCAAGCCAGACCGCGCCCGTTGTGACGGTTGTCCCTGAATCTATGTGGAAAGGCGCAAAACACATTACCGCCAGCCGTGATGATATACCGGATTCATCGGTGCGTGTTGTGCGATGCTTGGCTGAATACAACGATAAAATAAATTGCGCTAATTGCGGGGACGGTGAAAAAGGCCCGTTATGCGCTAGGCTGAACCGTAAATTCATTGTCGGTTTTTCCGCGCATGGCAACGGTAAGAAAAAGGCCGCGGACGATAAAGAGCAGGGCGGATGCTATGCCGCGGGCGGTCCAACCCGCCTACAATGGAACGCCACCGCCGAGCAGGCCCAGACAATGACAGACGCCGAAGCTTTGCGGGCTTGGTCCAAAACCCTGCCGCATGACGCCATAATCCGGCACCATATCGCAGGCGATCTTGGCGAAGAATAAACGCCACAAATCCCGCCCAGATAAAACAGAGCCCGCCCCTGATCCGGAGGCGGGCTTTTATTTTTAAAAAAACAGTTTGCATTTATACGCGACAAGGCGCATATTCACCCGAGACAAGGCGAGATCATTATCGGTCAGGCCGAAACGGGCGGAAATAACCGCCCGAAGAATGAGCCCCCCGCGGGCGTGTTCTTGGCCTATGCCCCGACAACGGTTGATGTTCGCACCGCCCGCCCCGTGCTTGTCCGGATCTGCCGCAGGGTTTTATAGAGCGGCCTTATATTTGCAAAAACCAACCTTCAAAATAGGAGTCCAGAAAATGGAAAATGTATCTATCGTTGAATCAACCGAGTCAAACGCGGTGAGCGCACCCTATAAAACAGACGCATTGCGTCACGGAATAGGCAATAGCGCGGTATCGTCTCAATGGTGGCAACGTCCGGATGATCAAAAATTCTTGTCTGTTGAAGAATTGCTAGCATTTAAAAAGGCTGATTACAGCCAAATGAATCAGCGGATTCTTGACACAAGAAAATTAGAGATCCGAGCGCTTAAACGCCCAGATGGACAAGACCCAAAGTTTCATCGTGGCGAGCTTGTTGTTGAATACACCGATATGAACGGCGACAGGATAGTGAATAAGCCCACTAATTGGTCGTTCGGTCAAATGGCAACTTTTGCAGGCGCACCCGCTAGATATTTGCGGACATTGCCCGCGGAGATTGTCGCAGGAAACCTTAGCTGGTCGTTTATGGCGTCAGCCTCCGAGGCCTTGCAAGTTTACGGGGAAGGCGACGGGGGCAACATGCGGGCGTTAACGTCAAAAAATTATGGACGTATTCCGGATGTTGATGTTGTCGAGGCGGTCTCAAAGCTTGATCTCACACGCTGGAAAATTCCCGGCATGATGACAGGCATGCAGGATGGCATGGCAGTCTATGACCCAGACGTGCCAGTAACAAAAGACACAACAACGCTATACGCTAGCGATCGCGATGTGTTCATGTTCTTGGTCGATGATCGAAACCCAATCGAGGTTGGCAAGCTTGCCAATGGTGAGCCTGACTTGATGTTCCGCGGTTTTTATGTGTGGAACAGCGAGACAGGTAGAAAAACCGCAGGCGTTGCGGCTATGTATCTGCGGGGTGTTTGCATGAACCGGAATTTATGGGGTGTTGAAAAATTCCAAGAGATTAAGATCATTCACCGCATAAACGCACGGAGGCGGTTTTATGATGAAATGGCCCCCGCCTTGGATACCTTCGCGCAGGGTGAAGAAACGCAGTCTTTGATTGACGGTGTTAAGGCCGCAAAAGCGCGGAAGATTGCAAAAGACAACGAAGAAAGACTCGCCTTTCTTCAAAATCTTGGCCTTTCGAAAGTCTTCGCTCAGGCCGCAATGACTCGCCACATGGAAGAGGAACAAAAACCCATTGAATCGGTGTGGGACGCGGCGCAGGCAATTACTGCAAAAGCCCGTGACATACCGCACGCAGATGAACGGGTTGATGTTGAATTGAAAGCGAAGAAAATCCTCGACAAGGTAATTGCATAAAATCATCAAGCCCCGACTGGCAAGAGCTGGTCGGGGTTTTTTTATGCGATCAATTCGCCAGTTTTTATAACTTGCCCCGCCCGCCGCCCGTGGACGGGGGCAAACGTACCGGAGGCCGCGCACCGTGGCGCGTGGACCGTGATCCGCGGCACGATATCGACCAGCAGCGGGCCGATATTTTTCGCCGATTGCGCTTGTTGCGTGATCCGCGGCCCGTTGTTTGTTGTTCCCGTGCAATTGAATCCAGCGGGGACCCGTGGGACCCAGACAGACTTAATTTTCAACAAATTCAGGCGGTTAGCGGTCCGCGGCCCGCGAAATTCCGCCCGCGGGTCAGCCAGACGACGTCAAAGTCCAAGTTTTTCGCAAACGGTACGATAAAAAAACTTACAATATGGGACAACTTTGTATAAAGTATTGGTATGCCGAAGGGGAAAAGGGGTCTTTTTTGTTGCCTTCGGAGAAACTATGTTTACCGCGATTGTAATGATATGTCAGTTGTACACAAATAACTGTCTTATAGCGTCTGATACGAGGGGCCCCTATACAACTTTTGAGGAGTGTGAGGTGCGTATTATTGAGATGTTGACCGATCTTTCTGAAATGATGGGTCCCTTCGAGCTTCGTCATCAAGCTTGTAAAAAAAATGAGGGTGATCCGGTTTAAAACATGAGCGGGGATGTTCAAGATCGCGTAATCAAGCTTCAGCTACGATTAGCGCAATTAAATCGTATTGAGGGGTGTCAGAAAGACTTCTTGTCTTTTGTAAAGGCAATGTGGCCTGAGTTCATTGCTGGGGAACATCACAAGATTATCGCCGATAAGTTTCAAAGGGTGGCTGATGGGTCCCTGAAGAGACTGATAATAAATATGGCCCCGCGCCATACAAAATCAGAATTTGCTTCCTATCTATTGCCTGCATGGTTCATCGGTAAAAACCCGAATATGAAAATTATTCAGGCGACACACACGACGGAACTTGCGGTTTCCTTTGGTCGTAAAGTTAAGAACCTCATTGAGCGTGACGATTATGCTGAGATATTTCCAAACGCGAAGCTTTCCGCTGATAGTAAAGCATCCGGACGTTGGGACACGGATCGCGGGGGTATGTACTATGCTGTTGGTGTTGGCTCCAACCTTGCTGGTCGCGGCGGTGATCTCATAATCATTGACGATCCGCACTCTGAGCAGACTGCGATGAGTGCTTCGGGCTTTGATAACGATTGGGATTGGTACACAGGGGGCCCCCGTCAGCGTCTTCAGCCGGGTGGTGCGATCATTCTTGTTATGACCCGGTGGTCCGAAAAGGATTTGACGGGCCAATTAATCAAGAAAATGGCTCAAGATGAGAAAGCCGACCAATGGGAAGTGGTGGAACTTCCTGCAATTATGGACAATGAGGAACCTTGTTGGCCTCAGTTTTGGTCAAAAGACGATCTTGAGCGCGTAAAAGCTTCAATCCCTCCTGCAAAATGGAACGCGCAGTATCAGCAGCGCCCAACTGGTGACGAAAACGCCATTATCCCGCGGGAATGGTGGAAACGATGGGAAAAACCCAGCGTTCCAAGTCTTGAATACGTCATTCAGAGTTATGATACGGCCTTTTCGAAAAAGGAATCGGCTGACTTTTCTGCGATTACGACGTGGGGTGTCTTTAGGCCGGAGGAATCTGGGGGCCCCCCGGCGCTTATTCTGCTAGATAGCAAGAAGGGGCGGTGGGATTTTCCTGAATTGAAAGAAGTTGCCTACGAAAACTATCAGTTTTGGGAACCGGACACCGTAATTATTGAGGCGAAAGCTTCAGGGACCCCTCTAACGCAGGAATTACGAAATATGGGCATTCCTGTTGTGAATTTTACGCCGTCGAGGGGCACGGATAAGATTTCGAGGGTTCATTCTGTTTCGCCACTATTTCAGGCGGGGATGGTTTATGCACCAGAGGATCTCTTTGCCGATGAATTGATTGAGGAAGTTGCGGCTTTCCCCAATGGAGAGTATGATGACCTTGTGGATAGCATGACACAGGCTCTTATGCGCTACCGTCAGGGTAACTTTGTGTCTTTGCCGTCTGATGATTGGGACATAGACGAAGAAAAGTACACAAAGGTCCGCGCATATTATGGCTAAACCCCCTGTTTCCATTACCGACGACGCATATTTTCAAGAGCAGCCTGAAACTCGTACTGGATTACCTGTAGATCCGGCTTCCCCGATGTTTTATCAAATGGTTGCCCCGTTTTTGCCGATTGAGTATGAAACGCTGCGTCCCTATGAGGTAAGATCATCAAACATTGAAGACATGGGCGGCTTCACCGCTTATCGAGAAATACCCGGCGAGTATAAAATAACTGGTTTTGGGACCCCGCCGATTATTTCTGGCGGCATTGAGGCGTTTAAAAAGTTTTTAGAAGACCCGACGGGCACAACATCAAGCTTTGCTACGGCTGTTGGTGAAGAGTTAAAGGCTTATCCAGAGCGGCAGTTGAGGACCGCTTTGTCCGGCGGGGTGTCATTTAATCCTGAAACAGGAGAGGTTGAACGGTTTGATCCGTTTGCTATACCGACGACAGTTGCGGCAGGAACAGCTAGAAGCATTGCAAAAACTGCCGGAGACGATGGCACTGTTCTTGGGATGATAGGCGGCAGGAATGTGTCCTCCCCCGAAATTCAAGCGCGGATGCTAGATGCTGAAAAAAGGCTGGCTGCTGGGGAAGATCCAGATCAAGTTTTTGCTGAAACCAGCACCGCGTACTACAGCTATACCGACCCAACGACAGGTGACGTTGTAAAATATCTGGCGGTAGAGCTAGATGACGCCTTTAATCAAGTTCAATTACCCGCGATGCTTGACGAGGCCGCTACGGGCGTAGCCATGCAAGATCGGCAGTATTTGGATGATCTATTTGAAGCAACGGGAAACAACGTCAAGCCTGAGTATGGCAGGTTTATTCCTTATTCTATAGAAGATTTCATGGGCCAAGATCACCCCATTCTTCAGTATTACCCGCATCTCAAGAATATTCGGGTTCACGCCGTAGAGAACATGCCTGACGACGCTGTTTTAGGCAATTGGAACAGAGCTAACAATATCATAAATATAAACATGACATATGGTGCAGGGCCTAATCAGCTTCGTAGCACTATCATGCATGAACTCCAACACGCTATTCAAGACTTTGAAGGGCTTCCTAGAGGGGGCGGTTCTTTTTACCCCAGCACCTTCGAACTGCGTAGACGCGCTGAGACAAACGAATTTGGTTTAAATAACGCCATTAACATCATTGAAAACCACGGTTTTGGGGATTTAAGGTTTGGCGGTCCGTATACTGCGGCAAACCAAGACACCCTGTTTTTGGATCGTTATGATCGCCTAAAAATTGCAGATGCTATAGAGCAGGCCCAAGAAGCCGTTATCGCTGAAAAAGGCGGGGGTCTTGCCCCGGAATTAGTTTTTCCCGGCTCTAAAGCCATGACGAGTAGCGGTTCGAGTGCTGACTTACTGTTTAAAGACGAGGTAGTAGCAAAAGCGAGAAAAAGTCTAGTCAATGATGAGTTAGATAAGGCAGAACGCTTTGAAAAGGCTATGGCGACGTTGGGTATTGGCGTTTCAAAGGGCCCAGAAACAACGTCAGAGGCGCGTTCTAAGGCATATGAAAATTATCGCCGAATTGCGGGCGAAGCCATGGCTAAAGAAACGGAGGGCCGATTAGAACTCCGTCGGCCTGCTGAGTTGTTACGCAACATTGACGAAAAAGAAGCCCTTCTTGCAAGCAATCCAACTTTCCCTCTAAACACGCGGTGGGGTACATATACCTCGCGAGAAGAACTGGAGTTTGGTCTTCAAGACGATAAGGATGAAATAATGTCGGGGCGGTTTTACCGCCCTCAAGGATTTACTACGGGCGATGTTTCTCCGGATATTGTGGAAAAGGTTGAATTTGGGGATCTTAGTCTGACCCGTATTGACCCGACATTAGACCCCGAAGGAATGCCGTTTCGTATAGAAGATGTGTATCGCCTTGCTCAGGAAACGGGCGCACAGGTACTTCCGGATTCTTATGTTGAGCCGCCGTTTTCATCACCGTCCGTAAATCAAGGTATTAGTCCTTTTGGCCCTCTTTTGGGCGGGAGACAGGAATCGCGGCCCACGGTCCGTGATTTTAACTTCTATCAAGACAACCCCGCGGTAGATCGACCAGAAACTGGCAAAGAATGGTTAGAGAGCAACATTCGCTTTACCGAAGAGCGTTATGCAGACTCTGATCCCTCTATGCTCCGTGGTCCGACAACCGCGGTTCTTGGTCAGGGCAGGCGATACGGGCAGTCTGAAGACGCCCCAATCAATGACATGTTTTTGTCAACGGACGAACTTTCGCAGTTACCCGGCGCTAATTTTGAAACCCGTGGTCCGGGGGATCCGCAATTTGATCAGTTATTAGAGAAGATTAAGACGGAGGGCTTTGATCCTGATCAGGCGGGCAACAAGGTTGTTGTTGGCGTCAACCATATGGGTCAGGCGTATATTCTTGAGGGCAACACTCGTGCGGCGGTTGCCAAAGAACTTGGCATACCAAGCCTCAAGACTGAGGTTCGTTATTGGAACGGCGGCGAGATGGTTGACGGTCCGTATAAGCCGGACGCTGTTGCGGCGAGGGCTTCCACTGAATCACGGACCACGGATCAAGGCATTGCCCCTTTTGGCCCTCTTTTGGGTGGTGGGCTTCAGGAATCACGGCCCACGGACCCCGTTACAATTCGTAGTCTTGGCGGCGGACGTGGCGGCATTTATGGTTTAGTTCACGGTTCAAAATATGCGGGCAAAGAGTATGACGTTCCCGATGATTTAGAGGGCTTGGTTTTTGACGACCCTGTGAGAGTTGGTAAACCCCCTCTCGCTGCCCCGGTAGATAAGCTTGTTTTGGATGCGGGCGCGGTTGCGGACATTGGAGAGCGGCGCACGGTTCTTGGCTCTGAGTTAATTGAGAATTTTGGGTTCAGCAATAGAATTAAGGACGCAGTTACTAAGCAAGCGGCGGCTAGTGCGGAAGGTTGGAGGCCCGGATTTTCGGTTGGCACAGACCCTGTGCTGTCTTACACGCAGTTTACCGGGGATAACTACGGCGGGGATATTAACCGCTTGTACGCGGTTGAGCCCCAAAAAAAGGGCTACAAGGCTACCGGGGAGTTTGACCCTGAGACAGGTGAGCCGATTTACGAATTAAAAGACATTACGATGCAGGACGTCCAGAATTTGAGCCCTGCCGCGTATCTAGTTGCAGCTTACGACCCTGAAAAGCCTTTCTCTAAAAAGCCAAACTCTTCGTGGATGGAGAGTGAAGTCCATCTTCACGAGGACCTTTCTCACGGCATGAAGCCGCGTCCTTTGAGCCCGCGGGAGCGTCAGGATGTTTTAGCGACAATTGAATATGAACAGCGAATCCTAAACACTGCGGATAATGCGCGGAGAGACTTTAAGGAGCAAAATAACACAAGAACCATTGGAGACCCTGACGTAGACGTCGTCAATCTGGATAAGGCGTTCAAACAATTAAACCTTGCGGTAAACACGCCTACCCCTGTAGGTGCGATGACCCAAAAGCAGGTTGATTATACTATCGTGGACTTTGCAGACATGCTGGCCCTTCCTTCTGGCCTAGATACTACCGTAACTAGACAGCGGATAATTGATAATTATGGCCCTGCGGGTGAAAACCTTATTGCTGCTTTAGAAAACTATAGAAAAAAGCGAGACATCACTAACAATGAATCCTTGAAAAACGAGGTATTTAACGAAGCCTCTCTTCTTAAAAACCGCCTCCTTAATGATTCTTTGACGGGGGACGCCAAAAAGTTTTCAGACTTCTTGAACATAAACAAATATTCGGGGCTTAATGTTGAGATTCCTGAAAGATACCGATACAGGTTAGAATTACTGGTTAATGCCAGAAAAAACAACGACACCGCAGAATTGAAGCGGCTTACAGACGAACTCACTTCCGGCGATTATCCTGCTTGGGACGCGGTCACGTTTATTGACGATGACGGCTTTCTTTCTTTCAAAAACCGCCGCGGCGGCGCAAAATACATGACCGATGAAGATTACGCCGTGACGGCTACACTTATTCAAACCGACAATTTAATACCCGCGGGGGTTAGAAGAATTGTCAATAATCTGAAAAATCCGTACATGGGCCGTGTTCCGCGGGACAAGTTCCTTGAAGAGGTAAACCGGGACATTCCTATGGGGTATGTTGACCTTGTTATGCAGTTATTTGACACACGGCATGACCGTTTGGTCAAATTTGCCAACGGCATCGACAAGGAACCTGTTGCGCGTCAGTTTAACGAGAGCTTCAATCAATTAAAGTCGGCCCGTCAGGGTGTTGCAGATGCTTTGCGGGACGTGGCGGCTATAAATCCTATCAGAGGCACGGGCAATCTTCCTACAAGAATACAGTCTTCAAAAGATTTGACGGAAGCGCAAAAAAGGCTAGTGGGGTATGATTTTAACGACTTATTTAGCAGCAAAGCTAAGTTGATTGAGAAAGCGCGTGAGGCTGTACGAAAAGCGAACATCGGACCACGGCCCGGTGCCAAGCTTTATGAAGAAGGCGGCGCGGTCCGCGGACCACGGATCAAGAGCGGCATTGCCGGGTTTGTGCCTTATATGGTACAGTAGACCACATTTTGAGGGAAAAACATGGCTAGACCACCCATTTCACTGGTTGAGAACCAGAATCCGCAAGTTGACGAGGAAGAACTTCTTGCGGAAGTAGAGATTGAGGCCCCCGGCACACTTGATATGTCGGGTGAGGCTAGTGATATTGACATAGAAATGATCGACGGCGGCGGTGCGGTGATTGATTTTGATCCGTCAATGCGCGAGATCAACGACGATTTTTATGCTAATCTTGCTGAAGACATGGACAACCGCGTTTTGGGGTCCGTGGCAAGCGAACTTATGGGCGATTTTGACGCCAATAAGGCCAGCAGACAGGAATGGGAAGACGCTTACGCTAATGGCTTGGAACTACTTGGCTTCAACTACTCCGAAAGGACTGAGCCGTTTCGAGGTGCGTCTGGCGTTACGCATCCCCTTTTGGCGGAGGCTGCTGTGCAGTTTCAGGCCCAAGCGTTCAACGAGTTGCTGCCGCCGGGCGGGCCCGTGCGTACTGCGATAGTTGGTTCTGAAGACGCTGCAAAATCTGACCAAGCCACCCGCGTAAAAGACTTTATGAACTATTACATCACCAATGTGATGGAAGATTACACGCCTGATATGGATCAGATGCTGTTTTATCTACCATTGGCGGGTAGTACGTTCAAAAAAGTGTATTATGACGACGCTTTGGGCCGTGCGGTCAGCAAATTTGTGCCCGCAGAGAACCTCGTGGTGCCTTACGAGACGGCAGATCTTGAGAGTTGCCCGAATGTGACGCATGTTGTGCGTATGAGCCTGAACGAATTGCGTAAAAAGCAGATTTCTGGCTTCTATTTGGACATTCCTGTCCTGCCACAACAGGCGCAAGACGATGATTTGGCGGGTGAATTGGACCGGATTACCGGAATTGAGCCTTCAAACGTCGATTATGACTGTACTTTGCTTGAGTGCCACGTTGATTTGGACCTCGAAGGGTACGAAGATATGGGTGAGGACGGTGAACCCACAGGTATTAAACTACCTTATGTCGTCACAATCAGCCAAGATAACGGTGAAGTTTTGTCAATTCGCAGAAATTACCGCGAAGATGACGAAACAATGCAGAAAATCCAGTATTTTGTTCACTATAAGTTCCTTCCGGGCTTTGGTTTTTATGGATTAGGCTTGATTCACACGATTGGCGGCTTGTCGCGGACCGCCACGGCGGCACTGAGGCAGTTGATCGACGCAGGGACGTTGTCCAATCTTCCAGCGGGCTTCAAGGCCCGTGGACTGCGTATCCGTGACGACGATGATCCGCTTCAGCCCGGAGAGTTCAGAGATGTGGACGCACCCGGAGGGGCTATCCGTGACAGCCTGATGCCGCTGCCGTTTAAAGGCCCCGACCAGACCCTGTTCCAGCTTTTAGGCTTCGTTGTGGACGCAGGGAGGCGCTTTGCCACCATCACCGACATGAAGGTAGGTGACGGCAACCAACAGGCCGCTGTAGGCACTACAATCGCCCTTATGGAGCAAGGCTCACGGGTAATGAGTGCCGTTCACAAGCGCCTGCACTACGCAATGAAGATGGAATTTAAGCTTCTTGCGCGGGTAATGAAGGAAAGCCTGCCGCCTGTTTACCCATACGCCATTGAAGGCGTCGATTCGGCAGTTATGGCGAAGGATTTTGACGACAGACTGGATGTAATCCCTGTCTCCAATCCAAATGTTTTCTCGCAAGCTCAAAGGATTGCGCTTGCACAGACAAAAATGCAGTTGGCAGCACAAGCCCCGCAGATGCACAATATGTATGAAGTGTATCGTGATATGTACGAGGCGCTTGGTGTCAGAGACATAGATAAGTATTTACGAAATGAACAATCTGTACAGCCTACTCCAAAAGATCCTGCCCAAGAGAATATGGACGCTCTTGATCGAACACGGCTCCAAGCTTTTCCCGGTCAAAGCCATGAAGCGCATATTATGGCTCACTTGGTATTCGGTAGTTCTCCACTGGTGGGGGCTACTCCTGACGTCGCTGTCGCAATTCAAAAACATGTTATGCAACATGTTCAAATTCAATCTGTCGAGAGAGCGATGCAAGAAGCCGGGGTGCCGATGCAAGGTCAGCAAGGTTCGCAAGAGCCGCTCCCACCGCAAGTTCAAATGCAAATAGATGCCCTTGCCGCCCAATATATGGCGGAAGGCATGAAAGCTATCCAAGACCTTGGTCGTCAGCTTACTGGCGGGGGTGAGCCTGATCCGGTCATTGCTCTCAAGCAACAAGAACTTCAGCTTGATGCAATGGCAGAACAGAACGACAAAGAAATGGCAGAGCGTGAGCTTAACCTGAAGCAGGCTCAGATGATGGACAAGTCTCGTCAGTTTGATGAGCGCATCCAGAGCCAAGAAGAACAGACAGCCGCTCGTATTCAGGCGGCTCTGGAACGTGAGATGTTAAAACAAAGGAGCGTAGAATGAGCGCCGTAAAGATTGTGACAAATACTCCGGGTTCTGCCGCGAAAGCGGTAGAGTATGCCGACATCAAAGGTCAGGGCCGTATTCCTTACGGTAAGGCCGCGGATGTCAAAGTACCTATGGGTATGGGCAAAGCCACGGTCCGTGGTATGGGTGCCGCGGTAAAAGGTGGCAGCTACATCGGCTGTAAATAATGCCCCTTACAACAAAGGGACGAAAAATAAAACGTGCTATGACTGAGCGTTATGGCAAAAATAGAGGCGCGTCCGTCTTTTATGCATCAGCAAACGCTGGTAAAATAAAGGGCGTGGAGAAACGACGTAAAAAGAAAAAATAGGGGTTGGGGCACCCCGTAACAGGAGAGTGCCCTGATGATCCTTGAAGCTGCCGCAGTAGCTACTAGCGCCTTTACCGCCGTGCAACGCGGCTTTCAGGTAGCGCGATCCATTGAAGACATGGCATCAGACCTTTCGAGGTGGATGTCTGCTTTAAGTGATTTAGACCAAGCCGCCCACGAGGCGAAAAATCCACCCCTCTTTAAAAAGCTTTTTGCGGGTCAATCCGTTGAAGCCGAAGCCTTTGAAGCTATGGCGGCTAAGACGAAGGCCGAAGAGCAACGCGCTCAATTAAAACAATACATTCAATATAGCTACGGACAGTCCAAATGGGACGAACTGGTGAAAATGGAAGGGGCCATCCGAAAGACGCGCCAAGAAACAATTTATCGCCAAAGGGAGCGTAGACGTAAATTCGTTGAAATTGTAGCTATAGTAGGCGCGGTTTTAGTAGGCGCGGTTCTACTGATAAGTCTTATTTTCTGGTTGAAAGGATTACAAGGATGACCCCTGAAAAATTAGATGCGTGGCGCATTGTACCGCGGGCGCTTATCTTGAGTTACATGATAGTGTTTTACCAAACATGTCAATGGTTTATGGCATTGCCAGAGCCAAATAACGCGCAGGCAGGATTCGTTTCTGTAATTGTCGGCGCGGGTGCGGCTTGGTTTGGTCTTTATGTAAACAGCAAAAGCTCAAAGCCAAGTGAATGATTCATGTCTTCTTGCTTCTTGTCTATTTGGGAGTGGGAGACGAGCGTAGGCTGGTTAGTAACGATATGTATTTTAGGTCCGTAAAGGACTGTAATTTCTACGCCTCTGAATTGTCTAAAAGGTATGGAAACTATGGATATGTTGACAGAATGGACAAAAGGGACCGTGTAACGGCATACTGTGTCCCTAAATATATAAAAGAGGGGTCAATTGGCGTCTATTAACAATGAGACCGCGTTAATCAATCGCAAAATAGGCATTGCGCGGGTTCGACAGACAATAGGGGAAATGAACGATGATGAGCTTATTAGGCAGCTTGCTAGGCTTCGGGACCAGCTTCCTTCCGGAGGTCCTGAACTTCTTCAAAGCTGGGCAAGAACACAAGCAGAAGTTAGAAACTATGCGAATGGAAGCGGAGTTGATGGAGAAGCGCTCCGCGCTAAAATTGCAAGAATTAGACAAGAAGGCGGATATAGCTGAAACAGAGGGGATTTATGCACATGATAGAAGCATTGACGCTGGAGGATTTGTCAACGCTCTGCGCGGCAGTGTTCGTCCTGTTATTACTTATGCCTTCTTCTTGATGTTTGTCGCCACAGAGGCGGTGATCATTGTGAAGGTGCTTGAGACAGGCGGTGATTGGACGCAAGCCGTCGAGCTTATGTGGACGCCAGAGACACAAGGATTGTTCGCCGCAATCATGTCTTTTTGGTTTGGAAACAGGGCTGTAAGCAAATACATGAAAAAATAAGTTTCTTGAGAAGAAACTTTGTTGCATATCTACGCATAACCGCGTATATATTCTCATATGGATGGAATAATCATAACCAACCATATCTTGAAGCTCGTTGGGGATAAGAAAGAGCAGATTTCTGATCTTCTTACCTCCAACGGCGTAAAGGATATGCTGCACTACAGACATTTGATGGGGACCATCGAAGGTTTGGATTTCATTCAACAGGAACTCAAGAGCCTGCTAGATAAACAGGAGCGTCTAGATGACTAAAGCTGCGGAAGCAGAAGCTACAGAAGCACCGTCTACCCCGTGGGTAGACCCCTCAGACCGGGTCCTTGACCCAAGCCTCATTGAAAAATCCCTGATTGACAGAATGCCGGATCCTACGGGGTGGCGTATTCTTGTTTTGCCTTACAAGGGCAAGGGAAAAACCGCCGGGGGTATTTGGTTGCCCGACCAAGCTCTCGCCCAAAACGAAGTTTCTACGCAAGTAGGATACGTTCTTAAAGTCGGGCCTCTCGCATATGAAGATCAAGCTAAATTCCCTGAAGGCGCGTGGTGCAAGGAAGGGGATTGGGTGGTCTTTGCCCGTTATGCGGGTTCTCGCTTTAAGATCGAAGGCGGTGAAGTCCGGGTTTTGAATGATGACGAAATTCTCGCCACCATTCTGGACCCTGAAGACATTCTTCATAATTGAGGTTTATCATGGAAAATTTAGCTAAAGAGAACGAGGACGCTCAAGAGTCCGAAGAGCTTTCTGCGGAACCGCGGGAAGAAGGGGTTGAAGTTGAGTTGGATCAAGGTGAGGAGGCTTCAAACGAGCTTGCTAAAACCGAAGAGGAATCTGCTCAACAAAAACAAGTATCTAAGTCGCAAGAGCGGATAGACCGTTTGACTAAGTTGCGGCGTGAAGCAGAACGGCGCGAACAAGACGCGCTTAAATATGCCGAAGCCGTAAAAAAGGAAGCGGAAGAGCTTAAAGCTCGAATGAAGAGCTTGGACCAAGGATATGTGCAGGAATACTCTGGTCGAGTTGAAAGTGAACTAGCCGCGGCTAAAAATCAGCTTCGGCAAGCGATGTCCATTGGGGACACGGATGCCGCGGTTGAAGCACAAGAGCGGTTAGCATCTCTTACACTTGCTAAAGAGCGGGCTCGTCAGGCTCAATCTAGGTTTGACCAAGAAAGCGAAGCTCCGGCTCCTCAAGCCGCGCCACAAGAAGCCCCGCAACAGAGACGTCCAGATCCTAAAGCAGAGGATTGGGCGGAGCGTAACGAATGGTTTGGTAAAGACCAGACCATGACGTATGCTGCTTTTGGTATACACAAAGAGTTGGTTGAAACAGAAGGGTTTGACCCTAACTCCGATGAGTATTATACTGAACTCGACAAGCGGATTGCGGAAGAGTTTCCGCATAAGCTTAAAAAATCCAGTTCGCAGGGGGTCCGACCCGTTCAGACGGTTGCCTCTGCATCTAGAACTGCCAACAATTCTGGACGCCGCAAGGTCAAGTTGACCTCTTCTCAAGTTGCGATTGCCAAGAAACTTGGTGTCCCTCTTGAGGAATATGCTAAGTACGTTAAGGAGTAAGATTGATGTCTGAAATCGAAATCACAAAGACTGACGGCATTGATCGGAGTTCCCGTGCTAGTAAGACAAGGGAGAAAGAGACGAGGCGCAAGCCTTGGGCTCCCCCGTCTATGCTAGACGCACCGCCTGCGCCCGATGGGTATAAGCATCGTTGGATTAGGGCCGAAGTGCGTGGCTTTGACGATCAGAAAAACATTTCTGCACGTCTACGCGAAGGCTACGAACTGGTTCGCCAAGATGAGTATCCCGATTTCGAGGCTCCCGTCATTGATTCAGGTAAATATGCTGGTGTGTTTGGAGTTGGCGGATTAGTTCTCGCTCGTATTCCGTTGGAAACCGTTGCTGAACGGAAAGCCTACTTTGATGGTAGGACGAAAGATCAGATGGACGCGGTGGATCACGATATGATGCGGGAAAATTCTCACTCTACAATGACGATCAATAAGCCTGATCGTCAATCGCGTGTAACCTTTGGAGGCCCTAAGAATTAGGGCTTGATTGGAGAAAAAAATGGCAAACCAAGATACCGCTTTTGGTCTGCGCCCAATCGGACTCAATGGTGCTGGTGCGAACACTACTGGTGTAACTCAGTATGAGATTGCATCTGACGAGACGAATGCTATTTACCAGTATTCACCAGTTATCCCGCTTGCCGCGGGTGTAATTGACATCGTTGGTAATGCAAACGGTGGTACAGTTCCAGCCCTTGGCGTCCTTATGGGTGTCGAATATGTTGACAGTGCTTCTAAAAAGCCTGTTTGGAAAAATTACTGGCCCGGTTCAAACAATGTAAGCGTTGACACAAACTTCCCTGTCAAAGCTTTTGTTGCGGACAACCCAAACCAGTTGTTCATGGTAGCCGCAGATGGTAGCTCAACTGACCGTGCAACTGCACTGTCAAATGTTTTTGCTAACGCATCTCTGGCAACTGCAACTTCCGGTTCAACCGCTACCGGACGTTCAACCGCTGAACTTGATATTTCCTCTGTCGCTACAACGGCAACGCTCTTCATGCGTATTGTTGGCCTCACCACTGATGAAGCCAACCTTGACTATGATGCAGCGGGTGTGAACTATATTGTTCGGTTTAATTTCCACCACAATGCGCCTTGCTCTAGCTCTGATTCACAGACTACAGCGAACAGCACTGGCATATAAGGAAGGGAGAACTAGACAATGGCTATTTCTCGCGCACAACTAGCTAAAGAGCTAGAGCCGGGTCTGAACGCTCTGTTCGGTCTGGAATACAATCGCTACGAGAACGAGCATGCTGAAATCTTCGAGGAAGAGTCTTCGGACCGGGCCTTTGAAGAAGAGGTGATGCTTGGGGGTTTCACAACCGCCCCTGTTAAATCAGAGGGTGGAGCTATTCAGTTTGATGACGCTCAAGAAACCTACACGGCTCGTTACACACATGAGACAATCGCTTTGGCCTTCTCAATCACTGAGGAAGCTATTGAGGACAACCTCTATGATCGTCTCGCATCTCGTTACACAAAGGCTCTGGCCCGTTCAATGGCTCAGACAAAGCAAATTAAAGCTGCGTCTATCCTGAACAACGCCTTCAGCACTGGCTCACCAATCGGTGACGGCGCTGCTTTGTGTTCTTCTGCTCACCCATCACTGTCTGGCAACCAGCGCAACCAGCTTTCAGTAGCTGCGGACCTCAACGAGACTTCTCTTGAGCAAATGCTGATTGACATTGCAGGCTTCACTGATGAGCGTGGTTTGAAAGTTGCTGTACGCGGCATGAAGCTGATCATTCCAAAGGAACTTCAGTTCATTGCAGAGCGTGTAATCAACTCAAATCTTCGTTCCGGCACCGCCGACAACGATACAAACGCTATGAAGTCAATGGGCATGCTTCCAGAAGGTGCCGTGGTTAACCACTTCTTGACCGACACTGATGCGTTCTTCATCAAGACAGACGCACCAAACGGTTTCAAGATGTTTAACCGTTCACCAATCAAAACCGCCATGGAAGGCGACTTTGACACTGGTAACATGCGCTTCAAGGCCCGTGAGCGTTACAGCTTCGGCGTCTCTGACTGGCGTTGTGTGTTTGGCACCCCCGGAGCCTAGCACTGACACATTGAATACAAAGGGCGGCTTCACAGCCGCCCTTTTTTTGTTTATAATTCATTAATCCCTGACAGATCATCGTGATCTGACACTTGCCACGACAGGAGATAAAAATGGCAAACACGACCTTCGGCGGCGTCGTCCGCTCATATGGCGGAGGCACACGCGGTACAGTAACACCCGCGCCCGTCGTTCAAGCTGTGCAATTCTCATGTGACCCAACCGCAACAGGCGCAACCAATGTTCGCATTGGCACATCAGCTTCAGCGGGTGAAACACTTACAATCCCAGCAGGCGCGGTTATCATGTCTGTTCAGACAGTTGGCGCTGCCGCAGGCGGCACAAACCCAACCATTGATTTGGGTACTTCTGCTGATCCAGACGGCATTGCAAACGAACTTCCTGTAGACGTTAAAGGTGAAATCACAGGTGCAGCGGGTGCGCTCGTTGTTGCTGGTGGTCTTGCTGCAAATGCTACAGTGACTGCAAATGTTGGCGCTTCAGCGGCTACAAGCGGCACATTCACAGGCATCATTACATATGCAATGGCGAATGACGGCGTAGAGCAAAACTAATAGGAGGCTGATATGGCGGGTTCTGATGTAAAGGCGAAACGCCTGACTGCCACTGGTTCTGCTTCCGTTGGTCCAGCTAGGATTAGACAAATTCAAGTCTTAACTGCCACTGGTACGCCGCGTCTTACCTTCACGGATGGTAGTGGCGGAGAAACAGTGCTTGATTTGGATTTTAAAGCGTCGGATTCACACTCCGTGAACATTCCTGCCGAAGGTATTCGGGTTAGTGATATATTTATATCAACTTACACCGCAATCACCGCGGCAACTGTGTTCTACAACTAAAGAGAGGCTCAAATGGCTCGTGAAGTAAGTTCTATATCCCGTGTAGGAACTTCGGAGCCGTTTGAGCTTCAAGTTGCCCGCGGCCAAATATCCTTCCATAAAACTATTTTTAAGTTTGGCTACAACGCTGTTGTTGGAGCCACTAAGGAAACCATCTGGGAACAGGGCGGTTTATACGCTTATCCCGCATCAGCCACGGTAATGACTGTATCAAGCAGTTCAACTGATGACACTGCCGCAGGCACGGGTGCGAGAACAGTAGAGGTTTTTGGCCTAGACGCCGATTACAACGAAATAAACGAAGTTGTCACGCTGAATGGGCAAACTGCTGTTAACACCACAAAATCTTACCTACGGATAAATCGCGGCATTGTTCGCAGTGCAGGTA